>Ga0209279_10001466_pt1 | contig 12499 bp, 15 predicted proteins | sample CoawatmetaG00DNA_3_FD_187508 | JGI IMG/M metagenome (GOLD analysis project Ga0209279, IMG submission 187508) | Marine microbial communities from the West Antarctic Peninsula - Coastal water metaG006-DNA (SPAdes) (version 2) | ecosystem: Environmental > Aquatic > Marine > Coastal ... | reverse complement strand
TATTGTATTATTTTTTTTAATATTAAATCATAATATTCTGTATAGGAGTCAAGCTGGAACATACGAGTACCTGGAAATTTAGAGCTCGAATGGTATTTTAAATAGTCCACGAATAGCGGTATCATCTGAAATTGAATATACGGTATATGATAGTATTGACACATATATTCTAGATTTTTAAAAATTCTCAAACTTCTTTTCACCCAACCTAATATATTACCTGTTCTATCAATAGATTCTGAAGTCCACCCATGTCGCTCTTCACTTAGTTTTCCCCGACCAGTTTGAAAATCATTTCTAGCACATTCAGACCATCCAGCAATAATTAGGCCAATTTGACTTTTATCTTCTATACTTTCTATTACATCTTGTATCGTTGAATATATGTATTCGTTACCCTGCCCAGATCCTCCCGCATTAATAACTTTCATATTTAATTTTTCACCTAGCAGTTCTGGCCATTTCGGCCAGCTAGTGTCCATTTCTGGATGTTGCTGTGATCTATAATTAACATCAGTAAAACTATCACCAGAGCATATTAAGTATTTCATACAATATGCATATTGTTATATATGTAATCTGCTATAACTACTTGGCCGTCTGCATTTGGATGAGAGTCTTCTTCTGATATGACAAATTGGTTCATATTGTGCTCTCCAAATACAATACGATTTAAAGGACTACCGCCAAGTGCTTCAGTACATGGCCATCCTATAAATTTAGACGTATCTAAAGTTGCGTCATATTTCATTATTATCTTTAATATTTCACTTTCACTACAATTAACGGAGCCAGCGCTTTGGCCTTTAAATCTACCATGTAAGTACTCTGTATACATATCTATCATCTGAAAATGCATATACGGTATATCATATCTTTTACATAATATTTCGAAAGCACTATAATACCTTAGACTTCGGCGAATAAAATATAATAAATCGCCCCGTACATCTATTTTATCCTCACGCCAATTACGGGTAGGTATTGATATTTCATTATGATTTGTATCATAATGACCTAGCTGCCAATCTCGTCTTTGGGCTTGTGACCATGCGGCAACAACTAATCCTATTTCATCTTTATTGTGCATACTTAAAATTTGGTCTTGTATAGTTGAGTATATAAACTCATTCCCTTTACCACCTACAGCTAAGTTTATACACTTCATACCTAATTTTTCAGCTAACATCTCTGGCCATTTTGGCCAAGAGGTATCTAAATCAGGGTGATCAGTTGATCTAAAATTTTTATCACTAAAGCTATCGCCACCAACTATCAAATATTTCATACAAAACTTTTTTCATCCTTGATTATATTTCTTTTTCGACAAAAGGACTGACACTTCAATGGAGCGTTTTTAGGACTATCAATTAAAGTCATATAAAAATTTTGCCATGTGTCACTCATAAAAACGTTTTTAACATCTTCTGCAGTGTGGAGGTTATCAATATGAAATTCTTCCTGAAAAAATCCAAGTTCTTCCATAGATTCAATTTGTGAGTCTTGCTCACAACAAGGGATAAAATATCCCATACTATTAAACATAATATCTTTAGTATTTTCTATGCTATTAGGTAGACAATCAGCATCAATTTCAACTTTGGATTTATTAGATACTTCAAAGGAAGCTCTTTCACTGAACGCGTGTTCAGATATTGGTTTTAATGATAATAACTGCGGCCGCTCCCAGCGTGTGGAGTGATAATATTCAAATTTAATATTATATTGATTAGCCATCATCATGCCTTGATCCATATCATACTGATTATAATTAAATACAATCCATTGCCATTGAATTAGTACACCCAATTTTGTTCCAAGTTTCATCATTTCAAATACTTGTTCGCCATCTTGATTGATTCTATACTTATGAGAATCTTTAGGCAAACCATCTAATGCAAATATCCATCTCCAGTTTTCGTTTTCACATAATCCAAAAACTTCAGTCCACCATTCTTTTGATTTTCCACTACCATTTGTATGAAAAATTACTTCTAGATTTTTACCCTTCATATCTTTTAATGTATCTATAAAATCTGGATGATAAATTGGGTCAGATAGATTTCCACAAAATTCAAACATATTAAACACATTAAATAACACTTTGTATTTTTCAAGCGGAATGTTGTATCTACGATCCCAAGCTAATCTTGAGTGCGCTTCTGGATTTTTTGTTTTAGATATACCATCAATTCTCATATAACATCCAGCACACTTGAGCCGACATGTTATTCCAGGTTCGAAATTAATCTTTCTTTCTAATATAGAACTCCAGGGGATCATCTTTTTTTTCCAATTGGGTACAGATCATCCCCAAACGCCCAGTTACGTTCGTGACACCAAAAGCAGGTGCCACATACTTTCGTAAAATTATCTGTCCATCTAGCCGTACCAGTACATGACCTCGTGAGTGGATAAATCTCATTAAGCATAAATTCACTCTGCTTGAATATATCAGCAATAAATCTCTTATCTACATTGATGAACGGTTGGCATATAGTAAAGCGCATGGTGGGCCAATTTGCTTCATGGTTACGTCTAGGTTCTGCTGTATGTTCGAACCCATGCTTCTCCATTTCTTCGATTGATGGATTGCTTGACATGCCATCTAGGCGTAAAGGATAGTCATATTCAAGCATCAGGTCTTCGGTGATTTTATCAATCTGTATTACCTTAGACATTCCAATAGTAGTCATGTCCTTATATCTTTCCATGTTAGCTATAGCCCAATCAGCATCTACCCATGACTTTGGATCTCTATCATTAAATTCAAATACTCTTATATCTCTTAAATTTGCATTAGGTAATTCCTTTTGCATCTTCTCGACTATCTGTATAGCAGCGTCAGCATCCTTAGGTGCGTTAACATCTCTACATGTATATGGTATCCAATCTATTTGAGGAAAATGCTTACAGCAAAGATACAATACTGAAGCTGAATCACATCCACCTGATATTGATAATACTACTCGTTGAGGTAAACCTTCATCAGAAAGTTTAACTCCGTACGTTTTACCTTCCCATGATGTTGGGTATATGGTTAAATCACTTTTAATAGTATCCAAATTGAAAAAATCAAGTTCTATATTATCGTACGTTATTTTCATTATGTGTTCCTAGTATCACGCCACGTTTGAAGTTCTGTAGTGACGTTAAAGTATTCTTCGTTTTTAATTTTCTTTACAGTGTTCTTTGCACTAGGCTTAGGAAAATTCTCATACAATTCTTTCATGTTGTCTTTGATGTTTCTTGCCTTAGGATCAAAACCTCTATTAGTTTTAATTAGCAGTAAAGTAAAGCCTTCATCTATTGCCATCTGCTTTGCAATTTCAATCTCGTGCTCATTGTAACCAAAAATAATGAATTGCCATACGATTGCAACTCCCATCGACTTACCTAGGCGCATAGTCTCCCATACTTCTTTGAAGTTAGAGCCGATACGATATAACTCACTCTTCTCGTCTATACCATCTACACCAAAGTACCATGCGTTCTCATTCATACCATAAGTAAACGCCTCTTCCCACCACTCACGTGTATGAGTCTTCTTTATAGATTGGCCGCAAGTGGCTATACGAACACCTCTTCCTGATCCATCTAGTTCTTTTAAGAATGATAAGAAGTTCGGGTTATAAATTGGATCTGATATCTGTCCACAGAAGGTAATGCAATGCTGATAGTAGTCTATGATCTTTTTAAAGTCTTTCGTCTCAAGATCGTATGCTCGCTTTATTCTAGGAGCACCTTCCTTCTTCTGTCTTAGACATTGTGGGCATTTTAAAATGCATCGATGGGATGAGTCAATGTTAGGTGAACCCCATACTTCGTTATGAGCATACCAATCTGATACTCGTTGACCGCTTTCAAGTTTAGTGAATCTCATATTACGTTAGTCTGGTATAAGTTGTTATCTTTTTTAAGGTTGCCACATTTATATTGACAGTGCTTCATAGCTCTTTCAGGATTGTTGAGTAGAGTATCAAAGAAATGATCCCACTCACCTGATGTATATATATCCCTCAAAGAATCGACGTTCTTAACTCTTAGATGATCGTCCTTCATTCCAAAATATTCTACACCATAATCATTCTTAGGATCATCTAACCAACAGCAGGGAAGCATAAAACCATCTGATGTATATGCTGCTGGCTTGTGGTAACTCTTAGGTTCAAATGTGAGACACCTTGGTTTAATTTCTACTTTAAAATCATCTACAAGGGGTATCTTCATCTGATCTTCTTTTTGCCTATTCATTGCTGCTTCAGATGAGCTCATCGCTTTACTCCATTAATATATACATTTGTTACGCCTTCAAATGTAGGGAATTTGAATAACGTATCATCATCACCGCTGCGGCGATCTTCAGGTAAATCTTTATTCATTGTTTCATGATGAAAAGTTCTATCAATTTCTGTATTCTCATATCCTACACCAATAAGCAGTTTAGGATTCTGGCGATCGCCATCTGAGTCTAATGGTAGTAGATTTTGTATACCTTCTGAGTCGAGTGCTGAACATATACCCGTTTTATATCCCATCGATGCTGCTGATGTTAATAGACAGCCAACTGAAATACCAATTGAAAAATCTATTTGCTCTTCATAAATTCTTTTAACGTTTGGCGACGCTCCTTCTTCTTTGGCCTTAAAATGAGTGCCACCTCTTACTGCACCACGATCTTCACAATAACAGAACATAACGTTTGCTAAAATCTGTGAATTCTTTACAGAAAAATGATCATCTTGCCAAAATTCACCATCAACGTCTTTAAATATATTGCCCTGTTCCATCCAATCACTAGGTGGGTTCACCGGAGCTACAGAAAACTTTTTAGTTTGATCATATATCTGCCTAATCTTTACCTTATCTGTAAATACATGTAAAGAATAATGCGTTTCCATTTGTTTCTTTGGACTATTTTGTGCTACATAGATTAACGTATCTAAATCTTCTGCTGGAATATCTCTACTCAAGTCCCAATTTCTTTGTGCAACCCGTGCCACATCACTTGCTAGTTTTATTTTAGTTCTATTCATTGCTGCTTCCGATGAGCTCATAATCAATTATCTCTTTTGGTATATAGTATTTTTCTAGTTCAGGGAACACTTCAAATAAGTTCATTTCCCATTGAGTTCCTTCATACGATTTATCCATGTCTAAGCAATATTTATAAAGCTCTTGCATATTGAAATCTAGATCAGGTGGTAGCCTAAGTATATCAGCAATTTCTTTCATATGTGGAATATTCTCATATATAGGAATCAACCTGTCTTTTATTTCTTGAGGCAAGTTACTAGCTTTCATATGGCTTGGTCTATCTATAGGCCACCAATTACAATCATAGTCATAGTCAAATTCATCTGCCATTTTATATAAGTTTAATACGCTAAAAAATGTAACTGTAGAATTTAGATCAACTGATACATTTGGGAATTTATTGAAGGTTTCTATATTATCTTTAATTGTTTGATAATCTGATCGTCTTCTAATATAATCATTATATTTACCAACTCCGTCTATAGATACACATACTATGACTCTACGAAATTGTGGAATATATTTAAGCACATTATGCTTACCTGCAGCCAATACAGTACCATTTGTTTGATATTTTATTTGTATATGTTTAGCTTGATCTATTTCTATTAATTTATCTAATAATTCATAGTGCTTCTTCATGATCAATGGCTCGCCGCCAATAATTTTTAAATTATAAATGTATGGAGCAATATCTAAAATTTGTTGGTTTACTTTATCTACTGGTTTCTTTGCTATAGCCCTTGTTGCTTGAGCCTCTTTATCATCTTTATCGCCCCACACAGCATCATTCCATACACCTTTATCAAATGCCATTTTAGATCTAATAGAAGAGCTAAAATGATGGCACATTTGGCAATCTAAGTTACACTCTATGCCAAATGATTTTACTTGTATCTCAAGAATTCTCCCTAAGTTTTTAAATTTATAAGGTTCGCCTCTCATACTCCTTGTGGCGGCGTTTATAATCGCCCTGTAATTAATGGGGGTGCTTTTATGAGAATACATCTTATTAGCTATTTGTCTTCTAGACCTTCCTATATTCTTTTCATCATTGATACATTTTGTACAGAATTTATTAACGGTTTCAAACTTAGAATTTACATCAACCATCTCGATACGGAGATTTTCCATAACAGGACCAGTCATCCATTCTTGAATAGAGGTATCGTTTAATGTATTTTCAGTTCGTTCGCCAAAATTACATTGTGAATATAGACCCATCTCATCTGTGAAGGCCATCACCCATGGTATACTACAAAACCATACTTCTTTATTCTTTATTCTATCCATCAGTACAGCTTTATTTACAGAAAATTCTGACGTGAAATAATCAATAGCTGTTATGATTGCCGATAAGTCTTGGTCTTTTAATCCTCTCCGCCAATACCAATACCCACCATCTTTCACATCATCGTTTCTTTGGTAAATTATATCTTTACCAAAGTACCTAGCTTCTTGGAATAATCTTGGTGCTGGATCAAATGTATCTTTGGTATAAACATATGTTTTGAATTTACCTAATATATTAGGTACAGGACATCGTAAATTATTAATATCAAAGTCTAAATATTTTTCAGATGGGTTATGGTATGTTAATACACCGTGGTCGGGATATTCCCCAATCACTTTCTGTACCGTTTCATAATACTTCTCATTAGTTCCTAAGAATAAATGGTCAAATTCAATATCATCTATTACTTCTTTGTATATAGGAAAATGTATTATTTTCTCAAAGTGATCCCCATCACCATTAGGGTAGACATCAGTGTCACATAAATTAATAACATCACGTGGATCAAACTGCCAAAGGGCATCTTCATACCCACACGGATCATTCTCTGAATAAACAGAAATGAGGTTACCACCAAATAATTTTGTAAGTAAACTTTGTTGAGTATAATTATAACTATCCCACGCGTTGTATGCTAAGGACATCATACTTCTTCCTAAGATCAACGTTATATCATCATCTTTTATAGCAATAGAATTAAATTCTATATTTTTACAATGGATGTATTTGTCTCGAATGGACTTGATATATTCATCTGAACCAAAATTTCTATGAGTTACAATAATAACTCTAGCTGGTATACCGATCTCATTTAAGTGTGAGCAATATTCGTAACTATAGAATAATAGCCCATCACTCGGTTTGCTTGTACATACTATATTTAACATGGTATAAACTCTTATCATTCAATTATACTTATATATATAAGGTAACCAATGGATACTTTACATACAATGAAAAAATACTATATTACTGCAACTCGTCGGGGATTAGGAAAGGCATTAGCAGATATTTACAATACTGTTGATAACCTAGAAGACTGCGACGTGTTCATTAATTGTAAACATGATGGATTTAGTCAAGTCGATATGTTATACAAAGCAAGTGCTTTAGGTAAGAGGGTCGTTAGTATAGGAAGCTATGCAAGCGATTGGATATATCACCCATTGAAATCTGATTTCAAATATGCTGTTGAGAAGAAAGCTCTGAGGGATGCTAACAGCCAGTTATTCGATAACGACATGGCTGTTACTTGTGTGAACTTTGGTTATTTCGATTCAGAGAGATCGGCTGAAATTGTAGCTGATAAAATGTCTATAGAATACTGTATAGGTATTATCCAATGGATTATAGAACAAGAGCATAGAGTAAAGGAACTAACTGTATGCGCATAGACATTGAACGTATACTAACCGAACTTGAAACACTACCTGAATACGATGATCAGATAGCCTTACAAGGTGTTGATGGAGCGTCTGATCCTATGTATGGTACAGGCTGGCTTAAAGATCTAAGCCACGCAGAGGAAGATTTTACTGAAGCTCTTTTCGATATACCATATACTAATTCTGTAATAGAATCACTTGGAATGACACGTACAAGGGTGATGAGACTAGAACAGAAGACTTGTTATTCATATCATAAAGATCCTACTAAACGTATTCATATTCCTATTATTACTAATGTTGATTGTCTTATGATAATTGATGATGAAATAATAAGATACCCTGCTGATGGTTCATATTATGTTATGGATACTACTAAGATGCATACTGCCGTGAATGCATCTTATGAAGATCGGATTCATTTAGTAGGCTGCATTTCAGACATATAACTCTTATCCCCACAATAGAATACAGATTGAAAATTATTCTTAAACTTCAATTCAACCTTCTCTGGATATATCTCCCATTCTGAAAATATATTAGGTCTTGCTTTCTTTATTCTTTTGAAGAATGAAGGAGACTTCTCTCTAGACCATATAATTAAGGGAAAATGTTTTAACGACTGAAGACTATGCTGTAGTTCGTTAAAATCATCTACCTTATTCAGTGGGTTAGTACTATCAGTTCTATAAGCGTCAAATAGATAATAACGGCTACATACTCTTACTACGTTCTCAGACATTATTTGGCAGCCAGAAGCCTGTACTGGCTCATCCCCATCAAATATAAAGTTAAAGTTAAACATTTCATGAAGATTTAATTCATTGAACCTGTAATTTTTGCTAAGCTTATCCGATTCAGATTCCAATTGCATTTGTATGAACGCGTCGTTACATATATCATCATTAATATAAGTACGCTCACCTTTCTCTATATATGGTACCAATTCTAATCCATTGTTCATATTAATTCCAATCCATTATCTGCTGCCCAATCATTATGAGCAGCTTCGATTTTATATTCACAATCATTACCGTACGTCATCACGATGCCACAATCACCCTTTATTGTGATGGTAGAAACTGCTACTATATGATAATCTTTAAATGTCATGAATGTTACCATATCTTCCCTATTAAGATCCAATCGTTCTAAGTTAGATTCATCAAAGAACTCATTGATCCACGGACCATACTTATCCATCCAATCTTCATATTGAACTACAAATGGAATAGATTCATCACCATAACTATAACACTGCATGTTGATCTTTCTATGTTGAGTTAGTATACTCTTTGCAGAATGAAATAATTCTGTATGATCAAATGTAAGAACATCTCCTGGTCCATATAAACAATAATCCATCAACTTAGTTCCATTTCGACCTGTCCAGAAACATATCTTTGTGTATGCATCAAGGCATACCATCGATAACTTTGGAGGTACTCTACCAAGACTATTCCATCTAGGATCTTTGTGTATATCTAAATCAGTACCCGTATCTCTAAAATCGCTTAGATATGTTATACCAGGTACTAAAACTTCATTTGTAGTTCTTTCGATAATATCTTTCATATAATCTGGCAATGGATCAAACGTCCATGTATACTCAGTATGCCCTTTTGACATAGGAAAGTAATTGAACGTCATAACCTTATCATCTGATGGGTACATTGCCATTACTTCATTACGTAACTCTTCTACATTATAATCTAATGTATTTCTAGTGTAGTATTTGCCGTCGTTACGAAAGAACATTTCTGCATCAAATTCCTTTGCCAGACCAAATACAACTAACTCTCCTACACCTTGAATATCATGCATGAACTTGGTGTGATTCAATATCATAATATTGTTGCCGCTTAGAGACTTTGATTCTAGTATATCCTTAGTGTCTGGATCGTGTAGCGTAACAGTCAGTTCTCCGCTCGGTACCATAAAGACTACAGCATTCTCAACATCACCCCGATCTATATGTGGGCCGAGGTCATCTACAAATCCAGGGAAGTAATCCCATACACCCATATAACTCAAAGTGTTGTCAAATAGACTCTCTAATTCATTTCGTAATTCTTGTGTATGATCACTAAAGTTATTATGGTCTTCATACAAGTACCAACCGATGTCAGTAGGAGAGTTATTATGTTCAATAAATTCACTCAGGTTGAATCTAGATATATCATACTTGTATGTTCTACACCAATCAATCATCGCGCCAATACTCTTCTGGGTCAGTATCTAAATCTACTCCAAATACCACAAGTATACCATTACCTTCTACGCTATGAGGAAATCGTGTATTATTTAAAGCAACTAATGATTTATCATTTAACTCTACAGAATCTATAATTGTTTGCGCTGCATCGTTTCCGTGTCTATGTAATTTAAAATCACCTACTAATGCTGTACATATAGATCCGTTATGATTACCACCAGCGCCTCTACCAATGTCAATATGGATAGGACTACGTTTGAAGTTATCGTCAAACCTCCATAGTACAACAAATCCTTTTTTATGGCCTAAACTTAATCCAGTAGTATTTGATACAAGCTCTCTAGCATCCGCAATATAATCTGATGTTATATAATCCTGCCATATAGTCCACATAGCAGAATCACCTACAGTAAAATACTTAAAGGGAGGTTCTGGATCATTGTTGACAACGTAATGTTTACATACGGTCATAAACTCTGAGGGCATATCTACATCGAACTTCCTATACCACTTCATTTAATATACTCTCTGCGTGGGCTTTAAATGCAGCAAAGTCCATTTCCTTTGGGATGTTATTATAACGTACTACAAATGCTAATCTAGGAGCAGCTAGAAGTTGTACCCCATGTAGAACATCTGTATCTATGAGTACTGGCTTATCGACGTGGATATGTCCTATTTGTCTAGACTTATTAAACTCTGGATCAAATTTTAAATGCGGTTTGAATTCATGATAATAATATTCCTTTTTAGCATTACGTTCAGGTAACCAGACTTCTTCCGATCTTGTATCATAGTAGTCAATACGGGACGCACCAAATACAGGGAGAACTATATTGAAATAATTTGGATGCTCGCATGTTGGATCTAGATCTGTATGCACGTACAACTCTTTTGTTATATCATTGCTGTAATTAAAACCTGTCGATCTTAATTGCATATCTGGGTGAACCTTCCGATACTTGACAAGAAGCGCTTCATATATCTCAGCATTACCATTATCTTGATCTCCAAGATCAGCAAGAGCATAACTCTGCCATTTCGTCTTGCCGAATACATTATGTTGATTGTGGCTGTGGCAGTTGACTAAAGCTCGTCGTTCACCTATACCAAATTTAGTTTCTTTGTCCATGATGCACTGCCATGCGTCATTCAACATAATGTGATCAGATGGTATATCCATATACTCACATAATCCAGGTATCTCGTCCTTGAAGTCGCCTTTATTAATTAGCATCTATCCATTCCTTATTCCAATTATCATATGCAGTTTGAAAATGATCAGTATTATCCGCATCGTATGATATATAACTGTTAATCTTTTTACCAGCTTCTTCAAAGTATGATTCGTTATTAGGTAATACTGTGTCCCAACATTTAGTGAACACTTCAGTATGTACCACATTAGCACCAAGTTTCTTAAATATTTCTTTAGTCTGAGGCATATGTCTCGATCCACCCTCTGAACCTGAAGGAGTAAATGTGAGAATCATGATATGTTTATCGGTCCAAGGATAACCCTTGCCGTGACTAATATTCATGTTTGAAGCTACAACCATCCAGTCCAATAGGTTCTTTGTAGATGAGCTCATCATCCCACTAAATTCTGGAATAGCGAATACAAACTTATCATAGTGATACATCGACTGCATAAGATCATCTACTACCTTAGGTATCTTATCACCTATGCCATTAACATTCACTACAGGAATATCATAATTAGATAAACAATCAACCTTATCAAAATGACACGTGGCTGATAATAATTGGAGGCCTCTATAGTTCAAACTTTGTGGGCATTGACTGGTACTAAGGGCGAGCACTGACGTCATATATAACCCTCTTTCCTGCAAATACAGGTAAATCTAAATAGTGATGATCCACCGTATAGTTTTCGTTTAAGAAATCTAATCCATTTTCAGTAATCGATTGTAATATCAAGCGTTCATCCCAATGCCTTTGATGATGATAAGGTTCTGCAATGATTGCATTGGTACATCTATTACGGAACATGATGTCTTCGAAAAGATCTTCACGTAATAATACATCTTTAATATATAATAATACACCAGAGAATATGATAACATCAACCTTGAAATCGACATTAAACGTTTCAATCCAACTCATTACCTTGTAATTAATATTAGGATGATTTTTCCATGTCTCTGTTGCAATATCAATAGGTTCATCGGACGTATCAAATCCAAAATATGAGTAATCTTTATAGTCTAAGTCATCATGTAATATTTTATTGATAGGGCCATGTCTACAACCTACATCTATAATGCCCCGATATCCCTTCTCTTTAATAAGTCGTGCTTGCTTTTCAAACAACGGATAAGCTTGTGCTGAGTCGAGATAGCTCATATCCTCCATCGTATAATTCTCACGTAAAGGAACCTCAGAACGTGCATCTTCATGCATAGTTATCCGGGGCCATGGTATTTCTTCTTTATAGTTTCGAATAGTCACTTGCAGCTCTCCATAATAATCGTGGCCCCATAACAGGAGTCCGACGATGTAATGTCATAAATTGATCCATCAAAAGGAGATCACCCTTTGCAAATA
>Ga0209279_10001453_pt1 | contig 12556 bp, 15 predicted proteins | sample CoawatmetaG00DNA_3_FD_187508 | JGI IMG/M metagenome (GOLD analysis project Ga0209279, IMG submission 187508) | Marine microbial communities from the West Antarctic Peninsula - Coastal water metaG006-DNA (SPAdes) (version 2) | ecosystem: Environmental > Aquatic > Marine > Coastal ... | reverse complement strand
CATACACAGAAGATGTTCCAGCTGGGATAAGTACCCCTCTAATATCTTCACCCGCAGTTGCGTTAGCGTTAATACCACCTCTTGTAGCTAAATCGTTTAAGTATTTCCAGTCAGACTTGTAGAAGTCGTAAGAACCTCTTCTGAAACCAGAGAAACCTAAGTTTAATGCCATATCTTCAGAATTGTCAAATACTCCGTAAGAAGTACCACCAGCTCCGTAAGAATTCATTGAAGCTAACATGTCATCCATTGCTAACGAAGTAGCTCTGTTTACAAACATCATGTTTTCTTCAATAGCACCATTTTTGTCAAACTCAGCTAAGATAGCATCAAATTCAGCTAAATCAGTAGCAGCATTAACACCAGTAACACCAGAAGTTTGATGACCTCTATCTTTGATAGCAGCAAATAAACCCTGTGTACCAACCAATCCATTCGCACCACCTAAAATAGTAGAAGCATCAGCAGCTTTCTCAGACTCAATCATACTCATTTCTAAGTAATCTCCAAATCTTGATCTAGTTTCGCCTTCAGCTTTCATGTACCATAAGTAACCGCTTTGACCATCTTCACCAGAAACTTCAACCCATCCAACTTGAGAAGCATCAGAACCTGAAACTTCGTACTGATCTTTAAGGATAATTGGTTTGTTAGTAAAAGTAGTAAATGCTGGTTTAACAGATCTAGCGCCAGAATAATCAGTTCCTTTTGAATTTTCAGAACCAAATACCAAAACTCTAAGATCATTGTCAGCATCAGCAAAACCCATGTCACTTAAGTGAGCACCACCATAAGGTAACGCTGTGATAGTTTGATTTCCAGCAGCAGCTACAGTTACTAAAGCAGTAACAGTTTGTCCACCACCTGAAATCAATACTTGATCACCAACTCTAACACCATGAGTTGTAGTTTGAGCTACACCATCGATATCTTTAGTAATGTTAATTGTACTAGCTGAAGCGTCTAAACAGTCCGCTTGATAAGATAAATGTAATCTACCTTGCTCAGACCAAACCACTTGGTCAGCTGACATAGCTTCTTCCGCCCCTACTTGTCCTAAGAATCCTGAAATTGTACGTTTCCCGTAAACCTCAGCTTCTGCTTCCATTAAATCTGGAAGATATTGTTGTGCCCATCCATTATCTTGGATGTCTAAATAATTGTCCGACGTTATTTGCTGTATTGGTGCAGCTTGAAACGACGTTCTTGCAGTAATTGCCATAATTTTGTTTTTTTAATTTTTAAATTTATTGTTTTTAATTTTAAACTTAAAATCAGAAGAATCTTGTCCTAACACTTTATATGTCATACCACCTGTTTTAATTTCACCATGAGCTTGTCTTGGGTTCATATCAACATTCTTGGCTTTAGCCATACTATTTTTCATAGCGTCTGCTTTGCCTTGGTCGTAAAAGTGTTTTGCAACAGCATCAGCGTTCATAGCTGTGTAAAGAGATTTGTGATAACCCTTAGCATCTGACATTTCATTATTTTTATTCAAGAACTTCTTGACAAAATTATTAATATCGCTTTGAGTATCTTTAACCTCGTTAGCATTGTTTACGTTAAACCTGTATTTTTTCTCTCCAACATTGTATTCAAAACCTTTGAATTTGTCGTTAAAAACCTGCTCGGTTTTATTTAAGAAAGTAGATTTTTGTACCTCTGCTGTCTTTTTAGTTGCTTCTGACTCTTTGTTATATCTATCAAAGAAGTTAACTGCTTTCTGCTGCTCGGTTGTGAGCTTCGATCCCATCTTAATCTCTTCATAGTATTTAGACTTTTGCCCGTCTAAGTGGCTTTTAGCGCTTGCAACTTGCTCTTTTAACGCTAATTTTTTTCTTCTTATATCTCTATCGTCGTCCATGTCTTCGTCGAATGAGAATGTGTCTTCCATAAGGAAGTTAATTTCTTCTTGGTTTAAATGAGGTTTTGTTTGCTTGTAGAATTCATGTAACAAATCAGAATCGTCTAGCTCACTGTAGTCTTGGTTAAGCTTTACGTAGTCATTTATGTCACCACCAGTCTCTCCCATAAAGTCAACTAGCTTTTGTATATTTTCTGGTAATGGTTTCCCAGTAGCTTGAGCTTCCGCTATAGCTTCTTCAACCTTTTCTTCAACCTCTTCAACTTCCTCTTCAGTAATTTCTTCTAATACTGGAGTTTCTTGTGTTTCAGTTTCCGGTTGTACTTCTTCTTGTTCTTGTGTGGGCTTGGCATCTTCAGCGCTTGCAACCACTCCGCTGTCGTCAGCGTCACTTTCTTTAACTTCATTTTCTTTTTTTGGTATTGGGGGTTTACTTAAATCTACTTTTAAAATACTGTCGTCTCCAGCGGATTCAAATTTACTTTCATCAACTTGTTCAGTTGTTTCTTGTGTAATCTCTTCGACTACTTTTTCATTTTCTTCTTCCATAATATAATATAATAATAATTAATAAACTTATCTAGGGTTAAACGCGCCTAAATCAAATCCGCCACCTAGTATATCATTACCTGCGGACTCAAAGTTTTTAGGTGGTTTACCACTATTTCTTTGATCAATTAACTCACTTTGTTGAGTTGCTTGAATTTTTGTTCTTTCATCTTTACGGTCTTCTTTTTCTTTTTCCCCTGTTTTTTTACCACTAACCTCGATTCCTTTTAACTGCATGTTATATTGAAACTCTAAAGCCATTAACTCTTTTTTCATTTCAACTTCCTGTATCATTTTTTGAGAATTAATTTGAGCTTTTAACTGCTCTATCTCCGCTTTGCCTGCATTAATTGCTTGGTTCTTTTGAATTTCAGCTTGAGCAGCTGCCTGGGCGGCTTGATTGTTAGATTGAGTTTGGGCTTGAATATTTTCTAGTTTTAACTGGCGGTCTTTTTCAAGCTTTTTTTGCCTACGTATTTTGAGCAATTGATTTGCTAGTTTAATATTTTTTATTTCCCTAAGATCAATAGCATCTGCAAGCTCTATTACTTGTTGTTGGATAGCCATTTGAATATTATTCTCTAGTAGCGCTCTTTCTTCTTCATCAGGCTGTAGCTCTATAAACACACCAAAGTCATAAAGGTGTAACTCGGATATCTCTTCTAAAGTAGCCACGTTGTGAACTCCTATGGCTTGTATAAAAGCATCTTTAGTTGGGGAATACTCTATAATATCAGATATTCTAAGAGATAAACACTCGCATGTTTCTGCTGTTAGAAATAACCCAGCTTGTAATATATGTCTTGTTGCGGTGTTTGAATTTGCCGCCGCTAGCTTCTGCACGCCAACCAAAGCATTTCTATCGGGCATACTACCATCTCTAGCTTCGTTAAGCCCAGTTACATCTCTTATCATTTGCAAATAATAATTGTACGTGCCAATTAAAGCCTGCATTTTATTACCACCAGATCCAGATGTTATTTCTTGAATAGGTATTTTACCAGGATTCATATCGCCATCACTTGTAAAACTTCTTCCAATAACAGAACCTGTTTGAAAGTACATGTTCAAAGCTTCTTGTGGGTTGTAGTTTGTGCCATTACCTAAATCTATCTCTGCTAAACCATCAGCGTCTAAATAGACTCCATCTGGTACTAGCCTAGACATCACTTGTTGAAGTTTTAGGTGGGTTAACTGAATCATATCAGCAAAACCCGTTATTCTTTTAACCAACGAGTCAATTTTTCCATTATACATTCTTGGGGCCACTATGGAATAGTTCATTTTAACTTTAGTGTAATCACTCTTAGGCCTCATCATGTTTTTAGCCATTTCCCACTTAAGTAGTTTGTCTGTGCCGAGAATCATTGCCCCCTCGTACAAACACTCTATAGATCTTAACATCCTGCCATATCCACCTTCTTTATCTTCGGGTGGGTTATATTGATCGTCTCGTGGTATAATTTTATCAGCACCAGTAGCTGTTTCTTTAACCTTATAAACCTCATTCATATAAGTTTTATAGTTAAAGTATATTACTTGAATAGTGTTATTATCTTCTTTGTCGTAACTATGTTTTGAGTTGTAGTTAGATCTATTGTTAGACTTGTTTTTCATTATGTCCTCTAGATCTTCTTCCGCTAGGTGGGGAAATTGTTTTGCCAGCTCGTTTACCGGTATGGTTTTAACTTCACCAACATAGTATATATCTTCAAAATAAGGTGAGTCTGTGTAAGAGTATACAAGGTTAGCCGGATCTACATAATCTATAGTAACACCTTCTGACGTGTTGAAATTTGTTTTAACAGCTCCAATGCCTAAAACTGTAAGATCATAATAAAATCTTTTCTTTATTAACTCGTAGTTATTACCGCTGAACAAAACGTTTAAAGCTTGCTCTTCAGCTAGTTCTATAGACTGTTTATAGCTTAGCTGCATGTGCAACTGCAGTTCTTCAGGTGATTCTGGTAACTCACCCTCGGTGTCTCTAGTGTTCATGTCATAATTAGCTTGCATTTCGGCGTCAAAAGCTTTCATTTCCATGTCTTTTAAAGTAGACTCCATGTACTCGGTTCTCTTGCTCACTCCAAATGGATCTTGAGAATACGCTTTTATATCATACATCCTTTCAGACATACCATTAACAACAATATCAACAAACTTAGATATAATAGGAACAGGCTTCCAATCTAAATTAAGATAGGACAAATCACCGTTAATCGATAACTCATCCTTATACTTTTGAATAGACTGTTCGCCTCTAGCGTACAATCTTAAATTATGAAAATCATTGTGGTTGGATTTATATCTACTAGAACCCCTGTCGTTATTAAACCACTCTTGTTCTATAGCTTTACCTACTTTTAACCCATACTCATAGCTCAACTTTTCAGCATCGCTAACTGTTTGACTTGGGAAATAATTTTTAATGCCAGACTCTGCCATATTTATTACTTGATTATTTGTGAATTACTCCCAGTGTTTGTGTATCTGGAAACATTTATATTTAACTTAGGCTTTTCAACCCTTGCGTTTGGAGCATACAAGTGTCTATTATTAGCCATTACAGCTAAACCAGAGCTTATTGATGCATCGTGTTTTGTTCTTTTATTTATATCAAACTTAGCCCAATCATTTAACAGCTCGTTAAAATAACAGTCACCAAGAGTACCGTCTTCTTTTATGCCAACGTGGTTTTGAATGTACATCTCAATCGCGGCGGCATGTGCTTGTTTTATATCCTCGCTTGAATTTGGTATACCACCAACTTCTTTCTCTGCTACAGATAATTTATTCCATATTTTATCAGGCCTGTTCATACTAAACCCCCTATATCCTCTTCTTCTTAAATAGTATAATAAACGTGGTTTATTATTTTCTGCTAATATTGGCATTCCATAAAACACTAAAGCCATTAAAACATCTTCAAAGAACATCTCAGCTGTTGGTGGTCTTGATAGGTATTCTAAAAAAAAACTGTTTGCTGGAGCATCTTCCATACTAAACTTAGTTAAACCGTGTAGAGCTCCTTTAGATCCAACTCCATCTACTGTCCCTGATATATCATATGAATCACAACCAAATGAACCCATGTGCTCATTTCCCGGGTGTTTAACACCGTTTTTAAGCACAACGTTGTTTTGTATTTGTTGAGGTGGAACCCAGCTCACTTTAAATCTACCTTTTTTATCTGGATAAAATATTACTTGAGAATCTTTAACCCCATTAACCCACTGGAAATTACCTTGAGTAATACCCAAAGTGCTTGACATCTCTTCGTTGTAATCTATTTGTTCGTATAGTTTTACTAAGTTAAATATACTTCCCTTAGTCTCGTCTCTAAATGCATGCTCTGTAGTTCTTGGAAATTGTCTGTAGAATTCGTTTAGCCCGTCAGAATCATCTTTCAAACCATCTACTTCATTTTGCCAATTATCTATTACGCCTACATCTATTAATTCACCGCTTGGGTCGAGCCTATCGACATCAGGAGTAGTGAAAACTGGAATTCCGTACTCATCAATAAATCCTTCGTAGTTCCATTCCATTGGGATAAACAAAGAGTATAAACCAGACTTTGTCTGGCCATTTCTGTTTCTTTTTGTAACGTCTGAAGCATTATATAGTTTTTTAAAGTTTTCACCTCCTTTATCTAAAGCATTTGATGTTGATCCCATCATGCACTTACCAATGATTCTACTACCTAATCTTAAACAAGTTTTTGTAACCCTCCAGTTATTAAGGATATTCTCAGGTCTCTCCCATTTCCCAGCCTCATCATGTACTAGTAAGGCTAGTTTTTCACCATCATAACTATTGTCTCCAGTATTCTTCCAATCAATCGTTGTGTCAAGGCCTTCTAAGTCTTCTATCTTTTCGTTCGCCGTTATCTTTTTTCTAGTAAACCTTGTAGATGGCACCCTGTATGCGAGTTCTGTTTTTGGACGATCCATACCATCTTGTATGGGTTTGAAAAAGAAAGGATAGTTTATTGATATAGGTACAATTTTATCAGTAAACATTTTCTTAGCATCTGCACCTGTTTTGGATAATACTCCAAATCTACTATCACCTGCAAGAGTGGCTAAATTAACGGTTTCAGCTGATGACATAAAAGAAAATCCAGAACGTCTATTTTTAAGGTAACACATTCCGTAGCATCTCTTATCCGCCTTACAAGCCTCCCAGAATATAAAAAACAATCTGTTTGCTTCTCTAAAGTCCGGTGCACCAACGTCAATCTTACTCCATTGCAAATACATGTACTGTGTACCCGACATCCAAGTTGCTTTACCGCTATTTATAAACCAAAATCCCTCTTCTCTTCTTCTAAACTCTTCATCTATATAATCGTACCATTGTTCCTTTTGATCCTCTGGATAAGCGCGCCAATCAAAGATGTTCTTTAAGCGCTCCAACTCCTTTGGTTGAGTAAATTTAACCCATTTATTTTTCGGGTCTTTATACACTTTCTTAGGTACCTTAGGTAGAGCGATCATCAGGTTTTGTATCTCTATGATTTCTCCTATTTGACCGCTGCGAGATAACACGATTATATCATGCTCCTTGTCGTAACCGTACTTCCACTTCTTTCCTTTATTCATTCTGGAGATAGTGGTTTTTTTTATCGGTTCAACCGTCTTAACTAAACTTTGCTCGTACATTACTTAGATCTACCTTCTGCGAATCCTTTAAAAGTTTTTTCCTTTGCCTCTTCAGGTGTTTTACCCTCAAGCAAGTTTTCTTCTTCTTCAATTCTGTTAAGTATCTCAAATGCGTCAAATATAGCTAGTTTTTTAGATGCTGCGGCATTCTTTAGTTTATCAGCTGTTAAATCATCTTCAGAGTCGGTGACAATAGCTTCCTTTGCTACCTTAATAAGCTCTTCAACTGCTTTGTGCCCAGCTTGGATTATACTCTTCTTCGTTTCCTTGATGTTCATATTTGATTGTAATAAAATTAGATTTAACTCGATATAGTCTTTCGCCATCAACGATAAACTCATATTCACTACTTGGGCGAAACCCAACTAGATCGTTTACTTCAACTGTACCGTCGGAATACTTAACGATACCTTGTAAGGGTTTTTCAGATTCAATGTTAAATTGGTCCACTGCTTTTAAGGGCATTACGAAACAATATCCCTTAGGGCAAATCCACTCTGAATCTCTTTTATACAAGAAGATCTGATCTTCACCTATAAAGTAAGTTGTATCATCAAAATAGCTTCTACTATTCTTTTCAACTCCTTTTACATTATGCCATCTTCTAAACACATTGTGATGCACTAACACTGTGTCTCCTTGAATTATATCTGCATGACCAACAATTGGAGTAGATACCACCGTAGCTTCTCTATTGACATACTCGTGATTATAAATCTCGGTATTTAAGATTAGCTCTCCACTATCTAGTTTCTTAGTGTTATTGTATCTTTCTCCTTTTGGTGCTACAACAAAGTCGTAAACACTTTTCATTAGTACTGTAAGTTATACTCTACGGACACTGCCATGTTTTTATTAAAATCTTTCCATGGTAAAACATCTTTACCCTTTTTAATATAAACAGAGAATTTATTTTCTTCTTCTAAGATATCGCAGATAGTATGACCACCATACACTTCTTGCCCCACGGCGTAGTGCATAGCGTCATTCTTATAATCTTTACCGATACTTATCTTACGAATTAACTTCGCCATCTTCCGAATAGTTTATAGTTCCATCTTTAAGATCAATATCAATCGTGCCATACTGTTTGTCCAGTTCGCTTTGTAAGGCTTCAAGCTCTCCTCTAAGTAGGGTTACGCCATGCATATTTTCATGCTTTTGTAACTCCATAGCACCAACCTCTAGTTGACCTCTATTTATATTATTAATAAGTTTTTGAACTTTCTCTAACTGTTCGTCAGTTATTTTATCAGGTTTAATACCTTTAAGTTCTTTAATTTTTGCGTTTGTTCCTTTTGCCATAATTTAATTTAATTTAATTGTTGTTAATATTCTAACCCAAAGTTTAAAACTATAGGTTGTTGAAGTATAAGTTGTTCATCATCATCTATTTGTGCGCTTACGTTTTTTACTGTCATTGTAGTTGCGCTGTCTACAGAGACAACCTCAGCTGTAACCGTACCCGTATGACCTTGAATTAAATCGCCGGGTGCAAAAACCTTTCTAGGATCTGTACCGTCTGTTGTTATTTGTACAGCCGCTGTGGAAGCCGCTTGATGACCACCCATATTAAGAAGCACTGCTGTTCCAAAATCTAAAGCACCTGCCACTTTTGCCGCTACAAATATAGTTTGATATCCAGCTGTTGTTCCAGGATAAGGAACCGTATCTCCTTGTAGCATAGCATCTAGTTCATTTACTCCCTCGCCTCTTGATCCCAGAACATTGTATCCTGTTAATCGATCGCCGTCATCTATCTCAGTAGTAACAACAAATTGATGTGTCATTACGTGTCGTCTAAACGTTGCTGTGATAGTTGCTGTAGTAGCAGCGTGCACCGTGCCAAATGTAGGTGGTGCTACACTATTAATAGATTTAGCAAAATATAATACAAATGCAACACCGTTGCCAGCCGCCCCATCTATACCTATTATTGTTCCACTTAAATGTTTAATCACACACGTGCCCCTAGGTATTTCTATTGGCTGCCAATCAAACAATACGTCGGCACCTCCTGAATTTGCGGCAAACAGATGGCTTATTGTTGGCGCTAGGGTTACTTGGTTGTATCTTGAATTCATATCTTTATTTTTTTACTTTTTCTAGTGATCTACCACCAAAATAGGCGCCAATCACTGTTATTAATACTAATTGTAATAAGTCTACCCACGAGGACTTAACCTCAAACTGAATAATTCCAGCATCGATAAATATTAATAATACAGTCGATACTACTAGAAATATTAGAACTAGTGGTCTTATATTTTTACTAAGCCATGAATCGGATTGCATATCCATTTTCCAACGCTCAGTTACTTGTTTTTGCATTTCTGCTTCATAACCCATTACTAGGTCTTTAATTTTTGCTTCAGCCGCTAGCTTCTCTTCTTTAGATGTATGTAAGTTATCTATAACTCCACCTACACTCTCTACAAGTTTAGCGGCTCCACCTGATAATAATTTAGTCAGTATACTCATTAGTAACCTGCTTTTCTTTCAGCCTTTATATAATCCAAAGCTTTTTTTATTTGTTTTGGGCTAGGTTTTTCTCCATCTTTTAGGTCGTTGTCATTTATAGCGTACTCAATAGCTTGCTCTCTATCCTCAAAGTCTTGCCGAGCGTTGTCAGTGCCAATTGAACGACTGGTCTCTGGTCCTGCTTTTTTTGTAACTGGTGAATTCCCAAAATCCATACCCTTCATTTTAAATGGTGTTCTCATAATTTATTTGTTTCCGTTATTTGCATCATCTTCCCAAGGAAAACCAGTGTCTCCAGCTTCCTTCCACTTGCCGTCTACCAATATAGAGTCTATGCCATTTTTATCTTCCCTTTCAAATCTTTCTCCATTATACATAATATGGTCGTCATCATAAGCCAGTTTACCAAGTTTCATATCTGTAGCGTGCCTCATTTCGTGATTAACCACTTGTCTGTATTCAAAACTATCAGGATTAATTTGATCACTTACAAATATAGTTCCATCCATATTAGCTTCACCCATGATACCTTCTTCAAGTGGCATAGGTATAATAGGAGTTCCAGGGATAGTAGCTTGCTGGTTTCGAGTAAAACTTAATTTAGTTTTAATCTCACCACGATCAGCATAGTTACCTCTACTTGTTCCTAGTTTAAATCCCATTTATTTCTTGTGACCGTATTTTTTAGCCATAGACCCTTTGTCGTACATTTTAACGCCTGAAGCCGCATCTTTCATAGACTCAGTTGTGTTACCGTCTTTATCTATATCGATATAATCTGGCTTAGCGCCTTTCATCATTATAGGGTTTTTACCAGCTCCATACTTCATTGCTGGACTTTTTTTTCTTGTATTTCCGAATCCGTTTTTACTTGGCATAGTTTTATCTGTCTTTATCTTTTATCATATCATCTATAGATTTATTGTAAACCTTGTCAGTATATGTTTTATTATTATAGAAAACACTTCTCTCGGAAGTAGGTAAATCTTCTTCACCCAGTAGAACTCTATATATTCTACTTATTACTTGTGAGCATTTAAACGATGTCTTAAATACAGAATACTTTATAGTTGTTCTGTTTCTGTGTCTCCACGTTTCAATCCATCCTTCTCGCTTTAATCTTTCCCAACGGTTCTTATCCCAACTCATGGTGTAAACTCCGTTAATAAAATCATTTCGTGTAAATCTTCCTTTACAATCTAAATAAATTAATAGTTCTAAGTCTGCGTCATTTAACCCGTAAGTCTTACAAGCCCACTTTCTAGTGAGCCTGTAATACTTCAGGATATTCATTTCACGCAAATCTTGCGCGGTTAGTCTCAACTATTATGAATCAATAGCTAGAGCACAACTTAAAATGCTAGGGTGTGCAAAAACGCCATTTACGTCGTCACAAATTGTAATGTGCCCTAAATTTTTATTGTTTCTTTTTGCTCCTTCTATTTTTTCAGCAATACCTTTGAATACAGCTAGCTCAGTATCAGCAGTACAAGTTAAAGTAATAATGTCAGCAGCAGAGCCGTCTGTACCACCACTACCAATTGAACTACCAAACTTTACTAGTACAGCGCCGTCACCAGCAACAGTCATACCAAGTAAGTTAGAAGCTGGATAAGCAGCAGCGTCATCAGCAGCATCGATGAAAATTAAAATTGGATCAGTCATTTTTTTTTGTTTTTTTTAATTAATAATTTGTTTTTGTTTTTAAGCTTAAGGCTTAGGGTTTCCGGTTTGGGTTAATCTATATATAATATCACACGTAAAGGTGATATAATAAGTTATTCCACTAAGACAACGTCTCGCGACTGTATAACTTGGTATAAATCATCTTTCCAAGTGATAGCGTGTCCCGCGTGTTTGTCATAGTATATGTTATCTCCATCTTTTAGCCCTTCAACTAAATTTCCGGTAGATATTATTTTTGCCTTGATGTATCTGTTATCAACATCGGTATCATCTGTCATTATAAGACCAGCAACCTTTTTAGGCTCTTCTTTTATCTTATCGACTATTACGTAGTTATTAATTGCTTTCATTAGTACGCATGTTTGAGATTACACAATCTGCAGATATAATAGTAAGAACTACACTTACTGCGTTTTTAAGGGCTGACTTGGTTACAAGTACAGGATCTATAATACCAGCTGAAACCATAGTTGCTCTTTCACCAGTCACTACATCAATGCCATAACCTTCGTGGTCTTCGTAACCATCTAGCATAGTTATACCGGCATTATCTAATATAGTGTAGAAAGGAGCTTGAAGGGCTTTTAGTAGTATCTTTTCACCAACCGCTTTAGCGGAGATTTTCTGAGATGCATTTAATAGTGCAACTCCACCGCCTGGAACTATACCTTCTTTTAAAGCAGCTTTAGTAGCATAAATAGCATCTTCTATTCTATCTTTCTTTTCTTTAAGCTCTATCTTTGAATCAGCACCTACTTTAACCATGCCAACACTTCCTGATAGCATAGCTAGTCTTTGTTGGTGTTTTTTCTGGATAAACGGGTTTTTATCCCATTCGTCGATAGTTTTCTTAATACTAGCTATTCTTTCCTCCATTTGATCTTCTGGAGTCTCTATAGTAAGCACAGTGTTTCTATCGTCTGTTATTGCGGTATAAGCCTCTCCTAAACAATTAACATCGATTAAATCAAGATCATCACCCAACTGCTCGTTTATGACAGTTGCTCCAACAAGAAAAGCTAAATCAGCAACTGTATCTTCTTTAGTAGGACCAAAGCCTGGTAAGTCAACTATATTAACTTTAATGTTACCTTTAACCTTATTCATAAGTAAAGCAGCTTTAACTTGTTGTTCAACTGGAGCTACTATAAGTAGCGGCCGTTTAGTTTTGATAACATGTTCAAGTACTGTTTGTATTTTCCTTATGTTAGGAATTTCTGAACTTACGATTAATACTAATGGGTTATCAAGCTCACATACTTGCTTGTCCTTATCAGTAACGAAATGTGGAGATGTAAGTCCTGAATCT
>Ga0209279_10001452_pt1 | contig 12558 bp, 13 predicted proteins | sample CoawatmetaG00DNA_3_FD_187508 | JGI IMG/M metagenome (GOLD analysis project Ga0209279, IMG submission 187508) | Marine microbial communities from the West Antarctic Peninsula - Coastal water metaG006-DNA (SPAdes) (version 2) | ecosystem: Environmental > Aquatic > Marine > Coastal ... | reverse complement strand
CAATATACCCTGGGATATCTTTTAGGCGGTGGCAATTATTAAGAATCTGATTGGGTTCTAAAAAGGCTTTGTTGATAAAAAAATGAGCCTCGATACGCGCCATAGCCATGGCCAGATGGGGGTTAGCAAAATGCTCTACCAGTGAGGCATTGGTGCGCAAGGTGGCGCAGCGCCCTTCCCATGCAGACCAGGCTTTGGCGGCAGCCATGCGCTCGAAGTCATTATCGCCGGTTAGGCGAGCATAGTACGCGCCGAGCATATCGCCGCGCTCGGCGAGCGGAATAACCTGTTCATATTGTGACCAATAGTCGGGGAATACCTGGCTTGCGCCGTGCTGATAAAACCATTGGATATCCTCATCGCGACAGAGAAAGATACCGCGCAAAATAAGCCCCAGAACGCGCTCAGGGTAGGTCTGTGCATAGACTAGGCCAAGTGTAGAGCCCCAGGAGCCACCGAAGATTACCCAGCGATCAATACTTAGATGGTTACGCAGCGTTTCTATGTCGGCCACCAGAGCGTCTGTATTGTTATTGTCTAACGCCGCGTGGGGCGTTGACTGACCAGAGCCTCGCTGATCAAAAAGAATAATACGATATTTATCGGGATCAAAAAAACAGCGATCAATCGGTCTGGTGCCACCACCTGGACCGCCATGGATAAATAGCACAGCAATACCCTCTGGATTGCCGGACTGCTCAACATATAGTTGATGCGGCGCAGTGACGCTAATGGTCTGCGTACTGTAGGGGCGGATAGCTGGGAACGCTTTATTCATGCGGTATTTTTCTCTGTTGGCGTTTAGATCCGGTTAATATAGACAAGATCTACCGTCAGCACTACTCTAAATGCGTTTGAATTAAGAGCCTAGGGAATCCCCAGTGAATGAGAGCCCAGTAAAAATACCAGCCCGCTGTATCTGGTGTGGTGATGACCCCCTTTACCAGCAATACCATGACCAAGAATGGGGAGTACCCTGCAAAGAGGACAAAAAACTCTTTGAGTTTCTGTGCCTTGAGGGTGCTCAAGCGGGTCTGTCATGGATCACCATCCTGCGCAAGCGGGAGGCCTATCGCCTAGCCTTTGCTGATTTTGAGGTGGAGAAAGTGGCTGCTTTTACGGATAAAGACGTGCAGCGGTGTCTGCAGGACGCTGGTATTGTGCGCAACCGTCTCAAGATCACGAGCGCCATTTCAAATGCCCGTCTGTTTATCGGCATGCAAAAAGAGTTTGGTAGCTTTAGTCATTATCTGTGGGCTTATGTAGATCACAGACCCATCACCAATCATTGGGCGAGACATTCGGAAATACCGGCCAACACAATGCTATCCGATGCCATAGCCAAGGACTTAAAGGCGCGAGGGTTTAAGTTTTTTGGGACAACAATCTGCTATGCCTATCTGCAGGCAATGGGTTTGGTCAACGATCACTGTATCGATTGCGATCGGCATCAAGCCTGCTGAGGGTTCAAGACTTACGGGACAGAAGTTACGCGTATTGGAAGACAATAAAGGTCCTCAAAGGAGGGGTTTTGCCCTGAGTTGCCGAGGTAGAGAACAAACGCCTGTCCCACACCTGTAGATGCAAATGTCTCTACAGGCATGGGTAAAGAGGATATTACTTAGGTGCGCGCTTGCGTTCGGTTTCTGTCAGGCGCTTTTTACGCAGACGAATGCTAATTGGCGTGACTTCTACTAGCTCATCATCTTCAATAAATTCCAGAGCCTGTTCCAAGGTATGTTTGATCGGTGGCACCAGTGTCAGGGCTTCATCTGTTCCTGATGCTCGCACGTTGGTTAGCTGCTTTCCTTTGACTGGGTTGACCACTAGATCATTGGCGCGCGAGTGGATACCGACAATTTGGCCCTCGTAAACATCAATCGCATGGCCCAGAAATAAGCGCCCTCGTGCCTGAATATTAAATAAGGAGTAAGCCGCAGTCTTGCCTTTAATCATACTAACTAGCGCACCATTTTTACGTGTGAACTTCTCACCCTCTTTGGCTGGACCGTAATGATCGAAGATACTGGTCATGATCCCGGAGCCGGACGTGAGTGTCAGGAACGTACCACGGAAGCCAATCAAACCGCGAGAAGGCATGCTAAACTCTAGTCGCACACGCCCTTTGCCATCGGGTGCCATGTTGGTCATCTCGGCTTTACGCATGCCCAACTCTTCCATAACAGAACCCTGATGCTGCTCTTCGACATCAATCACAACCTGCTCAAAGGGCTCATGAATCTTACCATCAACTACTTTCTGAACCACTTCAGGACGTGACACGCCAATTTCGAAACCTTCGCGACGCATAGTCTCAATCAGCACCGATAGATGTAACTCACCACGGCCAGAAACAATAAACTTGTCTGGCGTATCGCCAGGCTTTACTCTCAGTGCCACGTTATGAATCAGTTCCTGCTCAAGGCGATCTTTAATATTTCTTGTCGTCACATACTTACCGTCTAGGCCAGCAAAAGGTGAGTCATTGACAATAAAGGTCATGCTGACCGTTGGTTCATCGACGCTCAGCGGCGGCAGGGCTTCAATGTGATCTGGATCGCACAGAGTGTCAGAGATACCCAGACCATCAATGCCATTAATGCAAACGATATCGCCAGCGCCTGCCAGTTGGGTTTCGATCTGCTCCAGGCCGAGATAACCTTTCACGTTTAATACCTTGCCTTTACGCTCTTTGCCGTCGGCTGACTTGATAATAACCTGTTGTCCAGGCTTCAACTTACCGCGGCTAATTCGGCCTACACCAATAACGCCGACATAGCTGTCATAAGCCAGTGCAGAAATTTGCATCTGCAGGGGACCTTCAACATCAACCTGAGGGGCTGGAACGTCGCGAATAATCATTTCGTAGAGTGGCGTCATATCTTCGGCCAGATCATCAGCTTCCATGCCTGCTACGCCGTTCAGTGCTGACGCATAGATCACGGGGAAGTCCAGCTGCTCATCAGTGGCGCCAAGGTTATCAAACAGGTCAAATACCTGATCCAGAACCCAGTCTGGTCGAGCACCTGGGCGATCGACTTTATTGATCACCACAATGGGTCGAAGGCCCTGCTCGAAGGCCTTTGAAGTAACAAAGCGAGTCTGCGGCATCGGACCATCAACGGCATCGACAAGCAGAAGTACTGAATCAACCATCGAAAGTACGCGCTCTACTTCACCGCCGAAATCGGCGTGACCGGGGGTGTCTACGATATTGATACGGTAGTCATTCCAATTAATGGCAGTGTTCTTCGCCAAAATGGTAATGCCGCGCTCTTTTTCTTGGTCATTGGAGTCCATTAGCCGTTCAGAACCGACGTCTTTGCGGTCAAGGGTTCCTGATTGACTCAGAAGTTTATCAACCAGGGTTGTTTTACCATGATCAACGTGGGCGATGATTGCAATATTTCGCAAGTTTTCAATAGACATGAGATATACCAGTGGGCGCAAAAAGTCGCGATTATACGAGAATCCAACGAAACTACTACCGTTCTTTTTTCTGAGGAGTAAGTTCATTCACAACTAAGACTCTAGGTTCAGCTATTTTTACGCCCAATAATGTAGGGTTAGAGATGTCAAAAGTCGTGATCTAGGGTCTCAAAAGACCATGAAAACCATCTATAGCACAGGGAATTTGGCGTCGGGTGCCAGTTCTAAAAAAACGGATAATAGCCTTAAAAATGGGAAAATTACCTACTTAGCCGAGATTAAAGGCTAGATTTCTCTATTTTTTCCTAAAATACTATAATTTAGGTTTGAAAATTCCCACTTTGGTGAAGCCTTTCTCTCGCATTAATTGCGCCTGAATACGGCTCATCAACCCCTTGTCGCAATAGAGTAAATAGGACTGCTCTGGACGCAGTTGGCTGAGGCTCTGCTCGAGATTAAAAAAAGCGACCACAATCACTTCATTATCCCCAGCGATTAGGGGATTTGCATCGATATCGGCGGGATGACGAATATCAATAATGATATCCATTGCCGCTGGCTCGCTGATGATTGCAATCTCTCGGCGCGAATGAGGGGGTGTTGAGGGGTTAATCCGAAGTCCTCTTGGTCGGTGCCGAGAGCCCGTAAATAAATCGGCTAAAAGAGTGACAGTGTTGGGCTAGGTTGGCATTATAACCGCCGAGTCTACAAAAGCACCAACAGACTCTAATTTGCACCAAAATTGTGCGATAAAGCATTAACTGCACTAATTTAGTGCAGTTAAACCACTTTTTTGATCTTCGCCTTCAAGACTTACAGTAAGGGTTAGAGCACGGTCCCTGTTGGTTCGGAGGCTTTTGTTGGCCGATCAGTCATGCGAGGCCGTTGGCATGACAATTGCTAACTCAAAAGGTGAAGGCTTAAATTACTACGTTGGGCTCGATCGGCATAGATGCGCCGGCTGACCCGAAAAATAAAGCATTAACTGATTCCATATTGGAGGAAAAAATGTCTGAAAAGACTCTAAATCTGATCAAAGATAGTGAAGCCCGTTGGGTTGATCTTCGGTTTACAGATACCAAAGGCAAAGAACATCATGTCACTATCCCGATTGGGGAAGTGGGCGATGACTTTTTTATCGAAGGCAAGATGTTTGATGGTTCATCAATCGAAGGTTGGAAGGGCATTAATGAGTCCGACATGATTTTGATGCCAGATGACAGCACAGCGGTACTTGATCCCTTTACCGACGAACCGACGATTATTGTTCGCTGCGGTGTGGTAGATCCAATATCGATGCAGGGTTATGAGCGCGATCCTCGCTCTATTGCTCAGCGCGCTGAACAATATCTAGTGTCTACGGGGCTCGGTGATACTGCCTTCTTCGGCCCGGAACCTGAGTTTTTTGTTTTTGACGATATCAAATGGGGCGCTGACATGAGCGGTGCCTTTTATAAGATTAATTCCGATGAAGCGGCCTGGTCATCAGGTAAAGATATGCCCGAAGGCAACATGGGCCATCGTCCTGGCGTTAAAGGCGGTTACTTTCCTGTGCCGCCAGTCGACAGCCTGCATGATTTGCGTGCCAACATGTGTAATGCCATGGAGCAAATGGGACTTGAAATTGAAGTACATCACCACGAAGTAGCTACGGCTGGACAGTGCGAAATTGGTGTTCGGTTCGACACCCTAGTAGCCAAAGCTGATCAGGTGCAAATCCTAAAGTATTGTGTACATAACGTTGCGCACGCTTATGGCAAAACTGCTACCTTTATGCCGAAGCCGGTTGTTGGTGACAACGGTTCTGGTATGCATTGCCATATGTCTTATGCAAAAGATGGTGTTAACCAGTTTGCTGGTGATGGCTATGCAGGCCTCAGTGACACGGCTCTGTACTATATCGGTGGCATCATTAAACACGCTAAGGCACTGAATGCCTTCGCCAATCCGTCGACCAATTCTTACAAGCGGTTGATCCCAGGATTTGAAGCACCGGTAATGCTGGCTTACTCAGCACGTAACCGTTCTGCCTCAATCCGCATTCCCTACGTTGCCAGCCCTCGTGGTAAGCGCGTCGAGGTTCGTTTCGGTGATCCGGTTGCTAACCCTTACTTGATGTTTGCTGCATTTTTGATGGCGGGACTGGATGGCGTGAAGAACAAGATTCATCCTGGTGATGCCGCAGATAAAGATCTTTATAGCTTGCCCCCAGAAGAAGCAGCCGCTATTCCTCAGGTCTGCGGAAGTCTTCGTGAAGCACTGGATTGTCTCAATGCAGACCGAGACTTTTTGACCTCTGGCGGTGTTTTCTCTAACGACATGATCGATGCCTATATCGATCTGAAGATGGAAGATGTCTATCGCGTTGAGCAGACGACTCACCCCGTTGAGTTTGATATGTACTACAGCTGCTAAGCGAATGCGTTGAGTAAAATAGGAAAAGCTCGTCATTCTCGGAATGGCGGGCTTTTTTTTCGCCCAAAATAGGTCTAGTCTCTAGGAAATAGTTACCGACAGGCAGAGATGTCGTTATGGACCGTATTGGCCGTGCCCTGATGCCATTATTATGGCTTGTCATCGCCAGTTTGACGCTGGAGGCGACTGCGGCAGATACCGTCATTGATGCAACGGTATACAGAGTCACCGATGAACAGGGTAATATCACCTTCACTGATCAGCCAGAGGCCAATAGTGGCGTTGTAGAGCGGCACATAGTGTCGGTCACTAACCTGATGCAGGCCTCGGTGCCACTAAAACCGGATGACAACAGCGCAGCCCATTCCCTCGTTGTTAATCGTGACAGCGCTGCGTCAGTCTCTTCGATAAGACCCTATACTCAGGCTATCATAGTCTCTCCAAGAGAGGGTTCCACTCTGCGAAATACGGCAGGCGCGATGACCATTGAGCTGTCTCTAATGCCTCCGCTTCAAACGGGGCATCGGGTTCAGCTATGGGTTGATGGTCAACGCTATGGTTCAGCGATTGCTGCGACAACTCTGCACGTGGCTAATATCGAACGCGGTCCCCATCAACTCATCTGTCGCGTGTTAAATGCGGATGGTCGTCCTGTTGCCAGTACCGTCGCGGTCAAAGTGCATGTAAAGCGTCCCTTTAACCGAGAGTCAAGATAGTCTCTCCGGCTATATTGAAAAGTGGTTTCTTCGCAGTCTAGGGTTATACTTCAACATAAGCGCACCAATATGGTGCATAATCATCTTCGGCACTCCTATGGGCACTGTATCGATCTCCTCAGCAGCCCACAGGCGTTTAGTTTAGAGGGGTGAACTGTAGCGTAATCCGGTATGTTTTGGCCTGCTTATTGCAGGCTTACAGTATCAGGTTGAGCTTAGCGGACAATGGGGCCATGACTTCAAACGACTTACATAAGATGTTGCTGGATAATTTAAGTACCGCCGTACTGTTACTCGACGGTGACTTTCTTATCGACTATATCAATCCGGCGGCTGAAGCTCTTTTGCAAGCGAGCCGTGGTCGATTATTGGGCACCCCTGCGAGCGAATTATTTTCGGATCATGAGCTATCCTATCAAACTCTCGTCGAGGTCATGGATACTGGCCATCCGCATATTCGTAGGCACGAGCATTTACGCATCCTTAACAGCGATTCAATACAGGTCGATTACACCATTACTCCGGTCGATAGCGGTGATTGTCGCCAGTTACTGTTGGAGATGCAGCCGATTGATAGGTTTCTAAAAATCAATCGTGAAGAGGCATTGTTATCAGTTCACAATACTTCAAAGAGTCTTATTCGGGGTCTGGCTCACGAGATTAAAAATCCGTTGGGCGGAATCCGAGGAGCAGGTCAGTTGCTGGAGCAAGAGCTGCGCGATGGCGGCCACGGGGGTGAAACTCTAGAGTTTTGTCAGGTCATCATCACTGAAACAGATCGACTTCGTAATCTTGTCGATCGACTATTGGGGCCCAATCATCTGCCGCGACTAGAGTCGATCAACATCCATGAGGTCACAGAGCATGTCGCTGCCCTTATCGAAGCTGAGGTGCAGGGTAATCTGACCCTAAAGCGTGATTATGATCCCAGTATTCCGGCCATTAATGGTGATCGTGAGCAGCTCATTCAGGCTGTGCTCAATGTGGTGCGCAATGCCATGCAGTCTTTAATTGATGCCAACAGTCCTGAACCGCGTATTACCCTGACCACGAGAATTCAGCGTAGCTTTACCATTGCCGGGCAGCACCACAAAGTGGTCTGTCGGCTGGAGGTTAAAGATAACGGCCCTGGTGTCTCCAAGGATCTTAAAGAACGAATATTTTTTCCGATGATCAGTGGTCGCGCTGGAGGCTCTGGTCTGGGTTTGACCATTGCCCAAACAGCAGTCAATGGCCATCAAGGCATTATTGAGTGCGAATCTGAGCCGGGTAACACCCGGTTTTCAATGTATTTACCGATAAAGGTTTAGTATGCCAACCACCTCGCAAATTTGGATAGCGGAGGACGATCGTTCCTTGCGCTGGGTTATGGAGAAGGCCATTAGCCGTGATGGCATCGATGTGCGCAGTTTTGAAACTGGCGACGACCTGTTGAGTGCTCTGAGAAACTCTCAGCCCGAGATTATTATTTCTGATATCCGTATGCCGGGTATCGATGGATTGGAGCTACTGGCTGAAATTCATGCCAGTTGGCCGCAAATCCCAGTTATTATCACCACCGCACATTCTGATCTAGACAGCGCTGTGGCAGCCTATCAGGGTGGCGCCTTTGAGTATCTGCCGAAGCCATTCGATCTTAAGGATCTGGTGGAGGTCGCCCGCCGGGGTCTTCTATTGGCCAAAGAGCAGAAATCTCTCTCAGTGCCCGAGGTCCTCGAAGGACGCGCCGTTCAGGAAATTATTGGCGAAGCGCCAGCCATGCAGGAAGTCTTTCGGGCCATTGGTCGTCTGTCTAACTCTAATATTACTGTGTTGATTAATGGCGAATCTGGTACTGGCAAGGAACTGGTTGCTCAGGCTCTGCACAAACATAGTCCCCGCCGCGACGCCAAATTTATTGCGCTTAATATGGCGGCGATACCTCATGATCTAATTGAGTCAGAATTATTTGGGCATGAAAAAGGTGCCTTTACCGGCGCCGCAACTCGCCGCGAGGGACGCTTTGAGCAGTCCAACGGTGGTACCTTGTTTCTCGATGAGATTGGCGATATGCCGCCAGAGGCGCAGACCCGATTATTGCGGGTGTTAGCGGATGGTGAGTTTTATCGAGTCGGTGGTCACACAGCGATAAAAGTCGACGTACGTATTATTGCGGCTACTCATCAAAACCTAGAAAATTTGGTCGCCGAGAATCGCTTTCGAGAAGATTTATTTCATCGACTCAATGTTATCCGAGTCCACTTACCGCGGCTATCCGATCGCAGGGAAGATATTCCGCAGCTAATGCAGCACTTCTTTCACCGCGCGGCCAAAGAGCTCGACATGGAGCCCAAGGTTCTGTCTTCGGACGCTGAAGATCTGCTCTTAAATTTGCCATGGCCTGGAAATGTTAGGCAGTTGGAAAATATCTGTCGCTGGTTGACAGTCATGGCAGCCGGAAGAGAAGTCCTATTGACCGATCTGCCACCTGAATTGCAGGCCGCAGGCACTGAGACAGGCATAAGCGTTCAGGGTGACTGGCAGTTGATGCTTCGGCGCTGGGCTGAGCGGGAGCTAAAGCTTGGACATACCGATATTCTGGGTCAGGCACTGCCAGCGTTTGAGCGATCGATGATCGAAACCGCCCTGGCACACTCGGGGGGGCGTAAAAAGGATGCTGCACAATTATTGGGGTGGGGCCGTAATACGCTAACTCGAAAGCTACAAGAATACAGTATGGAAAATCAGGCGACCTAGGACTGCATTGGCGCAAACGGCCCCCGCGTAATATTAGGGGGCGTTACCAGCCAATGCCATGGTCGGGTCTAGTGGGTGGTGCCCTCCGATGATTCCTCGGCTACCGCCTGTTCAGCCTTAGCCTGAGACTGCTGCATCGCCTGAACAAACAGGGCATCAAAGTTAATCGGTGGAATCATCAGCGGAGGAAACGAACCCTTGACGAGAGTGCTATCAATCACTTCGCGACCGTAGGGAAAAAGCATGCCTGGGCAGGTCGTGTTTAGGACCTGTGTCAGCTGCTGGCCCTCTATCCCGGCAATGGTAAAGAGTCCGGCCTGTTCCACCTCGATCAGATAAATCGTGTCATCGCCATCAGAGGCAGTGATGGTGATTCGAAGCGATACTTCATAGAGATCTTCATCAATCTTAGTGGTCTTGGCATTCAGGTCCTGATTGATTTTAGGCTGCCATTGCTTGTTAAACGCTGCCGCCCCCTGAGGCGTCTCAAAAGAAAGGTCCTTCAGATAGAAACGCTGTACAGCAAATTTCTGTTCACTTGGTGTTTCTGCTGCTGCCGGAGCAGTCTCTGTTTCTTCCGTCATGGTGCAATCCCCTATTAATCAATTTAGTGCGCCGTTATTTTGCCAACCAACGCTGTTTAAATGGTACCAATTTAACGCAATTCAAGCCCAGGGTTAACTAGCCCATCTAACGCACCATTATCCTCCAGTCCCAGTAGCTCACTATAGCCGCCCACATGCATATCGCCAATCCAGATCTGTGGAACCGTATTGCGTGAGCTTCGTGCCATCACAGAAGCGCGCAACGCTGGATCATTGTCGAGCGGCACATCCTGAAAGGTAAGGCCTCTGGCAGTTAGCAGCCGACGAGCCGCGGTGCAGAAAGGGCAGAAGCGCGTTCCGTAAAGTACAACTTCAGTCATTATAAATCCTAAGTGATGCCCCGAAAGGGAGCCGGTTTCAAATTTTATAAACCCTTAACGACAGGTAAATTTTGGCCTTGCCATTCAGCCATGCCGCCACTGAGGCGGCGCACGTTAAAGCCTTCTTTGGTCAAAATTTTCCCTGCTCCGCCCGCATGCTGGCCCATTTGATCAGTGAGGACGATGACCTTACTGCGATGCTTTTCTAACTCGCTGCCGCGGCTGGCCATTTTTGTATGGGGAATATTCATCGCACCGTGGACATGTCCGGCCTGAAAATCTGCAGATGCGCGAACGTCCACTAGCTGTGCTTGCTCCGAGTTCATCAGGCTCACCAGTTCGGTGGCGCTGATCGGCTTGCCGCCTTTAGTTCGTTCGGTAAATGCAAAGACATAGATAAGTATTAACAACACACTTAACAGGATCCACTGCTCGCTTGCAAAGACAAAAATATCCACTTAAATACACTCGTAATTTAGGGTGGTCGGCTTCCTATCGAAGCGTCCGCGCGCAGTATACACAGGAAAGCATGAGGGTGGAATCCACTCGGGATTGATTAGACCCAGCGGCTCCAAACTGGGGTTAGATTGTCCGGTAATTGGGCCACCATACCCAGTGAAGCCCAAGGCTGGCCGGAGGAATGAAAGTCAGACCCGCAGGACGCGAGCAGATGATGTTTGCGGCAAAGTGCGGTAAGATCTCGGGTCACCGAGGGAATTTGCAAGCCAGAAATAACTTCCAAGCCCTCGCCGCCGGCCGCTGTAAAATCGTCGAGCATTGACACTAGCTTGGTCCGGGTCATTTTGTATTTAACCGGATGGGCCAGCACCGCGATGCCGCCAGCTGCACGAATCCAATTAATGACAGTGTCTAGGTCCGCCCACTGCTCCTTAATATCGCCTGCCTTGCCAGCGCCGAGGTATTTTTTAAAGGCCTGAGCAATATTCGTTACAGCGCCAATAGCCACCAGATGTTGGGCAAAATGTGGCCGGCCAACCTCGCCACCTGCGGTATAACCCTTGGCGCCCCCTAGGCAGTTGTCAAAGCCGAGGCGCTGCAATCTTTCTGCGATCTTTTCGCCCCTTTCGCTGCGGGCCTTGGATTGCTGAGCAACGCCTTGCAAAATCGCATCGCTGTTAAGGTCTAGGTTTAGGCCGACAATATGGACCCCCGACTTGCGCCACTGACTGGAAAACTCGATACCTGGCACGATACGTAATCGGTCAGAAACCTGGCCAAGCTCCTGATAGGCCGCCAGCGTGTCATGATCGGTAATCGACAGCATGTCAATCGAACGCTCGTCGGCTAGTTCGATCAATTCAGCCGGCGTCAGCGCGCCGTCAGAGACATTGGTATGGCAGTGCAGGTCAACATTCATAAAAACAAAATTTTCCTTATTTATCGCATTGTACCAGTCATCAGAGGCTTTATAATCGACATATGCCAACAAATGAAATAATTAGACCGCTGTCAGAACCTCAGAAAGCCGAGGTGCGCGAAGCGACAAGCCATTGTATCGATCAAGCCTCTGCGCTTTATGGCCGTGAGTTCGCACCGGTACCTGTCGACTTTGACTTAAGTGGACGCTGTGCGGGGATGTATCAGGTGAGGGGCAGTGCGCGGCGTATCCGCTTTAATCCTTGGTTGTTTGCCAAATACTACCAAGACAGTGTGACTGACACCGTGATTCATGAAGTGGCCCATTATATTGTCGACAGCCTTTATGGTCTAAAGCGGGTCAAGCCCCATGGTCAAGAGTGGAAAAAAATAATGGTGGATCTAGGTGGTATTCCCAAAGCAACCGGACGCTATGATTTAGCGGGCATTCCTACGCGCCAGTACCAGCGCTTTGCCTATACCTGTGGCTGTCGAACTCATCAACTAACCATTATGCGCCACCGTAAGATTACCCAGCAGCGCGCCAAATATCTATGCCAGTACTGCCACGGTAAGCTAGTGGTGGCGCTGCAGACGACGCTATGAGCCAGTGGTTTGTCTATATGGTTCGCGCTAGCGATGACTCGCTGTATACCGGTATTACCACGGATCTAGCCCGGCGCCTCGCCGAACATCAGGCAGGCAAGGCCGGCGCGAAATACTTTCGTGGCCGCAGCGCTATTGCAATGGTCTATAGCGAAACTGCCAATGGTCGTAGTGCCGCGAGTATCCGCGAGGCCGCCATTAAAAAGTTATCTCGAGAAAAAAAACTTGAGTTGATCGGAAATTAGCTAATCTTGTATATACAATCAATGCCTCCATATATGTCCCTTTAAAATTAATATTAATAGGCAAATATCGTTATTAGTTTTGACTTATACTGTATATACTGTATATACA
>Ga0209279_10001437_pt1 | contig 12680 bp, 18 predicted proteins | sample CoawatmetaG00DNA_3_FD_187508 | JGI IMG/M metagenome (GOLD analysis project Ga0209279, IMG submission 187508) | Marine microbial communities from the West Antarctic Peninsula - Coastal water metaG006-DNA (SPAdes) (version 2) | ecosystem: Environmental > Aquatic > Marine > Coastal ... | reverse complement strand
GTTAGTAAAGACCATACAGGAACTTGAAGCACGAATAACAGCATTAGAAGCATAGGATTTATTATGAGCAAAGAACTAAATAAAAACATTGGCAAGTTAGAAGCACAAGTTGCTATTTTGCAAAAGACTACAACTGACCTTGCTACTGAGGTGCACAATCTATCTGCTCAAATGAACAGATGGAAGGGCGGTGGCATGGTTCTGCTAGTTATTGGAACGTCACTAGGCTTTATTGTAGATACGCTATTTAAAATAGTTGGTAAATAATATGGAAATATTTAACCTTATAACAGAACTAGGGCTGCCAATAGCAAGTGGTCTAATTATGGGTTATTTTATATTTTTAGTTATGAAACAGTTAATGTCTGGTTTAGTAGGTGAAATACAAACTGTTCAAGCTATATCAAAGATGTTAATTACTAGGGCATCAATCATGAATAACGATATGGTACGTATTGATGTAAGCATTTGTTCCGCCCTACAATTACCAGTTGATTTGGGTAGAATAGCAAGGGCAGAGAATTTTGTTGAGGATGGTAAGATAGATGCAAGGCGTGACTAATGGATATAGTCAAGTTAGTTTCTGAGTTTGGCTTCCCAGTTGTCATGGCTGCTGGTCTTGGTTACTTTGTTTATTTTGTATGGCAGACAATTACCAATGTTATAGACCCTGCTGTGCAAGACATGAAGGGTACAATTATACGTTTAACAGATCAACTTAGATTGCTAGACCAAGACATGATTAGGCTGCAAGAAAAACTAAACACTGCTTTAAAGTTACAGGATCAATATGAAGATAATGATTAAAGCTATTATTAACGGATTGGGGATCCTAATTATTTTTTGTGTGTTGCTTTTTATTGCAGAAGCACAAGCGGATAAATTGACGCATAAATTTAAATCTCCTTCATTTAATGGCATTAATACTTCTAGTCATTATTTAACTATTGAAAACCAAGAACATATAAGAGTACTAACAATTAAAGAAGAAGTACAAGCGCTGCAAGATGAGATTGCAAGAGATAAAGATAACACAACATTGGCGAGGTTTATCCGCAACCTAGAAAGCCGTGTGTATGCGCAACTGTCAAGACAGATGGTAGATAACCTGTTTGGTGAAACCCCAAAGACAGAAGGTACTATTGAATTAGAAGGGAACACTATCTCCTATGGTAGTGATGGTGATTTTATAACATTAACGGTGGTTGACGCAGATGGCACTACGACTGATATTACCCTGCCTATTGGTTCTTTTACTTTCTAACTGTGTTGCCTTTGATCAGTTCGATAATACTTACGAACAAAGATACAAAATAAATAGCACAGCAAAAGTTAATGAGTTACACCTAAAAGAGTTAATTGACGTAGCTGCACCTGTCGTTAGGCCTATTGTCGCTGTTTATGCTAATTCATTTACAGACCAAACAGGACAAAGAGCAAGTAATTCAGAATTTGCGTTATTCAGTACGGCACTGACACAAGAGCCATCCGCACTGTTAATTCGAGCTTTAAAACACGCTAGTAGTGGACAATTTTTTAGAGTAGTTGAAAGAGTAGGATTAGACAATCTTACAAAAGAACGACAGCTAATACGGTCAGCAAGGGAGCAGTTTAAAGAAAAGTCTAACCCATTACAACCATTACTTTTTGCGGGTGTGTTAATAGAGGGGGCAGTTATAGCGTATGACACCAATTTGACTACGGGTGGAATTGGTGCTAGATATCTAGGTATAGGTAAGAGTGTCCAGTACAGAGAAGATAAAGTTACAGTGTCTTTACGAATGGTTTCTGTAGCTACTGGAGAAGTGTTAATAGAGGTCTTAACCCACAAGACTGTATTTAGTTACGGTCAAGCAGAAGACGTATTTATCTTTTTAGACACGGGTACAGAACTTTTAGAAATAGAAAATGGCAGTTCGAGTAATGAATCAATAACTGTAAGTTTGATGATGGCTATAGAAGGAGCTGTTTTAGAACTTATTAATATAGGGTACGAAAGGAGTTTTTGGGAACATGAATAAAATAATTAGTATTTTTATATTTTTAGCTTCATATGGAATAGCGCAAGCGCAAGACAACGAGATATATGTTGATCAATCAGGTGCTACTGCAAACATTGATTTTGAGCAACTAGGTACAGGAAACCTAATCACAGGCTTAACGGGCGTTTCTAATACACCTACGGCACTTGATTTGGATGGTGCAACAATGACGTTGGATATTAATATGATTGGGTCTACTAACAAATTCCTTGGGGATATGTGGGCAGATACTTTTACTGGTTTATATAGTTTCACAGGTAGCACTAATACATTCACAGTCAAAATTGACCCTACTAATACCTATGGCGCAGACAGCAGTAATCAAAATGTGCAAGTAACAGGCAGTAGCAATACACTTGTCTTAAATCAAGCGACTACAGCCTTAGCGGATAGCTTAGACCTTGATTGGTTAATTCAGGGATCAAGCAACACAATTACAGCCAACATTGATATTGATAATGCCACCAACTTTATGGATATTGACGGTTCTGATAACACGGTTACTTATGATGGTGACGGTGTGACAGCTAGTGCAGGGGGGTATATGTATTTAGACCATACTGGCGGCAGCAGAGCCTTTAATATACAACAGAAAAGTACGTTAAATAATGATTGGGTTAAGATTAATTCTATTGGTAGCAGTGGTACTGTTTGCGTCATCCAAAACGATCAAGGCACAGCAGTCAGTTGTTGATATTGGCGGTGTGTCTGAGTTAAACGGTAACGCACAGGTACTAAGAGACAAGCCATATGATGCAACAGTAGACTTTGCTATACAGAGCAATGATGAAGCTGTGACTACAGATGGCAGAATGGCTATTACATTTCTAGATGATAGCACCGTAAGACTTACAGAGCATTCACAGTTATATATAGATGAATATATTTACGACCCAGACCCCTCTAAATCTAAGATGGCTCTCACATTTGGATTGGGTACAGCCAGATTTATAACTGGCAATCTTAACCGCATATCTAAACAAAATATAAAGCTGCGAACACCGACAGCTAACATTGCTATACGAGGCACAGACTTTACAGCTACAGTAGATGAGCTAGGGCGTAGTCTTATTATTTTATTACCTGACGAGTTTGGTCTTTCAAGCGGTGAAATAGAAGTTGTAACGGCTATGGGTAGCGTGTTGCTTAACAAACCTTTTCAAGCCACAACTGTATCTGTATTTGAGTCAGCCCCTAGTAGTCCTGTGATACTAGACCTATCACTAGATATGATAGACAATATGTTGATTGTTTCACCACCAAAACAAAACGTAGAATTTATTGAACAACAAACTACACAGACAGCAAATATATTAGATTTTAATGGTTTAGATATTGATTATTTAGCCGAAGATTATTTGGCAGAAGACGAATTAGAATTTACAGAGTTAGATATTAACTATTTAGATGTAAATTTTTTAGAAGACCTATTAAATGTTATTGACGCGCTTGCGTTAAATAAACAAGAAGATGCTTTACAAAGTACGGGCACTGTTAAGATTACAGGTACAGAATTTGGTCAAGACAAAGATACGCAGGTTACTACATTTATTACTGGAGAAACATTAAGTATACAACGTAACGTTAGTAATTTTGTGCAGGTAGATATTGATAAATCAGAAGGCTACACCGTTATATTTACTCAAGACGGTGTAACCAGAGCTATTACTATTAATGGTGGTGGCACTAATACTATAACAATAAGCCAAGGCAGCTAATGAAAAAGTACATTGTTCTTATACTGGCAGTTCTAAGTGTCCCTATGATAATGCAAAGCACACCGACTGAGGTTTTAAAATTAAGGACATTTGATGCTTTGGTCTACACTCCTCCTGCTAGTGGCAACTTTACAATATTAAACATAACTGAAGACGATGTTGAAAATGAGGGTGGTTATCCTTTTCCTCGTAATAGGCTTGCTGAAATTCACAAAACTATATTAGAGAACGGTGCAATGGGCGTTGGCTGGGTTATGTCGTTTCCACAAAGTGATCGGTTTGGTGGCGATATAGAGTTTGCACAACAATTAATAACCTCACCAAGTGTTATAGCAATGTTTGAAAATGGCAAAGGTGTTTACCCTACACCTACAGGAACAGTCGTAAAGGGCGATGATGTTGGTGGTGTGTTTACTACTGGTGTAAAATCTAATATAGAAGTCTTAGCGTCAAGCAGCCTACAAGGCATTGCGGTAGCTCCTACTGAGGTTGATAATCTAGTAAGAAGAATACCTCTACTACTCAGAACACCAGATGGATGGGTAGCCTCGTTTGGTACGCAAGTTCTAAAGGCAATAACAGGAGCTAGAAGCTACATTATAACTACAAACGAAAATGGCATACAAGAAATAGCAGTTCGAGGATTGCCGCCTGTCAAGACCGATAGCTTTGGGCGTAAATGGATTAGTTGGGTAAAGACCAGTGAAACCACACTTTCTGAGATGGATGTAAAAGATAAATATGTGTTCATAGGTGTAACTGCTAACGGAGTAATGCCTCAAATTGCAACGCCTGTTGGTTTAGTAGAACCTCATTATATACAAGCTGCTTTAGCTGAATCTATGCTCGTTCCTAATAGTCCTTACATACCAGATTATGCACTAGCAGCAGAGTTAGGTATATTTATAGCTACAGTGTCCCTCACATGGCTACTACTGCATGTGTTCGGCATTACATGGGGACTTATGTCAGCAGGGGCAATTATGTCTCTGACAGCCTATCTAGGGGTTTATCTTGTACAGCAGGGTATTCTTATAGATGTGACTTGGACAATGGTCAGTCAGTTTATTACAGCGACAATAGCTTTTTATCTGAGATTTAGGCAGCAGTTCAAATTAAGACAACAAATTAAAAAACAATTTGAGCATTACCTAGATCCCAGACAGGTTAAACAATTACAGGATAAACCAGAGCTATTGGTTCTCGGCGGTGAAAAACGATACGCAACTTTTTTATTTACAGATGTGCGAGGATTTACTAGTATGTCGGAGACTTTACCTCCAGAGCAAGTTGCTTACATAATGAACAAAGCTTTAACAGCTCAACAATATGCTGTGCAAAACAACGGCGGTATGGTAGATAAGTATATTGGTGACGCGATGATGGCTATTTTTAATGCACCACTAGATCAAGAACGCCATGAAGAGTTAGCGGTGCAGACGGCTTTAGATATAGAAACTAACATGCTTGTTCTTAATAAAGAGTTAAAGGAACAGGGGCTGCCAAAAATAGTTATAGGTATAGGTATTAATAGTGGGGAGGCTGTTATAGGCAATATGGGCAGTGACACAAGATTTGATTACACAGCCATTGGTGACGCTGTAAACACCGCAGCAAGACTAGAGAGCTCTACAAAAGAATACGGCGTTGATATATTAATAGGAGAGTCTACTATTAACAAAATAACTCAAAAGTATAAGTATGTTAGAAGTATAAATGTAAAAGGTAAAAGAAAAGCTTTGAAAGTTTACACTATTTAAAGGAAAGAAAATGCTATCATCACTAATAGGGCCAGTCACTGGATTACTTGATAAGTTTATCCCTGATAAAGATCAAGCTGCTAAACTCGCTCACGAAATAGCAACGATGAGTGAAAAAGCGGCTGCTGAAAATGCCATAGCTCAACTTGAAGTTAACAAGGCTGAAGCCCAGTCAGGCTCTTTATTTATTGGAGGGTGGCGCCCTTTTACCGGCTGGGTGTGTGGAATTGGTTTAATGTATAATGTAATCTTGTCACAGTTCCTAGCTATATGGTTTGAAGTACCAACAGTAGATCCGTCATTGCTAACTCCTGTACTTATGGGTATGCTTGGTATGGGAGCTATGAGATCATATGAAAAGAAAAATGCAGTAGCAAAGGAAAAATAATGGCTGTTAAAAAGAAATCAACCGTTAATAAGGCAGGTAATTACACTAAACCTACAATGCGTAAAAGTCTTTTCAATAGAATTAAAGCGGGAAGTAAGGGCGGTAATGCAGGTCAATGGTCTGCACGTAAGGCTCAAATGCTTGCCAAACAATATAAAGCTAAAGGAGGAGGTTACAAATGAAAGGCGTTAAACATTATAAAAAAGATGGTACTGAACATAAAGGCAGTTCACATAAAATGGCTAATGGTACTTTACACACCAACAAGTCTCACACTAAAACAAGTGTAAAACTATTTCACTTTAAAGATTTAAGTAAAAAAGCTAAAGTAAAAGTTAAAGGCAAAAAATAGTGGCGCTCGCAAAATCTCAGAAGTCTTTAAAAAAATGGACTAAACAGAAGTGGAGAACTCCTAGTGGTAAGAAGTCTTCTAAAACTGGAGAAGTTTATGCGCCGTCTGCAACCATTAAAAAACTTAAATCAACTGCGGCAGGTAGAAAAAAATTAGCTGCGGCAAACAAAAAGAAAAGAAAGGCCACTGCTAAGGGTAAACAATTCGCTAGTCATGGTCTACATAAGGGAAAGAAACGTACATGAGTAATAAATTAATTAGGCAGCTTAAACGCCACGAAGGTATGAAGCTAAAGCCGTACCGATGCACGGCAAAAAAACTCACAATTGGAATTGGTAGAAATCTTGAAGATGTTGGTATCTCTGAGGATGAGGCCGAAACACTATTAAGACATGATATTATTGAAGCTACAAAGCAGCTATTAAATGCTTTTCCTTGGATGGGTGCGTTAAATGACGCTCGTATATCAGCGCTAATTAACTTTACATTCAATGTAGGTATTGGAACAGTTAAAAAGTTTAAAATTACCTTGGGTCATTTAAAGAATAATGCATTTGAAGAAGCCGCCGATGAGATGTTAACCTCACGTTGGAGTGAGCAAGTTGGAGAGCGCTCAAAAGAAGTGACTGAACAACTTAGAACCGGTAAGTGGGCCAGTTAAATAAAAGTATTAGACTATTTTTTATATATGAGGTATGCTATGGACGAAGAAACTAACTCTCAAGTAACAACATGTGGAACATGTGGTAACACTTTTGATGCATCAGAAATAGATAATTATCCTTGCTGTGATAACCTTGAAGAGGTTAAGGAGAGTGTAACTGTACGTATTACTCCGCTCCCACCAGTGTTAGGGACTACTTTTAGGTGATAATATGCCACTACAAAAATTGTTGTTTAAGCCCGGAATAAACAGAGAAATTACTAGTTATAGTAATGAAGGTGCATGGGTTGATGCAGATAAAATTAGATTTCGCCAAGGATTCCCTGAGAAAATAGGTGGTTGGGAAAGTATATCCTCTGCTACGTTTTTAGGTGTATGTCGGTCTTTAAAAGCTTGGGTTACTCTCGGTGGTGTTGACTTGTTAGGAGTAGGAACTAACCTAAAGTTTTACTTAGAACAAGGCGGGAAATACAACGATATAACTCCTATAAGAGCCACTAATAGTTTAACAAATCCTTTTACAACCGTTAACAACAACACTGTTGTAACAGTTACAGACGCTACAGCAGGATATGAAAATGGGGATTTCGTTACACTTAGTGTTGCTAGTGCTGTTGGTGGGTTAACTCTAAACGGTGAATTTCAGATAACTTATATTGCTGGTAATACTTATACCATAGTATCTCCCACTGCTGCTACTTCTGGCGCAACAGGCGGTGGTTCAGTAACAGCAACATATCAAATTAATATCGGTGCTTCTGTTGGCGTACCTATTGTAGGTTGGGGTGCTGGCGCTTGGGGACTTGGAGTTTGGGGAACTGGAGGTTCTTCGGTAAAACCTATACGTCTTTGGTCACAAGCTAACTTTGGACAGAGTTTAATATTTGGTCCTCGTGGTGGAAGTATATTCTTTTGGGACGGTAGTGGGAGTAGTAGTACAAGAGGAGCGCTAGTTTCTGGTATTTCAGGTGCTAGTGGAGTGCCTACGGTACAAAACCTATTAATTACTTCTGACGCTAGTCGGTTTGTGTTTTGTATTGGGACAAATCCAATTGGTACTACTACACAAAATCCTATGCATGTTAGGTGGTCAGCGCAAGAAGATTTTCTCGACTGGACTCCTTCAGCAGTTAATCAAGCAGGTAGTCTGACGTTATCTCGTGGTAGTGAACTAGTAGCCGTTATGCAAGCACGACAAGAAATTCTTATCTGGTCTAATTCCGCCTTGTATTCGTTTCAATATGTTGCACCTCCCATTGTATGGTCTTCGCAATTAGTTGGAGATAATATATCTATCGCTTCACAAAACGCTATGGCTTATGCTAACGGTACAGCTTATTGGATGGGCAAAGATAAATTTTATAAATACGACGGACGTACTCAACCGTTACCATGTGATGTACGACGTTATGTGTTTGCCGATATTAATCCTCAACAATATGATCAAGTGTACGCAGGTACTAACGAAGGTTTCCACGAAGTATGGTGGTTTTACTGCTCTTCTGCATCTAAGACTAATGATAGATACGTGGTATATAACTACTTAGAAAATACATGGTACTATGGTACTATGGGACGTACAGCGTGGTTAGATACTGGAGAAAGACCTTCACCAATAGCTGCTACATACAATAACAAACTTGTTGTTCAAGAAGTTGGGTGTGATGATGCGGAAACAACTTCTCCTGTAGCGATCCCTGCTTATGTATCATCAGGGCAATTTGATCTAGATGAAGGAACTAATTTTTCTTTTGTGTGGCGTGTGTTACCAGACTTAAACTTTGATGGGTCTACCACTAGCGCTCCTTCAATAGATATGAGTTTATTGCCACAGGCTAATTCTGGTTCTGGGTATAATGATCCATTATCGCAGGGAGGGTCAAACGAAGGAGCCGTTACACGTAGTAGCGTAGTTCCTGTAGACCAGTACACAGGACAAGTTAATGTAAGAGTTCGTGGTAGACAAATGGCGTTTAAAATTGAATCTTCTGGTGCAGGGGTTAAATGGCAGCTAGGCTCACCTAGAATAGATTTACGTCCAGATGGGAGGCGGTAATGGCTAATAACAACCACATAATAGGGTTTCGCGCTCCTGCTTTACCTTATCCACCTCAAGAATATAGACCGTTTCAATTTGAAGAGTTCAACAAAGTTTTGCGTTTGTATTTTAATCAGGTAGACACTGCCTTACGAGATAAATCTTTAGCTCAACAATCTGATGCAATGGGATGGTTTATAGGTTAATGGCAAACACGTACGTAAATGCAAAACTAGATTTGACAGCAACAAGTGTGACTACGTTGTACACTTGCCCTGCGTTAACAACGGGAGTAGTAAAGTCTATTTTGGTGTCGGAAGACACGGGTAACGCAGATACAATAACTGTAACAATAACAAACGGCTCAACTGTATTTAGTCTGTTTAAAGTTAAAGCAATCGGGGCTAATACTACGGTAGAACTACTAACCGCCCCTTTGATTGTACAGGCTGGAGAAATATTAAAAGTGACAGCGGCTACCGCTAACAGATTGCATGTTGTGGCAAGTATACTGGAGATTACTTAGGTGTCGTTAGATAATAATATAAATAGACAACTTACAGATATAAATGATAGTATATCACGGTTGATTGGAGATTTAAAATATGGCTATTAATTTCGGTAATCTTGCTAAAAGAGCAAGTGATCTTGTAATGGATGAGGATGGAAATCTAACTACGCTTGCGAAAATAGGGGGTAGCGTGCTTGGTTATGCGGCTAAAGATAGTGATTTTTTTAGCCCAAACACAAATAGTGTGGGGTACGGTAATCCTATATCTAACCTAGATTTTAATAGAGAGCAACTTCCGGTAGTTCCTAGAGATTACACACAAGATAATTTTGGGCAGGATCATTTTACTCGTGGTGAATTTACCCCCGCTAAGGGTCAAGGAAGTATTATCAATGCTGATGCCTTTGGCGCACAAAATGTTGCCCCTGCTGGTTATGGTTCTATTAGTGGTGGTGGTAATGGTATACTTGGTACGGGTATTTCTGGTGGTGATCTTTTAACTGGTGGTTTAACAGCTTTATCACTTAACGAACTTACAAACGGAGCTTTGTTTGACTATGCAGGTAAGGGCATAAATGCCGTAGGCGGAGGTTTAAAGGCGGGTGCTAATGCGTTAGGTATTGGTGGTGCTCCTAGTGGTATACCAAACGCTAGTGCTAATATTGCTAATTTTCTACCCGCTAACCCTATTGGTGCTATACCAACAGCAGCTTTTGATATGGCTGTGGGTGGTGCTAACGCTGCTAGTGGTATTGCAGGTGTTGAGGCTGCTAGTCAGACCGCTGCTAATCTAGGGGGTAACATAGCTGCGTTTGGAGCAGATAAAGCTGCTTCTACTGGTTATGGTTCTATTGTTGGTAATAGTCCCGCAGCAATCGAAGCAGCAACTTTTGATATGGCAAGTAAACCGATTACTAACGCAACTATAGACGCTATAGGGCCAGAAGTAGCCTCAAAAGTAGGTTTAAAAATAGGTGCTCTTCCTACAGCGGCTCAAGTAGCGTACTTAACCCCTTATTTTCTTGCGGCACGGTACGGTACGGAGTTAGTTGGTAAACATATAATAAAACCTATTGCTCGTGGTGTATTTGGTTTTGGTAGTGAAGAAACTAAAAAAGGAAAAGAATTATCTAAATTTGCTAAAGAAAGTGGCTTAAACAAGTTTAAAAATATGGCTACTGATTCTATGGGTATAAAAGATGCCACATACCAAGATTATATTGAGTCACAACGCCCACCTACTTCACCATTTGATGCAGAAATGGCTGCTATCGGCGACGCAGGTGATAGAGACTATGAAGAGGAGCAAGTTGTTAACATGTTCCAAACACCCCAAGGCAAAGCTCAGATGGCTAAATATTATGCTGATAACCCAAAGTTTTTTACTCCTGAAGGTAAAAGAATTTTCCCTGAAAGTGATATGGGTGACTTACAACGTGCAAGTGCCGCTTACAATGAGCAGCCAATCTTCGGTAGAGATATGAGAACAGGCGTAAATCCAATGTCTGAATATATTACTAACGTAATGAATAAAGATGACTATGGACGAATAATGGGTAAACCACGTTTTATGAACGCTGGTGGTATAGTAGGAAACAATCCAAACCCTAATGGATATTTCTTAGGGGGTATAACTGACGGTATGACAGACGAAATCCCTGCTAGTATTAACGGTGAACAACCAGCCGCATTGAGTGACGGAGAATTCGTAATCCCTGCCGATGTAGTTAGTCATTTTGGTAACGGCAACTCAAATGCTGGAGCTAAATTATTGGAAAAAATGATGGCTGAAATACGGGACGATAGTACAGGCAGTAAAAAACAACGCAAACAAATTAATCCGCAAAAATATATAAGTAGATTAGGATAAGGAATTATTATGGCAGGTCCATTAGATCAAGGATTTTTAAACTCAAGCTCTGTAGTAGGACAACCTGCGGGAGTAGAAAATACACTATCTAGTTATATAGGTCCCTACGCTACCACTATGCTAGGTAAAGGTGCGGCGGTAGCTAATCAACCGTATCAAGGTTATAAAGGGCAAATATCTGCTGGATACTCTGACTTGCAAAACCAAGCCTTCCAAGGGTTGGCTAACCTTACTGTGCCAACAGGACAAATGGGGGCATATCAACCTAGATCTTTTACAGGGCAAACTCCGCAAATACCCGGTGCTCAACAGCCTATGAATCCTATGATGGGTCAACCTATGAATCCTATGATGGGTCAACCTATGAATCCTATGATGGGTCAACCTATGAATCCTATGATGGGTCAACCTATGAATCCTATGATGGATATGGCTGCACCACAAGTAGGTCAACAAGGTATGCAATCCCTAATGCGATCAGGTCCATATCAAGCTCCTACTCCTAAGCCATACAATCAGCAAGAACGTACACAAAAACACAATAACTATTACTACTCAGATCAACCTACTGCCCCTGATGGAGTTGCCTTTGCTCCTACGGCATACCAAGCACCTCCTCCACAAGGTGCTACTAGCTATCAAGGTCCTCTCACAGCAGACGGGAAAATGCCCCAACCTACTGAAGCTGATCATGCTGAAGCGATGAAAAGACTGAGAAGTAATTGGGGTAAGGGTACTTTCCAAGACGGTGCTAATATAGATGGATTGCAGTATCGAGGTTTTAACGACAGGTATAATGAGAATAGAGCAAACGCAGGGACAGGATATTCTATGCCTGAAACTGGATATTCAGATGCACAACTAGAAACTTTCAAAATGATGCAAGGGAGCAATAGGGAAGGAATATATAATAATGCGCAGAGAGAAATGGATGACAGAGCGATAGGTATAAAATATGCGAACAGAACTCCTGCGGAAATCGAGGCCGACAGAATAATAGATAGCCATATGATGGCACAGGTAGCACAACCTTCTGGTGGTGACCCTTCACAACTTCAAGATTTTAGCCCTGTTGATGAGTCTGGTATGACAAGTCGTAGGCCACCACAACCGCAAGCTCCACAACAACCTCAAGTGTTACCACAAAACAGGCGGCAGATGTTACCCGAAGCTAGGCAAAATATGATGCCTAATAACCCACAAATGACAGACCAAATTAGAAAAATTATGGGTGGTGGGCCACAACGCCCTCCTATGCAAGATCAACGTATGATGCCTACGCCACAACAACCACAGCAAAATATTGCTCAACAATACATGAATCCATACTTACAAGC
>Ga0209279_10001433_pt1 | contig 12718 bp, 10 predicted proteins | sample CoawatmetaG00DNA_3_FD_187508 | JGI IMG/M metagenome (GOLD analysis project Ga0209279, IMG submission 187508) | Marine microbial communities from the West Antarctic Peninsula - Coastal water metaG006-DNA (SPAdes) (version 2) | ecosystem: Environmental > Aquatic > Marine > Coastal ... | reverse complement strand
ATCTAGCAGCGGGTAAATATTCTGGGGGAGATCTTATAAGCACTCTTGCAGGAGCAGGTTCTGATATCTATGATGATTACACTGCAAAAGATGACGTTAGACGTAATTTAGATTACAAAACAAAAATGGCAGCAGCTAAGATGGGTATTAGTAAAGCAGATGCCGAAGCAATAGCTAAAGCTAAGGCTCTAGCAAAAGGAAGCACAAGAACTTTAAGTGAACCAGAAGCGAAAGCAATGGGTTTTCCTGCAGGTTCAATTGTTCAACAAAAAGCTGATGGTACTATTTCTGTACCACTTAAACCTTCGGCAAAACAAATGGAACAAAGAACAAATTTAGAAGGCACTATAGGTTTATTAAACAAAATAGAATTAAATTATAATAAAGCAGGTAAACCAGTTGGAAAAGCATATAACTTTGATCCAGATAGATTATCTGGAGAAATAGGTAAATTTACTGGTAGCGAACAAGGTAAAACTTTTGCAACTTTACAAGCTGATATTCAAAAAACTACAGTGTTTTTAACAAAAGCAATTTCAGGTGCTCAAGTTTCTGATAAAGAAAGAGAGTTTATTGAAAAACTAATTCCTTCAATAGGTGATACTGAGGTTCAATTTGAAGCAAAACTTAAGAGTTTAAGATCATATTTAGGAGATGCTGCTAAAAGATATGGTGGAGATGTTGAAGCAATGATGAAAGCCGGTGTATCTGCTGAAGATTATTTTCAAACAACTGAACCTAGTAAAGATTTAGAAAAAATGTCTGATGAAGAATTAGAAGCGTATCGTGATTCTTTATTAAACGAAGGTTAATAATATGGATAGACAAAAAATTATTGATGAAATTAAAGGATTAGAAAAAAATAAATTTTCTTTAGGTGAAGTAGAAGCAGAAATTCAAAAAAGAAATAAAAGTCCATATGCAAATATGGTTGATGACACAGAGGTTCCAGAAAGTAATGCTAGAACAGAGGCTATTCAAGATTATCTTGCGTCTCCAGGTTTTAGAAGATTAGGGTTAGAAATTTTAGGGGGTGTAGCGGGTGCTGCAAGTGGGGGTACTTTATATGCTGCCTCAAGAGTATTGAGAATGGCTTATCCTTTACTAATAAGATCATTGGGTTCAGGAATTGGTGAAGGGGCTGCTGCTGGATTAGCACAAACTTTTGATCCAAAAGAAAGTTTAGCAAAAGAAGTATTAAGAGGATTTGCAACAGGTATGTCAGCAGAGGCTATTGGTGCTGCAATTCCAGCTATAATTAAAAAAATAGGTTTTAAAGGAATTAAATATACTGATGAAGCTGATAAAGCTGAAAAACTTTTAAATACAGTTAAAGCTAAAAATATTAAAAAAGGAACTTCAAAAATAGACGATATTGAAGATGGACTTATTACACCTGGTATAGGGAGTGATAATAGAGCTATTGATATATTAGAAAACATTACGGAGAAATCTATATTTGCAGGTGGTAGAATTGTAAAAGCTAGAAAAGGTGCTGAAACTGCTTTAACAAACGAAGTAAATACATTTGTAGATAGTTTCGCTGATGCCACCACAAAAACAGATTCTGGAGAATTAGCATTAAGTGCTATTCAAAATTCTTTAGATTATTTTAGAGGCATTGCAAAAACTAAATACGCAAAAGTTGATAGTCTTGCTAAAGAAAATATTTTGTCTAGAACTACAGGGAAAGTAGTAGGGACTAGACCAATAACAGTTAATTTAAGATCTTCTATTGATGAAGCAAAAAAATTATTAGATGACACAAAAATTTATGCAACACTAGAACCGGAAGCTCAAAAAGTTTTAAGAACACTAGCTAAATTAGATAATCAACCTAACGTCAGTTTTGATGCTGCTAATGGACTTCGATCAAGATTTTTAGGAATTACTAGATCAAGTGGAGAATTAATAAAAGGTCAAGCACAAAGCTATGCGGCAAAATCAGTTACGCAAATAACTAAAAATATAGATGAAACTTTAGATGCTATTGATGTTTCTGCATCACCAGGTTTAAGGGCAGCTTATGATAGTGCACAAAGATTTTATAGAATAGGTTCACAAAAATTTAATAACAAAGTTTTAAGAAGACTTACTGAAAAATTCCCTGAAGAAGTTTATACAACTTTAATTAAACCTAAAAGACCCAGCACAATAAAAGCGTTAGTTAGAGCTATAAAAAGCTCTAAAGATATAGAAGTTAAAAAAGATTTAATGTCTTCTATAAAAGGCACAATTATTGGAGATATTGTTGGGGAATCGGATAGATTAAAAAGAAAATTAGATGCTAGCTATGTTTTAAGAGAATTTAATAAATATGGAGATGAAGTATTAGAACAGATATTTACTAAATCAGAAATTAAAAATATGACAGAGTTACTTAAAGGACTAGAGGTGGCTCAAAGAAAATCAGTTGGAGAAGGTATTCCTGGAGCTTTATTTATTCAATTAGGACAAGCTGGAGCTGCATTTGGTTTATTTTCTGGTGCTCTTACCGCCCCGTCTGCAGCTATACTTTTTGGTCCAGCTGTTGTAGGTCAATTATTTACTAGTCCCAAATTTATTAAATTTATTAAAAAAGGTTTTCAATTAAATCCAGGTAGTCGAGAAGCTTACACAAATGCTTCTCAATTAATAGGTGCTATGATTAGTAACAGTTTAATTTCTCAAGATGAAGGGGAAGATTATTTAGAAGATTTAAGAAACTCTATTAAAGAAGATTTAGGAAAAAAAACAAAAAACAACCAGCCAATTATCTCTCAAGAAAATTTTGAGGATACCTCAGACATAGATAATATTGTTGGTTCTATAGATAATTCTGAATTAATTGAAACAGCATCTTTACCTACTACAGCACCTTTAGAAACTCAAGGCATAAATCCAGCAAACTTTAATCCAAAAATTATGAATCAAGATGCAAGTGGTTTAACCTCTACTGAAACAGCATTACTAAGTCCTGAAGAACAAGCCATAAGGCTGAGGCAGAGGACAGCATAATGCGAGATGGTAGAAGACAGAGATTAGGGCTTGCAACTGGAACTGAAGATCCAGCTACATCTAATGATGGGTACCTAGATAGAATTTTAAGTGACACAGAAGCTACAGGACAATCTAATATTTTAAATTTAGCTCAAGATGCTAATGTTAATGTTAGAGATCAAAGATATTTAAATGATGCTTACCAATATTATTTAGGTGGTGGCACTGGTGAAGTACCGACAACAACAGTAGCACCAGATTTTACTGGCGGCGAGCTGATAGACACTAGTGGCGAGGGACAAGATATAGCAACGAGCGGCTTGGGGCTTGGTGATACTACAATAACTAATGGAACAAATTTAAACGATTACGATCAAGGTGATATGTCACTTGCAGATGTTATAAACAACGATGCTAATGTAGGTTTTGCAACAGATCCTGTAGATACATATACAAGTCCAACAGCAAACGTAGCTCCTGATGGAACTACGATGGCTGGTGTAGAAGGTTATTTAGACGGAATAAATTTAGATAGTCCTGACGCTGGAACTGTAACATTAGGAAGTGGCAACAATGCTTTAGGTCTTACAGACCCACAAAGTTTAGCAATAGGACCATCAGGTGCTGTTGATTTTGATACTGGTGGACTAGATGATATTGGACAGGCTGTAGGTGAAGAATTTGATGATACACCTGTAAGCACACCAAGTGGAAACAATCCTTTTGGTTATGAAGATCTTAACCCAAGTGCTTTAGCTGGTCTTGGTATAAATGAAACTAGCGGACTAGATGATATTGGTGCAGATATAGGAGTAGATAACACAGTAGATTATGGTATGCCACAAGGTTCACCTGGACAATTAAATCCAGCGGCACCAAGTATAGATGATATAACAACAGACTTTAGTAAACCAAATATTGGAGAGATATCTGGACCTACTACAATGACAGTCGATGAGCTAGCAGCTAGCAGCGCGGATCAAGGTTTAGACGCTTTTGATCCTAGTGCAGTAAGTCAAGCATTTACAGCAGGTAAACAAGCTATTGCTGAGGGTATAAGCACTGTTGCAGAAGTAGGTCAATCAATTGCAAACACAATAGGTGGAATTTATAATGGTGTAGATCAAACGGTAAGTGTATTTGGTAGAGAGATTAATATACCTTCTACGCTTGCAGGTATTGCTTTAGGTCAAGTAGTAGGCGCTCCTATAAGTTTAGCTTTTGGTGCTTTAAAAGCTATTGGTGGCATGTTGCCCGCAGGTGGACGTTCTGATTTATCCGATGCACTTGGTGGAGAATATGGAATGGATGATATTGGTAGATTAACAAGTGGACCAATGGCAGGTTATTCTGTTGATAGTGCTTTTGGTGATATATCACAAGCTGCTAGAGATAGAGCAGCTACTATTGAAGATACTATAAGTAGATTAGGTTACACAGAAGAAAGACAAGCTAAAATAGATGAATTAAATGCATTTGCAGATAAAGCTGATGGTATTGAAGGAGATATTAATCAAGATGCTACACCTGCAGATATTGATGCAGAAAGTTATTCTGGAGATGCTAGTGTTGCAGAAGATGCAGAAGCAGGTGGCCGTCAAGGTGCTTTAGATGCAAGAGATGATTTAGCAGGTGTTGAAACAGGTGACGCGGGAGTAGCAGAAGCAGAAGCGGCAGCGGATAGACAAGAAGCAGCAACAGCAGCTTCAAATGCAGCAAGTGTTTCAATGGGAGCAGATCGTTATGGTGATGGTGGCCCTGGAGGAACAACTGGAGGAACAACTGGAGCCGATGAAGATTTCAGTGATTTTGATGTGGGAGATACTAGCAAAGCTGACCCTGGTGGAACAGGTGATTTCGGTGGAACTACTGACTCTGCAGAAAATTCTCAAGGGGGAGGATATAGTTGTTTTATTGCAGGTACTAAAGTTAATATGTCTGATGGTACATTTAAAAATATTGAAAAGATTATAGTTGGAGATAAAGTTAAGGGATACAAAAATGATAATGAAGTTATTAAACTAGATCCTACTTTACTAGCAAATAGAAAATTATATTCATTTAACAACAGCAATCATTACTTCTTTACTTCAGAACACCCATTTATGACTGAAGAAGGTTGGAAGTCTGTTAAACCAGAAAAAACAAAAGAACGTGATGGTATAGAATTATATAATCAATTAGAAGGTGAACTTAAAATTGGTGATAAACTTGTAACTGATAAAGGCCTAGTTGAAATTACAGATATTAAATCAAAAGAAATTAATAAACCTGATATGCCTTTATACAACTTTAATGTTTCAAACGATAATTCGTATATAGCTGATGGTTATGTAGTCCACAATAAAGGTGGTGGCAGCAGCAAGATTGTTTGCACTATGATGAATGACTCTTATGGCTTTGGATCATTTAGAAATAAAATATGGTTAAAACATTCAAAAAACATGAAACCTGAATATCAAAAAGGCTATCATAAAATATTTTTACCACTAGTTAAATTATCTAAAACAAATAAAGTATTAAAGAAAATATTAGAACATATCGCAGTTCATAGAACTATTGATATTAGACAAGAAGCGAGAGGCAAGACTCATTTATTAGGTAGAGTATATAGAAAAATACTAGAACCTATCTGTTACATAATAGGTAAATATGCCAAATAAAGACGCTCTTCAAAAAATAGAATCCCACGAAAAACTTTGTCGTATCATGCAAAAACAAACTCACGATAAAATTTTAAAACTAGAACAACAAATTAATAGAGTAGAAAGTATTCTATTGGTGTCAGTGGGTACATTAGTTGCAGGTATGGCTAGTGTTATAGCAATGCTAATTGTAAAAATTTAAGCGCGTCATACGTATATCCTACAATTTCCTATGTTGTGGTGGTCATTGGTTTAACAGTCGATGAAAAAACATAGAGATTTGGAAAACTGAACCAAATTCGCTAGTTAAAACAGGACACCACCACGTTGCCCTCAGGAACTCATTTCCAATCCCTATTCATAAAATCTTAAATCCAATCTTTTAATTCTTCACCCATAACTTTAGATGCAATATTAATTTTATTACGAAGAGCTTTTACAATTCTTTCATCAACTGTGTCTTTACATATTATATCAATATAAGTCATAGGATATTTTTGACCAATACGATCTATCCTAGCTTCCGATTGAGTTCTAAATTCTAAATTGTAACCATTAGAATAGTAAATCATATTACTAGCTGCAGTTAATGTAATACCAAAACCACCTGTTGCAGGTGTACCAACAAAAAATCTGCACTTAGGATTGTCTTGAAATTTTTTAATATTATCTTGTCTCTCGTCTTTCGGTGTTAGGCCATAGTAATCAACCACAGAACCCTCGCCATATTCTTTAACTATAGCTTTTATAATTTGTGTAATGTCTTTTTGCCAATGTCCCCATATAACAACTTTACCCTCAATCTCACCTAACACATCAACTAGTTCTGTAATACGATTGTTAGGTATCTCTTGTGTTGAACCATCGTCTGCTGTAAAATGTCCGCACGTTATTTGTTGTAATCGCATAAGTTGGGTCATGACAGTTGTGGTACTAACCATCTTACCATTTAACACGGCAAGAGCTTTTTGTTTCATTTGTTGGTATAATTTTGTTTGGTCTGGACTTAATTGTACAATACGTTTAACAAAAGTTTTTTCAGGTAAATCTAAACAATCATCTTTTAATACTCTGTAAGAAAAAGGTTCTAATTTAGAAGAGAGCTCACCTAAATTATGGTAGCCAACAACAATCTGTACCGACCGACCATTAAAATTAGCGTTCTTCATAATTGCATATCTAGTTCTAAAACCATAATAAGATGCATGACCTAGTAACCATGGATCTAAAAACTGACACTGTGTGTATAAATCTAGTGGTGATTTAGTAACAGGTGATCCTGTAAGTATTCTTCTATACTTAGAATGTTTAGCTAAACCTAAAATATTTTTAGTTCTTTTAGCAGTAGGATTTTTAATAGTTGTAGACTCATCAATTGCAATCAATGTGTTGTGGCAGCTTAAAAACTTACTAGCAAAGTCTACGCCTTTTTTAGTAGAGAATGCCTCTACGTTCATAATTAAAATATGAAGTTCTTCTCCAGATTGAAACAGTGTTTGTAATTTTTTATCTTGTGTTTTATTAATCATGGCTTGCCATAGAACCATTTTTTTATCTATGTGATCTACAAGGTGGGTGGGTATTTCAGAGTCGTGCCAATTTTGATAAACACCTTTAGGTGCAATAATTAAAAGACCATTAATTTTACCCTTATCATAAAGCATAGATACATTATCTATTAATACTTTAGATTTACCTGTACCCATTTCCATAAAATAGGCATAAGCTTCTTTGTTCCATGACTTTTCCAACGCCTTTAATTGATGTGCGTATGGCTTAGTTTTAAATTTATAATTAATCATTTTTATTTCGTCTTTCTATTTGACAAACTATACAAAAAGAAATAGAAGTCAACTATGAAAGAAAATATATCGCAAAATGAGCCTATTGTTTATTTGTTACAAGAGGTACCCGGTACTAAAATTGGTCGTCCAAAATATAATATTATTGGCGCTCAAAAATTTGGTGAGATAAAAGTTCTCTTACGTGAGGACACCCAAATTGTTAGGAGCCCGGGTCCGATAACTTATCAACTTAGAAGGTTACTAAAAGATTATACAGATAAAGATTATTTATTGTTATCTGGTGATCCAAAAGTAATTGGTCTAGCAATAGCGGTCGCATGTGATATTAACAATGGAAAGTACACTACGTTAACTTGGGATAGACAAGAGAAAATGTATTACCCGACCGAGTTCAACATACATGAAAGAGGAGAAATAAATGAGCAAGATAAACTATGAAGAAGACAGAGTACAATCAGTAACACAAGCTGATGACGCTAAAACTTTATCTGATAAAGTTATAAAGTTAAAAAATTTAGAGGATGAGATTAAAAACGCTGAAGACAGTGTCTCTAAATTAAAAGAACAAGCAAAAATATTATCACAATTTGAAATACCAGTGATGATGGAAGAAATGCATATTACAAAATTAAAGCTTAAAGATGGTGAATCTGTAGAGATAAAAAAAATCTACGGTGCATCAATCCCTCCTGCACAACAAGAGGGAGCTTTTACATGGCTTCGAAATAACGGCCTTGGTGATATTATTAAAAATGATATTACCGTTACCTTTGGCCGCGGCGAAGACAACAAGGCGAGCGAATACGCAACCCTTGCACAAGGTCAGGGGTTTGAACCCGTCCAGAAAATTGGCGTTCATCCCCAGACACTTAAAGCAGTAGTTAGAGAGCGTCTCGAAGCTGGACAAGAGATGCCCTCTGATTTATTCAAAACTTACGCAGGTAACAGTACAAAAATCACGAGGAGATAGATATGAGTGACGAGAAACAAGTAGCAGTAAAAGAAGAAGCAGGATTACCTTCATCAGTTTTGTTTGAAGATGATGCTGCATCTGGTTTTGAGAATGTGAAGACAACTAGTTTGGCTTTACCTATCTTAAAACTTCTACAGAATGGTTCTGGAGAAGCACAAAAACGTAATCAAAATTATGTTGAAGGTGCAGATCCTGGAATGCTTTTAAATACAGTTACTAAAAAACTGTACAATGGAGCAGAAGGAGTAAAAGTTATTCCTTGCCATTACAAACTAGAGTATCAAGAATGGGCAGATTTTGGAACTGGTTCAGGTAGACCAGAAAACATTTTTGCAGATGGTTCTGATATTTTAGAACAAACAACCCAAGATGGCGGCGGTAAGGATAGACTAGAAAATGGTCATTATATTCTAACTGTTGGTCAGCACTATGTGTTGGTAGTTGGAGATGATGGGTCTGCAGAACAGGCTTTAATCTCTATGAGTTCATCGCAGGGTAAGATAAGCAGAAAATGGAACTCTATGATGATGTCCATTTCACTTGATGGAAAGAACGGTCCTTATACACCGCCATCATTTAGCCATTCTTATACTTTATCCACTGTTTTAAATTCGGGTAAAGGTAATCAATGGTATGGTTACAATATCGTCAAAGGCACTGCAGTTACAGATGCAAATATGTATGAGCGTGCAAAGAAATTTTACACTAGTTTAGCTAGCAAATAGTGTGGATAGTAGGCGGTCGATGGAGACGTAGACCGCCTACGCAACAGAGTGGATATGACAGAAGTAGAAAAATTTATAAATATATTTGAAGGCTTAAATAGTGCCTACGGTCAAACTGTCAAGACAGATCAGTTTAGCGAAAAAGGTAAACATAAAACTAAATCATTTACAATTAAAAATCCTGTAATTAAAAAATTATGGTCAGAACACCTTAAAGGTAGTGATCCAGGATTAGGTATTGTACCCATTAACCAAGAGAATAAATGCAAGTGGGGTTGCATAGATATTGATACCTATCCTTTTGATCATAAAAAATTTATAGCAAAACTAAAAGAAAAAAATATACCTATGATTGTATGTCGATCTAAATCAGGTGGAGCACATGCTTTTATTTTTACCAAACAATTTGTACCTGCAGCTGTAATGAGAGCAAAATTAAAAATAATTGCATCAGCAGTAGGTTTTGCAGGGGCAGAGATATTTCCTAAACAAGACTATATTAGAGTAGACAGAGGCGACACAGGTAGTTTTTTAAATCTACCTTACCATGCGCACGAGAGAACTGTAAGGTATGCTTATGGTGTTGATGGTAATGTATTATCATTAGAAGAATTTTTTGAGGTGCATGAAAATACTGCACTAGATGAAGTAAAATTAAATGAATTAAAAATTAAAGCTGACAAAGAAAAGAAAGATGATTTTAAAGGTATGCCACCTTGTTTGATTACATTATTAAATGATGGTGTACCAGATGGTCAAAGAAACAATTGTATGTACAATGTTGGAGTCTATCTTAAAAAAAGATACCCAGACAAAGAAGAGTGGCAAGGACATATGTTTACTTACAACAAACAATTTATGGATCCACCACTAGATGCTAGTGAAATAAATACATTAATAGGGTCAGTAGAGGGTAAAGAATATCAATATAAATGTAAGGATGAACCTATACATAGTTTTTGTAATGCTAAAAAATGTGCACTACAAGAATTTGGTGTCGGAGATAATGCACCCACACCAGAGATATCAGAGATTAGAAAATATGATTCTGATCCACCAATATACTTTGCAACAATTGATGGTGAAAGTATTGAGGTAGACGATATTACATTGCATGATCCAGAAAAATTCTCGTTAGCTTGTATGAACCAGATAGGCAAACCTATGATGCCTGTAGCTAAACACTTGTGGCGTAGATTATTAATTAAATTATTTGCAAACTTAGAAATTATACCTGCACCAGATTCATCAAAATTAGATGTGCAGTTAAGAGAGATACTGGCAGATTATATAAATAAAACACCTGGTAAGGAATTAAAAGATGTGATGAGAGGTATTGCATTTACAGACACAGATGGTTTTACATATTTTAAATTCAAAGATTTTTGGAAGTTTTTATTAAAGACCAAATCATGGGCTGAAAAAACTTATCCTAAACAAAAAACAATGAGGTTTTTAGAGTCATTGTTTGAAGCAGTAGAAGATACATCTAAAAAAATAAATACAAAAACTGTAAGACTATTAAAAATGCCTACAGTTAAATTAGATAGACCTAACCCTAGAACAACGAAAGTAGAAAAATCACCATGGCTATAGTAAAGAAGATAATGGGACCACCAGGTACGGGTAAGACGTACAGACTAGTAAACCATTATTTAAAAAAAGAATTAGAAGAATATAAAACTAATCCAGAAAAAATTGCTTACATAACATTTAGTAGAGCTGCAGCAGAAGAGGCTGGAGAAAGAATTGAAGCATTGTTCCCAGATGCTAAGTTAAAATATATATCAACTATGCATGCTATGGGTATGAGACAGTCTAACATAGACGCTAACACACAGTTATTAACTGGTAAGAAGTGGAATAGATTTAAACAACAATATCTAGAATGGCAGAACGTGTCGTTTGAAACAACTGTTGATGCAGCAGGTAACCCTAGATATCAAAATACACATTTACAAATAATACAATACTCAAGATCTAAATTAATATCTATTGAGGATGCAACTGTAGAATTACAGAAACACCATGATATTGATGTGGATACCACAATACAATTAGAGACAGATTTAAAATCATTCAAAGAAGGAACTAATATGGTTGAATTCTATGACATGATTAACAAGTTTGTCGAGGAAGATCGATGTCCTCCACTCGATGTCATCTTTCTCGATGAAGCCCAAGACCTTAGTGCACATCAATGGAAATGTTTTGATTACATAAAATCAAAATGTAAGAGAGCTTACATAGCCGGTGATGATGACCAAACAATCTATGGGTTTCAAGGTGCAGATGCAGCTTGTTTTATGGCACAAGAAGGTGAGAGAGATGACCAAGAAATATCTCGTCGAGTACCTAGAAGCGTGCATCGAGAAGCTATAAAAATATTAAATAAACTTACCACTCGAATAGATAAAAAATGGATACCAAGAGATGCAGAAGGTAATGTTTTTAAGAACTATACTTTTGATGAGATTGATTTTTCTGCAGGTAAATGGATGATATTAGCTAGAACAAATAAACTTCTTATAAATATATCAGAACATTTTTATTCTCTGGGTATCAGATTTAAATCTAAAACAAATACTAGATTACCTAATACTGTAGTTGAGGCATATCAAGTTTGGACTCGATTAAATCAAGGAGCGTTTGTATCTGGAGAAGAAGCACAGACAGTGTACCAATACCTTGTGGTAAAGAAGGGACATGTAGCGAGAGGCTTCTCTGACGGTAAAAGTTTACAGAATGTAAAAAGTATTGATTTAGATAAATTAAAACAAGAGCATGGTTTATTAATACAAGGTGATTGGCAACAGTTACATATACCAGAACAGTATAAGGAATACATGCAAACTTTATTAGAACGAGGTGATGATTTAATGAAGAAACCAAATATAGAATTACTTACATTACATGGAGCAAAAGGTAAGGAGTGTGAGAATGTTTGTCTATTTCCAGATTACGGTACAGAAGGTCAAGATGAATTTATATATCGTAATGCATATGAAGACCCTGATCCAGAGCATAGATTATTTTTTGTAGGTACAACTAGAGCTAAAGAAAATTTATATTTAATGCAACCCACATCAGATTATTATTACACAATAGGAGAACCAATAGTATGACAGACGATCCGTATCTAAAACAAATTGCAGGAACACATTATATGAAAATGGCAATTCAACCTGCAGAATTTATTAATAAAAATAATTTACTTTTTGCAGAGGGTAATGCAATTAAATACATTTGTAGACATTCAGCAAAAGGAGGGATAGAAGATATAAATAAAGCAATACATTATTTAGAGATGATAAAAGAAAGAGACTATCCAAAAATAAAAGAAGAGGAAGTATAATAATGTTTGAAGCACCTACTGAATGGATAAGTCCAGAGTCATTCCCTGATTTAAAAGATTACAAGTATATAGCAATTGATTTAGAGACGAGAGACCCGGATTTAAAATCACGGGGATCTGGTGCAATAATTGGTAATGGAGAAATTGTAGGCATAGCTGTGGCTGTAGAAGGGTGGTCTGGGTACTATTCTTTTGGACACTCTGAAGGTAATTTTTTTGACAAAACAGTTGTAATG
>Ga0209279_10001432_pt1 | contig 12735 bp, 14 predicted proteins | sample CoawatmetaG00DNA_3_FD_187508 | JGI IMG/M metagenome (GOLD analysis project Ga0209279, IMG submission 187508) | Marine microbial communities from the West Antarctic Peninsula - Coastal water metaG006-DNA (SPAdes) (version 2) | ecosystem: Environmental > Aquatic > Marine > Coastal ... | reverse complement strand
GAGCTAGCCAGCGTTGGTTAAGATTAGTGCAGGCAAAATGCTGCTAAAGTATCAGTCAGAGGTTTATTGGCACGTTAATATTGATTACAATGAAAGACCATTGAGGAATTAGTTTTGAAAGACACTTGGTTTGTTAATTTTTATGTTGGTATTTGCCGTTGGCGAGGTTAATTGGCCTTGAGTGCCGGTCGCGCTCACATATACCCAATAAAATTAGCATTAGGAAGCTGTCATGAATCCCGATACATTTGCCAAGTTGGCTACCCAAAATTTCAATAGAATCCCCATTACCCGCGAAGTGCTCGCAGATTTAGAAACGCCGCTGAGCGTTTACCTAAAGCTTGCTTTTGGGCCGAACTCGTACTTGTTTGAATCGGTTCAAGGTGGCGAGAAATGGGGACGTTATTCATTGATTGGTATGCAGACCTCGACTGTACTTAAGCTCTACGGTAATCGGTTAGAGATTATTCGAGATGGAAAGCCAATGGTCACGCGTAATACTGATGATCCGTTGGGAGAAGTCGATCGCTTTAGAGCGCTTTTTAGTATGCCAGACTTACCAGATCTTCCCCGATTCACTGGCGGGCTGGTCGGCTACTTTGGTTATGACACCGTGCGCTATGTCGAGCCCAGGTTAGCTAAAAGTACACCTCCTGATAAATTGGGTACTCCCGATGTACTGTTAATGGCTTCTGATGAAGTAGCGATCTTCGATAACTTATCCGGCACGATTATGTTAGTGGTACATGTTGATGCTAAAGACCCTAATGCTTTGTGTGATGCTGAAGCTAGGCTGGATGAGCTAGAGCTAAAACTCGCCAAACCCAAGCCAGATTTACCGCCAATGAACCTTGAGGGAGATGGTCTTAGTGAGCAGGCTTTTGTATCTAGTTTTGGTAAAGAAAATTATAAAAAAGCCGTAGAAAAGGTCAAACAATACACCCTGTCTGGTGACATTATGCAGGTGGTCCCATCGCAACGTTTTACCGCCCCTTTTCATGATCAGCCCATTAATCTCTACCGCGCACTGCGCCGTTTAAACCCATCGCCCTACATGTACTTCCTCGATTTGGATGGTTTCCATATTGTGGGGTCTTCTCCTGAAGTGCTGGCTCGACTGGAAGACGGGCAAGTTACTGTGAGGCCCATTGCAGGTACTCGCCGAAGAGGTGAGACCGATGCTGATGATCGTGCATTAGAGCAAGAGATGTTGGCTGATCCAAAAGAGATTGCTGAGCACCTTATGCTAATAGATTTAGGTCGCAATGATGTTGGGAGAATTAGTCAAGCTGGCTCAGTTGAGGTTACCGAGCAGATGGTGGTCGAGCGTTATTCTCACGTCATGCACATCACCTCAAATGTCGTCGGTCAAGTCAATAAAGGTATGAGTGCCGTTGATGTTCTCAAGGCAACTTTACCGGCAGGCACCCTAAGTGGGGCACCTAAAATTAGAGCGATGGAAATTATTGATGAACTTGAGCCGGTAAAGCGCAATATCTACGGGGGTGCGGTTGGCTATATTGGCTGGAATGGCAATATGGATATGGCCATAGCGATTCGGACTGCGGTCATTAAAGATAATGAGGTTCATGTTCAGGCTGGAGGGGGAGTTGTTGCTGACTCAGAACCTGAACTGGAATGGGAAGAGACGATGAATAAAGCGCGCGCTGTTATGCGTGCTGCAGCGATGGTTTGCGGGGCAAAAAAATGATTTTAATGATCGATAATTACGATTCGTTCACCTACAACATTGTTCAGTACCTGGCCGAATTAAAAGCCGATGTAAAGGTGGTGAGGAATGATGAAATTTCTATTGCTGATATTGAAACATTGGCCCCAGAAAAAATTGTTATTTCTCCTGGCCCCTGCACGCCAAATGAAGCGGGAATTTCAGTTGAAACCATTAGCTACTTTGCGAATAAATTGCCAATCTTGGGTATTTGTTTAGGTCATCAAAGTATTGCTCAGGCCTTTGGCGGTAAAATTGTGCGAGCCAAACAGGTAATGCATGGAAAGACCTCCAGAATTTGTCATCATAATACCGGCGTTTTTAAGGGCCTTAGCCCGCATTTTGTGGCAACACGCTATCATTCGTTGGTGATCGAGCAGAGTACTCTGCCTAACTGTCTTGAGGTGACTGCGTGGACTGAAAATGACGACGGCTCCTTGGATGAAATAATGGGCGTACGACATAAGCAATTACCGATCGAAGGTGTGCAGTTCCATCCTGAATCTATTCTCACAGAGCATGGACATGATTTGTTGCGCAACTTTTTGGAGTCATAGCCAATGGATATAAAGCAAGCAATCGCCCAAGTTGTTGAGGGGCAAGACCTGACTCGAGGGCAAATGTATGAGGTGTTTCGTCGACTGATGTCAGGTGATACAAGTGACGCGCAAATTGGAGCATTTTTGGTTGCCTTGCGTATCAAAGGTGAAAGTATTAGCGAGATTACCGGGGCTGTAGAGGTAATGCGTGAACTCGTTTCCGGCGTCGACATTAGTGGTAAGTATCTTGTTGATATTGTCGGTACCGGTGGTGATGAGTCAAATCTGTTTAATGTTTCTACGGTGGCAAGTTTTGTTGTTGCAGCTGCCGGTGGTCGTGTAGCTAAGCATGGCAATCGTTCAGTGAGTAGTAAAAGTGGTGCTGCAGATTTATTGGAGGAGGCCGGCGCTAATTTAAATATCAGTGCGGATCAAGTAGCCACGTGTGTTGAAAAGGTAGGTATTGGGTTTATGTTTGCGCCCTCTCACCATAGTGCAATGAAACACGCGATTGGGCCTAGAAAGGAGCTCGGGATGCGCACTATTTTTAACATATTGGGGCCAATGACTAATCCGGCTGGAGTAAAGCGGCAGCTTATTGGTGTCTATGATAAAGCATTGTGTCGTCCAATGGCCGAAGTTTTGGGCCGCTTGGGAGCAGAGCATGTCATGGTTGTAAGTTCGGCTGATGGTTTAGATGAAATTAGTATTGCGGCTGAAACTTATGTTTCCGAGTATAAAAATGGGCAGCTGAATGAGTATGCTCTATTGCCGGAGGATTATTTTGGTGCCAGGCAATCCTTAGAAGGGTTGTCAGTAAAGGATGCCAAAGAATCATTGGTGATGATTAATGCTGCACTAAATGGTCGTGCGCCAAAGGCGGCCGATCTAATAGCACTAAATGCTGGCGCAGCATTGTATGTTGCCGGTTGCGCAGATTCTATTAAAGAGGGTCTAGTTATGGCGCAAAGATCCATCGGTAATGGGACAGCAAGCGCTAAAATTGATCAGCTTGTGAGTCTAACAAATAGTATTTAGTGTGATATTAAGAGAGACGTATTATGAATACAGACACACCGACAATATTAAAGAAAATATTAGCTCGTAAGCGCGAAGAAATTATTGAGCATAGCGCTTCTACTCCCTTGGCCATGCTGGTTGAAAAAATTAGTCAAGCTTCTGCGCCAAGAGGTTTCACGCAAGCTATTATTGATAAAATTGCCACAGGAGAGGCAGCAGTGATTGCTGAAGTTAAAAAGGCATCTCCGAGTAAAGGTGTAATTTGTGAAAATTTTGATCCGGCCTTTATTGCGCAGAGCTACCAGCGGGGTGGGGCTTGTTGCTTGTCCGTATTAACTGATGTTGATTTCTTTCAAGGGTCAGATGAGTATTTAAGAGTCGCTCGGAATGCGTGTTCAATTCCGGTGATTCGAAAGGATTTTATCATTGATAATTATCAAATTTATGAAGCCCGCGCTATGGAGGCCGATTGCATTTTGTTAATTGTTTCGGCTTTAAGTCAAGATGCTTTAGTTGGTTTACATGATACTGCGATCTCTCTGGGTATGGACGTGCTCATCGAAATACATGACGAATCAGAATTAGCGCGCGCTCTGCTCTTAAATAACCCATTAATTGGCATCAATAACCGAAACTTACACACTTTTGAGGTTTCTGTAGAGAATACTTATCAACTGCTAGAGAAAATTCCATCATCAACGACGGTTATTACTGAAAGCGGTATTCTCAATCGTACAGATGTTGAAAATATGAGGGAGAACCAGGTAAATGGCTTTCTAGTCGGAGAGGCGTTTATGCGAAGTAAAGACCCAGGATTAAGACTGCGAGAAATGTTTAATTAGCTCATCCTTTTAGCTATTGTGTTGCCTCGTTAGAGTGGCAGACGACGATCGTTTTCCCATTAACTATCACGAACCCAGAGAGTTCAAGTTCCTTCAAAACTCGGCCAATCATCTCCCTTGAGCAGACGACAATTTTCGACAATTCTTGGCGAGTGATTTTAATTTGTCGCCCATCGGGGTGGGTCATGGCATTGGGTTGGTTACTTAGATCAGTCAAAGCTTTAGTGAGCCTGCCAGTAACGTCTAGAAATGCAAGATTACTAGCGTTTTGAGTTGTCTTCCCTTTTAGCTATTGTGTTGCCTCGTTAGAGTGGCAGACGACGATCGTTTTCCCATTAACTATCACGAACCCAGAGAGTTCAAGTTCCTTCAAAACTCGACCAATCATCTCCCTTGAGCAGACGACAATTTTCGACAATTCTTGGCGAGTGATTTTAATTTGTCGCCCATCGGGGTGGGTCATGGCATTGGGTTGGTTACTTAGATCAGTCAAAGCTTTAGCGAGCCTGCCAGTAACGTCTAGAAATGCAAGATTACTAGCGTTTTGAGTTGTCTTCCTAAGTCTTCCGGCAATCTGCTTTGTTAGTGAAAGCAAAAATTGCGGATTTTTTTGGTAAAGATCACTAAATTTTCCGTAGCTTATCTCACTGATTTCACAATCAGTTTTAGCTCTAATCCAGGCACTACGAATACCGTCTTCGAAAAGCCCCATTTCCCCAAAAAACTCTCCTGGGTTTAAATACGCGACAATCATTTCCCTACTATTTTTTTTATCTTCGATGAGTACGCAGACTGTGCCTTTCACCACGTAATGCAACATCTCGGCTTTATCACCCGCATAAATAATAGTCGTTTTTGCGGGGTAACGTCTACGATTTCCATGCGCAAGGAATCTTTCTACGTCCTCGATATGTCTAGGGTTGTTGTTGATCATTTAACTCATCCTTTTAAAGAGCTTCCGCGCAGCCCAACACTAATACCCAACTAGATTCCATGCTCACGTCTAGATACTACCTACAATTAATGGGAATGTGAATAGAATTTTTTACCAAAGGCTAGTTCGAAAAAAGGAGTAAAAGTCAGAACAGCGAGAGAAAAGTTTGGTAAAGACGCTAAAAGCAAGAAAGGGACCTTATTAGGACCTTACTAGATCCCTTTAAACAGACTATTATTAAAGATTAAGAGGGGCTTTATTAGAACTAATTTACAATGCTACATGACTACTCAATCAGCAGTCACAAGCCTAAAAAATGTTAGTGTTCCTTGGAAGCCTCTTTGTTAGGCGCTTCAAATTTAGCGAAATCATCTTTCGCAATTGCAGCACCCGTTACGCCAGCAAAGCCGAGCAATAAATATACGAGTGTCATAGTATTTCCTTACTTTTTTGAAGCACCATTGCTCCAACCCCCGTACTATATTCAGAGTTAGGTCATAAATCTAATGCATTTTCTGCATTGTATCTATGCGAAATTGGTATACCGGGATTTTGCTGTGTGCGTATGAAAATAAAAAAAAGGGACCTCGATAGAGGTCCCTTAAAAAAATCCTATGCAGGATTAAGAGGGGTTTGGACGAAATCATCTTTCGCAATTGCAGCACCCGTTACGCCAGCAAAGCCGAGCAATAAATATACGAGTGTCATAGTATTTCCTTACTTTTTTGAAGCACCATTGCTCCAACCCCCGTACTATATTCAGATTTAGGTCATAAATCTAATGCATTTTCTGCATTGTATCTATGCGAAATTGGTATACCGGGATTTTGCTGTGTGCGTATGAAAATAAAAAAAAGGGACCTCAATAGAGGTCCCTTAAAAAAATCCTATGCAGGATTAAGAGGGGTTTGGATCGCAGAGCGAATACTGTATGCCGGAAGCGTCTTACTTGTTGCTTCTTTAAAAGCTTTGCTTCACAACAGAAGTACTAATGTAAGCTTTGAGATGGCATAATTCCAATGCATTGTATGCATTTATAGTATGCGTTTTGGTTATACCCCACTGGAGGGTCCAATGAACTTACAAAAACTTAGTCGATTAGATTTGAATTTACTCGTTTCTTTACAGGCGATGCTGGAAGAAAAAAGTGTAACTCGTGCTGCGGCTCGCCTTTTTATTAGTCAGCCAGCAATGAGCCGAGTACTCCAGAGGTTGCGTTATCAGCTTGATGATCCGCTCTTTACTCGAACAGGTAATGAGTTAGTGCCAACCCCTAAGGCAAGAGAGTTGCAGTTGAGGCTGCCCCAATTGTTGGACAATATTTTAGATATGGTTAGCCAAGGTGTATTTGATCCTGCTACCTATGTGGGAGAGATTTCAATCGCGGTGCCTGAATTTGTTGCAATAACACTTATCTCTGAATTAACCAAAGTTGTTTCTAGCGACGCACCGGGACTGGTTCTTTCTGTATCAAGTGGCATCGATTCGGTAGAGGGGGACTTGGCGGTTGGTGCATTAGACTTTGCGATTGATATTGATAGAGGGGTAACCGATGACATAACTACGCGTGCTCTTACAAACTATGCGCCCTCAATCTGGATGAGGCATGGCCATCCTCTAGCAAGTAAGGCAAAGATGACTCTAGACGATATTTTAAAGTACCCCTTCGTTCAGTATTATCTCCTTATCTCCAAGCGCGTTAGCGCTAGAAACAATGCTCGTTTTGACCGCACGCTAGCGGATCTGGGATTAAAACGGAAAAAAGCGTTGGTAACAAATCAATTAATGACTGCTATGGAGACTATCTGTGATACAGATTGCCTAATGGTTGCAACCCAAAAGAGTAGGGTGATGGAGCGTGAAGAGCATCGTATTATCAGCAAGTCTTTTCCAGAAGAATTACCTCACGAAGAGAGTATTAAATTAGTCTTGTTACAGCACCAGCGAACGTCAGGATCGCCCATACACCAATGGCTAGTTGAAAAAATTATTGGCGTAATGGAGCAGCATGACGAAGCTATTGGTCAGTCTTGAGTCAGACCCTATAGCTACCTTTAGTCATTACTGCTGAGATCAGTGTCATGGCTTTCTTAACGGGTGATGGGAATTTGTAACCACCAGCATCTAAGGCGGCTTGCGCATGACGCTCCTCGTCAGCTAACATTTCTTGCACCACGGCTCTACTTTTAAGGTCGTCTTGGGGCAGTTGGTCTAAATGAGTTTTTAAATGGCTGCACACCTGATCCTCAGTAGCGGCAACAAATCCTAGGCTTAGCTTGTCGCTGATTAAGCCAGCGCCGGCTCCTATACCAAAAGACGCGGCATAAAAGAGCGGGTTCAAAAGACTAGTGCGCCCACCAAGGTCTTTAATGCGGTCCTCACACCATGCTAGGTGGTCAACTTCTTCAACTGCAGCTTCTCTCATTTGTTCACGCACACCCGGCAGCTTTGCGGTAAGGGCTTGCCCTTGGTAGAGCGCCTGTGCGCACACCTCGCCGGTATGATTAACGCGCATAAGACCAATCGCATGATCGCGATCTTTAGACGAGAGCTCTACATCTTTCTGATCACTCGCCGGTGACACTCTCTCAGGCGGAGGAGCATCTGCTAATACCGTACGCAAGCCGTGATCAATTTGAGTAATAAATTGATCCAAGATTGAAAGCTGCCGATTACTCACGATATTAAATCCTTATTTTGGTAGGCGTCTATTGTAGCCATTTTTAAGTGGTACTTTCTAGTCAAAAATATTGGCAGATAGGCTAAGGCAAAGAATCCCATAGCCAAGCATTCTGTTACTAAGATATAAATTGGCCAGGGGCCAAAAAAGTCTAGCAGCGAGGGATTGACCGGTTTATTCATCATATAGAAATAATTAGCCTCTAAGCCAATATTAATGGGTATTAAGCACACAATATAAATATTCATCCACACAAAGGTACGCAATATTCCCTTAGCTCTAGGGTATAGTTCAAAAGCCAGTAAGTGGTGAACAACTACAACCACTAAGCCGCAATGAATAAGCCAATATTTAAAAAATCCGTAGCTTGGGTAACCTCCGCCGGGATCGGGAGTGATTATCGCTTGCAGCGTACCGGCTAACACAAAAAAATAAATAACCTCAAACCGCCTATGGTTGGGTTTCCAAAACAAAAAAGGCGCTGCCACTGCAAACAGGTTACAAATTGACAGCGGTAAATTAATGGCCGCATCAAATCGCCCATAGACAATATGTATGGTGGTCCAAATTAGCACCTGTAAACAGGTTACAAATTGACAGCGGTAAATTAATGGCCGCATCAAATCGCCCATAGACAATATGTATGGCGGTCCAAATTAGCACTGTGAGACTAAGAAAAATCGATGCGCCTCGTGTCAGCAATAAATTTTGACGACCATTTAGATACGGCGCCGCGCTAACAAAGATCAAAAAGCAGACTATAAATACAATCACTGCGCCTAGGTGCGATGGGCTAAAGGATGTGAAAGGAATATTATCGCTAAAAAAGACATTATCACTCAGCATTTACCCTCCGTTGTGCCGCTGAAGACTAACTGTTTTTTTCTCGAGCAATAGCTCGCCAACCAATATCATTGCGCAGATAAACATCATCCCAGTGAATAGTTGATGCTAGTTGATAGGCGCGTACTTGAGCATCAGATACCGTATCACCCATTGCCGTTGCACATAAAACACGACCACCACGGGTAACAACGCGACCCTCCGTCATGGCAGTACCCGCATGGAGTATCTGACAACCCAGAAATAACATCGCCACCGCGATAGCTTCCGGGATAACCGCCAGCAGCCAAAACCACACCAATGGCCGGTCTTGGGTCCCACTGAGTTGTTTGTTGATCAAGTGATCCCTCGAGTGCGGCTAAACAGTGCGCTACTAAGTCTGATTGCAGGCGCAGCAAAATCGGTTGCGTCTCTGGATCGCCGAAGCGGCAGTTATACTCAATGACCTTGGGTGTGCCATCGGCCATTATCATCAAACCTGCATACAAAAAACCGGTGTAGTCATTACCCTCATCAGCCATACCCTTGACCGTTGGATAAATGACCTCATCCATAATCCGCTGATAAATTACCTCGTCAACTACGGGTGCCGGTGAGTACGCACCCATACCTCCGGTGTTTGGACCAGTGTCGCCGTTGCCAGCACGTTTGTGATCTTGGCTGGTAGCCATGGGCAAGACATTTTTACCATCCACCATGACAATAAAACTGGCTTCCTCGCCATCTAAAAACTCTTCAATCACTACACGACTGCCTGCATCACCAAAGGCATTACCGGCAAGCATGTCACGCACCGCATCCTCTGCTTCTGCCATTGTCATGGCCACAATCACACCCTTGCCCGCGGCCAAACCATCGGCTTTCACCACAATAGGGGCGCCCACCTGTTTTAAATAATCAAGCGCGGCATCTACCTCAGTGAAGTTGCCATAGTTGGCAGTCGGTATTTTTTGGCGTTCCAAAAAATCTTTAGTAAACGCTTTAGAGCCCTCTAACTGGGCGGCGCCACTAGAGGGACCAAAGATTGCAAGCCCTCGTGTCTGAAAGTAATCAACAATACCATCGACCAGTGGTTGCTCGGGGCCAACAATAGTTAGGCCAACATTATTGCTTTCGGCAAAGTCCGCCAGAGCGCGAAAATCAGCAACAGAGATATCAGTATTTTCAATACTGGCCTCTATGGCTGTTCCTGCATTGCCCGGCGCCACATATACCGTACTAACACTTACCGACTGAGACGCCTTCCAGGCCAGTGCATGTTCGCGTCCACCGGAGCCAATAACTAGAACATTCATTGTGTAATTTCCAAGCAGTAATTTATCACAAAATTATAACAGACTGCGCGACGGGGATTACATAATTTGTGGTACGGTGTGACTTGTAAAAACAATCTATATGGCTGTCTACGCCGTAATTTTTAGATGCCAAAAGTCGCTACAGAGGATACATCCCATCGCTGAATTACAATCACCCAATGCACCAACTATTATGTGGTTTCGTCAAGATCTTAGGCTTGCCGACAACCCAGCACTGTGTGCTGCTTGTGAGCGCGGTGACATTATTCCGGTATACATTCTTGACGATGACGGCGCCGACAGTTGGAAAATGGGCGGGGCAAGTCGCTGGTGGTTGCACCATGCGCTGGCAGATCTTAATAATTCTCTCAACCAAGGCCTACAGTTTTTTCAAGGTGATGCGCTAACCATCTTGCGCGACCTAGCAACACAGACTAATGCATCGGCTATTGTCTGGAATCGCTGTTATGAACCATGGCGTATTGCCCGTGATGCTAGTATTAAAAGTGTACTAAAAGACGATGGCCTGGACGTACACAGTTTCAATGGTTCACTACTGTGGGAGCCCTGGCAAGTTCTTAAAAAAGACTCAACGCCTTATAAAGTTTTTACCCCTTATTATCGTCGTGGGTGTTTATCATCAGCTACGCCAAGGCGGCCAACCGCTATCCCTGCAGCGATAAAAGTTTTTACCCCTTATTATCGTCGTGGGTGTTTATCATCGTCTACGCCAAGGCGGCCGACCGCTATCCCTGCAGCGATAACAATTTCAGAAAATAGTGTGCGGTCACTACCGCTAAAAGATCTTAATTTGTTGCCTAAAATTAGTTGGGATACGCAAATGAAGGCGCGCTGGGATATCACCGAAGCGGCGGCCCATGAACGCCTCGATGAGTTTGTCATGGACGAGTTACAAGACTACCGTGAAGGGCGAAATTTCCCAGACAAAGCGAATGTTTCACGGCTCTCGCCCTACCTTCACTTTGGTCAAATCTCACCCAACATTGCCTGGCATCGGGCCGCAGAGGCAGGGGCTTTTATTACTAACGAGCAGAGCTTAGACACCTTTATGAGCGAGTTAGGTTGGCGTGAATTTTCGTACTATTTGCTTTACCATTTTCCAGGGTTGCCAACTGACAATTTGCAGGTACGCTTTAATCTTTTTCCATGGGCAGACAACACAGACGCAGATTTAAAAGCTTGGCAACAGGGTAAAACAGGGTACCCACTAGTTGACGCAGGTATGCGTGAACTTTATAGCACCGGCTACATGCATAACCGCGTGCGTATGGTGGTGGGTTCATTCTTAGTGAAGAATCTACTCATTCACTGGCATGCAGGTGAGCAATGGTTTTGGGATTGTCTAGTGGATGCGGACCTTGCTAGTAATAGTGCCGGTTGGCAGTGGATCGCTGGTTGCGGTGCTGACGCCGCACCTTTTTTCAGAATCTTCAACCCCATTACCCAAAGTGAAAAGTTCGACAAGCAGGGCAGTTACATTCGCCGCTATGTGCCCGAACTTGCCAACATGCCTGAAAAATATATTCATGCGCCCTGGCTGGCACCCGCGGAGGTACTTGCCGCGGCTGGGGTCCAAGTTGGCCATAACTATCCAGCGCCCATAATGGATATTAAAGAATCTAGAGAGCGTGCATTGGCTGCGTTTGCGGTGACTAAAATTCAGCCTACAGAGGCCTAATAGCCCTTATTCTAAGTGGAGCAACACAATGTATTTTGGTAGTGACAATCAAACAGGCGCGTCTTCTCAAGTATTAAACATGCTAACTGAGGCTAACCATGACTATACCCATGGGTATGGTGATGATCGCTGGACACACCAAGCCATAGATGCGCTAAAGACTTTATTTGAATGTGACCTAGACGCCTATTTTGTAGCGACCGGTACCGCGGCAAATTCCTTAGCATTGTCGTGTATGGTGCAACCGTGGGAGTCTATCCTTTGCCATGATAGCGCCCACATTATTCTCGATGAGTCTACTGCACCCGAAATGTTTACAGGGGGTGCGCGCATGGTGCCCATCTCAAAGGGCGAAGGCAAAATTAATCCGGTACAGCTGAACCAGTACGTCCAAAAAACAGGTACTGACTACCCACACAATGTTCGACCCGCCGCCTTAAGTATTACACAGGCTAGCGAGTCTGGCCTTGTCTACACACCCACCGAAGTTGCTGCACTGAGCGTTGCGGCCAAAGCCAGCGGCCTATCTTTCCACATGGACGGCGCACGGTTTGCCAATGCCGTGGCATCGCAGCAGTGCACGCCCGCAGAGTTATCATGGAAAGCTGGCGTAGACGTGCTTTGTCTTGGGGCTACCAAATGTGGCGCGCTAAGTGCTGAGGTGGTTATATTTTTTAATAAAGATCTAGCTCACACCTTTACCCATCGTCGTAAGCGTACAGGCCACTTGCTGTCTAAAGGAAGGCTGTTTGGAGCGCAAATGGTAGGCTGGTTGCAAGATGATCACTGGCTTGAGCTAGCCCAGCATGCTAATAATCAAGCGGCCAAGCTAGCCAAAGCAATAGCATCCATTGATGGCCTAACACTAGCTTGGCCGGTTGAATCAAATGAGCTTTTTGTCATCATGCCCAAAGGGTTAGCAGAGCACTTGCAAGCGGCTGGTGCAGAATTCTATGACTGGTATGAGAGCACATTGCCAGCCAATATCACATTAGGCGAAGATGAAATGTTTGCTCGTTTAGTCACCTCTTTTGTTAGTCAAGATTCCCAGCGAGAGACATTCTGTGGACATATTCATGCTTATTTTGCGGCGCAGTAAGAGTTAGCCGTACTTAAACTAAATGCTGACCTGCCCGTTCGGACAGTATCTAAGC
>Ga0209279_10001426_pt1 | contig 12763 bp, 16 predicted proteins | sample CoawatmetaG00DNA_3_FD_187508 | JGI IMG/M metagenome (GOLD analysis project Ga0209279, IMG submission 187508) | Marine microbial communities from the West Antarctic Peninsula - Coastal water metaG006-DNA (SPAdes) (version 2) | ecosystem: Environmental > Aquatic > Marine > Coastal ... | reverse complement strand
CCTAGGCAATCACTTTAAAGGCCTGCATTGGGCCTTTATGGGGATTACTTAAACAACAAAAGGAAGTACAAAATGAACTATAAAGCAATGAACCATCTCAGGAAACGTGTGGAACTAGCCCAAAGCAAAGGTGCAATTAACGCATCTGAGGCTATGACTTTATTACACCACGTACAGGTAGGTAGCCGCTATGCCTCACCACAAACTAAGTGCCTTGCAGCTGAGATTGCAAAGAAAGTACGAAACCATGTATGCAATATTTAAAGCCTTTGAAGATACACACGCTTGTCCGTCAGTGCTGGTATGGCCTAGCTCTTTGTCAAGTAAGATAGTCTGGTATTAATTAATATTAAAGTCGCAAATGTTTAATTAGGGAGTAGAATAGTTATTAGACCGCTGTATGTATTTACAGTATCGCTAACAAAGGTTGGCATGTGGTAATATTAACTTGCACGATAACATAAGGGCGTAAAAATGATTTGCATAGCAGACATTAGTTCAAAAATAGACGTTCGATTTAAACATTGGATGAGGGAAGCAAACTGGCCGTTATGGCTATGGATGATAGACGCAAATAGTGACTGTACACCTGTAGTAATTAACAGGCCTCCAGTATATAGAGATAGTTATATACCATTTGGATGTATCAGCTACTTAAGGGCCGTATATTCCGCTTAATTATATGTATTAATAAATTTTTATTTATAAAAGCACGTAATTAACTAAAGGATTAGCGGTATGCATATTACACTAGGTAGTAGTTTTGAAGTTGAGATAGGTTTAAAGTACGTTTACATTAAAATAAGGGGTTGGGATTACTGGAAACAGTGGGCCAGTACCGATATAAATTAACAGGAAGGAGTAGGGCCATGAGTTTAGATAAAGGACTTATCTTACGTGGAATGCAAGAGTCGTTAACAGATATGTACCGACTTAGCGGAGAACTTACGACTACACAGCTACGAGTATTAATATTCGTAATGCGTAGGGGTAAAGCGACAGGTAGTGACATAGCCAAAGCATTGGAAATGTCAGCACCTACAGTATCACGCAGCATTGCAACTTTATCAGACGAAAACATCTCAAGACGTGCTGGAGCACCAGTAGGATTCTTGCGATTAGAGAATGACCCTACAGACCGCAGGGTAAGGTACGCGGTTTTAACTGAGAAAGGCCAGACAATGGTCAATAGGATGGTGGAGAGCTTCCAACCCTAACCTAAATGGCTAACGTGTGGTCTTCAATAGGAGGCTATCATGGCTACAAAACAGGTTGAACGCGGCATCTATATGACTGCCACAGGATACCAAATCAAATGTACTGTTAAAGGTGTACCGTTTAATACGTTTGTCCTAGGACACGCCAACCTACACAAGGCGCGTAGTGTACTAGCACAGGCGAAGTCAGACTTACACCAAGGCCTAAGCCCAGAGAAGCAGGAAGTTAACTCAGGGACTAGCACACGGTCTTTACAGTATGCATATGACGAGACATGGAAGCACCAATGGGGTGCGGTTTCAGATGATTATGCTAAGAAGATAGGGCAGTATTGGAAGTGCATCACATCGTTTCTAGTTGATGAGTTAAAATTAACCAGGATAGATAAGGTCACAGCCAAACACGTTGATGAATATGTACATCATCTAAGGGACTTCAAAGGAAACTCAGGTAGTACAATCAACAATAAACTGGGCGTATTGTCAGCCATGTTTAAGCTTATGCAGAGACACGGGGTGATAGTAAGTAGTCCAGAAATTAAGTGGCAGGAAACTGCTGGTGCAAGGCTTAGGTATTACACGCATGACGAAGAGCAACAGTTGCTTGAATTATGTGACCTAATCGACTTCCACGACACGGAAATCAACACGTTGCTACAGGACTTTACCAAAGTTCTCTTTGCAACAGGCATGAGACCGTGGATGGAGGCGCACAATATCCAGAGGAGTTGGATACGTCAGGACAGTAGCGGTAACACGATACTGACAGTGCCTAAAAGGTTCTCTAAGACGAACAAAGAGCGAAGCATACCGATTACTGGTGCTGCTCTTGAAGTCATCTGGAGGCGCTCTAGTGGCCTAGAAAAGGATGAACGATTGTTCAACCGACTAGACTACAAATGGCATTGTAATAGATTCTGGCAAGAGGTAGTCCGTCCTAATATGGGATGGGGTGAAGATGAAGTCTGGTATGGTATCAGGCACACCTTTGCGACTAGGTTATGTGAATTAAACATTAACCTTAAGACAGTGCAGGAACTGATGGGACACACTAACATCAACCAGACAGCTCAGTATGCTAAGGCAACTGATAACTCTAAGGCAGATGCTATAGGTAAACTATCAGGCATGACAGGTCAACGTGATGAAGGCACAGCAAGCTTTCAAATGATGACAAATAGTAAGGAAAGAAGCGAGGAAAGTTTCCTCAAAATAAGAGCCGTGAAATAAGACACATCACGGGAAACCCTTAGAAACCAAGGGGGTCAACACCTAGTTAACGACCGGAGAAGGTTCGAATCCTCTCGGGCGCGCCACACTAGGGTTGACTTCCGTTACCAAATGGAAATCAAATGACAATATCAAATGTCAAGCAAATGGCTTATCTAATGGATAGGCCTTTTTGTTGCGCTAATAGTTGTCGATTGGTATACTCAAGGAAGTCTACAGCCCTAGGAAAAAGCCTAGGAAACTGGACTATAAACTACCCTTTAAACTGATTACTTTTTAACCAATTAATTAAGTTGCCCTATAGCGGCAGCGATGCAAGAGCGGGACTACTTCACCCTAGGATTGTCGAATGACAGTCATTACCAACCTAAAGATAAGGAGTGACACATGTCACAGAATAACTCTACGTCCATCATCAATGATGATAAACCTATAGAAGACTTTACCGAGGAGAATGCGAAGATGGACATCCAGATACAAATGGAGATGTCTATGAGAAACGAAGGTGTGTATAAGATGCGCAAGAGTGTAGAGACCCACCGTAAGCATGGTGGTGAATCTGCAACTGAATATGGACACACACTCATGATGCAGGGACTCTATAAGTATTCTGAAGGAGTCCGAGAGTGGTTTGAGTCACCTGTGAAAGCAGGGCGTGGCTCTAAGGTTCATAATATTCTAAGGAGTGGAGACCCTGAAGTAGTGGCGTATGTATTTATGAAGTCCATCATCAATGGTATATCATCAAAGACCATGACCCTACAGAACATCCAAAGGTCATCTACAGCAGCCATAGAGGATGAGTACCGTCTAAAGCAGGTACGTGCAGAAGATAAAGAACTATGTAAGCGTCTTATTGATGCTACTAACAAACGTGTAGGTTGGAGTAGGCGCGATGCTCTTGTCTCTGGTATGAGAGATGAGGCTAGTAAAGGTAACATTCAAAGCTGGGATGCTTGGGATGGTAATACCACTTTGCAGATTGGTGCTAAGTTACTAACCATACTCATGCAGACTGTTGGTTTAGTCCAGATAGTTACGGAGTCCAAGGGTAAGCACAAGACTGATAAGCGACTTACAGCAACTCAAGAAACTCTTGATTGGATAAGTGAGCGTAGTGAAAGAGCAGGACTAACAACACCTTCTTATAAACCATTAGTCGTAGAGCCACGTGATTGGACAAACGATAACCTAACTAACGGAGTGTACTACACACGCCATAACCGTCCAGTTAAGTTCGTTAAGTCCAACAACAAAAAATACTTTGAGGAACTAAAGCACACTGAAATGGATTTAGTCCTGGACTCAGTTAATGCTATCCAAAAGACCGCTTGGTCTGTCAATAAGCCTATCCTAAAGCTACTTACAGAAATGTGGGAGGCTGGCGTAGAGTGGTGCCCATCAATACCTTCTCGGTACAATGAAGAGGAACCACCACACCTAGAAAACTACGATGAGGCATCCATCACTGAACGTGCAGCATACGCTCAAGAACGTAACCGTGTACGTGTTACTAACCGTGAGAATATGTCCAAGCGTTTCGCTTACGTAGCGATGGTGGATACAGCCACTGAGTTTAGCCAGTACGATGAGTTCTACTTTGGTATGCAGCTAGACTTCAGAGGCCGTGTGTATAGTGTCAGCCCTTATAACTGTTTAGGTCCTGATGAAATGAAGGCCAGCCTACAGTTTGCTAAGGGTAAACCTTTAGGTGAAGATGGTTGGAAATGGTTAGCTATACACCTATGCAACGTGGGTGACTACGATAAGATGTCCAAAGCTACCTTTGAAGACCGTGTTCAATGGGTGATGGACAATGAAGATTGGATAATGGCATGTGTAGAGAATCCTTGGGAGAACCGTGAGTGGGCTGAAGCTGACAAGCCGTTCTTATTTATGGCTGCTGCTATGGAATGGAAAGGATTCCTAGAGCAAGGTGATTCATTTGTGAGTCACATCGCTGCATCTATGGATGGAAGTTGCTCTGGCCTCCAACATCTAGCTATGGCTATGCGCTGCTCAACGACCGCTGAGAGCGTTAACATTTTACCCAGTGAAACGCCTCAAGATGTATATCAAATTGTTGCAGACAAGGTTACAAAGCGTCTGGTAAAGGATTCTCAAAAACCTTATGAGCATTGGGGTGAACCTGTCCTAAACAACATGGGAATTCGAGTACCTTGCTACACAGAGCTAGCTTTAGAATGGTTGAAGTTTGGGTTTGGACGTAAGGAAGCGAAGCGTTCTGTCATGACGTACAGCTATGGTTCAAAGCAGTATGGCTTCAAGAATCAAATTGAGATTGATGTTATGCAACCATTGAAGAGGCAGTGTGCAAAGAGTGGTGTTGAATTCCCCTTCTCTTATGATGCTGGTTACCGTGCCTCTAGTTACATCGCCAGACTTCTTTGGGAAGCTGTAGTAGACACAGTGAAACGTCCTGCACAGCTTATGGAATGGCTGACAGGTGCAGCGAGTGCTGTAGCTAAGACTAAGTTCACCATGCAAGATGGTTCTAAACAGACCATGCCTGTACGATGGACTACGCCACTAGGACTACCTGTGGTTCAATCTTACTACAACATGGAGTCAAGGAAGGTGAAGACCAGCATCAACGGAACCCTAGTGTATCTCAGAGATAAAACAAGCACTGACCAAATCTGTAGCCGTAAGTCAGCTCAAGGTATGGCCCCTAACTGGGTGCATAGTTGTGACGCTGCTCATCTACAGTTATCAGTAGCACGTGCTAAGGAAGAGGGTATAGATGCCTTCATGTTAATTCATGACAGCTTCGGTACTCACTGTGCTGACACTGGAAGGTTCGGGTCTATCATCCGTGAGGCTATGTTAGAGATGTATTCCAACTCTGATGTAGTTCATGACCTTTACCTAGAGTTACGTAAGCAGCTTCTACCTGAAGACAGGGATGACCTATCTCTACCGCCAGCCAAAGGTACTATGGACATCGCTGATTCAATTGAATCACGCTATTCTTTTGCCTAATGTTTGTCGATAGACACTCATTGTCTGTGGGGTAAATAATTAAGTTGCCCTATAGCCTGAACAAAACCGAAGCCCCTCAATTCCGAGGGGTTTCTTGTATATGGAGATTAACTTATCGAAGACATGACCCTTGAACAGGCATTCGCTGCCGCCCTTATCCAGACAGGCGAAGCACTGCCTTTAGACCTTGTATCCAAACTAATGGAACAAGGCGTAATCCTCGATGAGTTCATCGCGGCTAACCTTAACAAATAGCGTTTATACGCACCTGACATATAGGAAATTATATGACCCAACGTAAGAAAACTAACAAGCTTCCAATGCACACCTCACCACGAGGCCGTACAGAGTGGGCTAAATTATGGACACCAGATACTAAGTTTAATGTAGACGGTGAGTACGGGACCAAGCTAGTGATGGATAACTCAGACGCTACAGACATCATGGCGATGCTTGATGCAGCACATGCCTTAGCAATTGATGCAGCAGTTGAAGAGACAGGTAAGCCACGTGCAAAGATACGTGTCACTGACCCTTATGATGTTAACCAAGAGACTGGTGATGTCACCATTAAGTTAAAGCTTAAGGCTAAGGTCACCACTATGAAAGGTGAGACCTTTGAACAGAAGCCCATCGTAGTTGATGCCAAGCGCCAGCCTATCACCAAAGAGATTCCACTATGGAATGGCTCACTGGTACGTATTGGATTTCAAATCATACCGTATTACACAGCACTAGCAGGCGCAGGGTTATCTTTGCGTATGCGTTCAGTGCAGGTGATTGAAGCATTAGCTGGAACCAGTGAAGCCACCTCGATGTTTGATGACGAGGAAGGTTACTCACACGTTGCCGCAACAGTACCTGCTGAAGCCCAGAGCTTCCAAGAAGAATCAACGGAGGACTATGAAGACGTTCCATTCTAAAGACGTTGGTCTGAAGTATGGATTCCGAAGTGGACTAGAGGTACGGGTAGCTAAAGAGTTAGCAGCTCAGGGCATCCCGTATACCTACGAGGAAGAGAAGATTAAGTACACAAAACCTTCTCGCCTTTCTACCTACACGCCTGACTTTAAGATAGGGCATATCTTCATTGAGACCAAAGGCCGCTTCATGGTGGCTGACCGCCAGAAGCACATTCTAATCAAAGAACAACATCCTGAATTAGACATTCGGTTTGTGTTCTCTAACCCCAACCAGAGAATCTCAAAATCTTCTAAGACTACATACGCTATGTGGTGTGAGAAACATGGGTTCCTGTATGCAAAGGAGAGTATCCCACACGCATGGCTAAAAGAAGCAGTACAGAATTAATTGTAATTCACTGCACAGCAACACGTCCTTCAATGGATGTAGGACGAGTAGAGGTTGACGCATGGCATCGCCATCGTGGATTCCTAGGCATCGGTTATCACTATGTGATTAGACAAAATGGACTTCTTGAAGAAGGCCGTGACTCTGAACAGATAGGCGCTCATGCCCGTGGCTTTAATGCCACATCTATCAGTGTAGCAATGGTTGGTGGCGTTACTGAAAAGGACGTAACCATATCAGAAGACAATTTTACGGACGAACAGTGGGTGACCCTTAAGGCACTCATCGAAAGGTTGACGGAGTTATATCCAGACGCTGAAGTCCTAGGCCACCGTGACTTACCTAATGTTCTGAAAGACTGCCCTAGCTTCGATGTGAAGCAGTGGTGGGATGACCAGATTTAATTAAGTTGCCCTATAGCCTGAACAAAACCAATGCCTTCATTACGAGGGCATTTCATTCTTATGAACTCAATAACTGAGAGAAATTAATATGTCACAAACTCAAACTGTCCTTAACCACTTGAACAACAATCGCAAGATTACTTCTATCGAAGCCATTGGCTTATATGGAATCACACGTCTAGCTGCTGTGGTTCACAGTATAAAAAAGTCAGGTGTCGAGGTAGATACCACCATGAAGAATGGTGTGAACAAGACTAAGTATGCTGAATATAGTTTAGCAGCCTAGTCATGAGAGAACATGACGACAGCCCAGCAGTAGGGCGTGAAGCTTGCCCCGACTGTGGGTCAAGTGATGCTCTCACACGCTATGCATCAGGCCGTGGCTTCTGCTACGGAGCAGGATGTGGTCGCCTAGAGTGGCCAGATGAAGATGGTGAACCTAATACCCAACCCCAAAGGACTCGTATGGCTAGTGATTTAATTACAGGTGATGTTCGTGCCTTAAGACAGCGCGGCATCTCTGAAGAAACTGCACGACACTTTGGGTACAAGGTAGGTTCATACCGTGGACAGCCAGTACACATCTGTCCCTTACATAATCTTAAAGGAGAGCTAGTAGCACAGCAGTTAAGAACACAGGATAAGGAGTTCCCAATACTGGGTGACTTCAAACAGATGCCTATGTTCGGTACTAAGCTGTGGAACAAAGGTAAGAAAGTAGTCATTACCGAAGGTGCTATAGACGCTATGTCTGTTAGCCAAATACAGGATAACAAATGGCCTGTAATTTCTTTACCTAATGGAGCAGGTGGTGCGGCTAAAACTATTGCCGCTAACCTCTCCTACTTCAATGCGTTTGAAGAAGTCATCCTAATGTTTGACGGTGACGAAGCAGGGGAGAAGGCCACAGCTGCCTGCGCTCCACTGTTTCCAGCTGGTAAATGTTTCATCGCTACCATCAATGGTTTCAAGGATGCTAACGAAGCACTGATGGCTGGTGCTAGTCGTAAGATTCTTGAAGCAATGTGGGGCGCTAAGGTGTACCGACCTGACGGCATAGTATCTCTTGCGGACATCCGTGAAGAACTAGAGAAGCCAGTGGAGTGGGGTATGTCTTGGTATCTACCTACCCTGAACAAGGCCACCTATGGTCGCAGGCTTGGTGAAGTGTATGCAATTGGTGCTGGTACTGGAGTTGGTAAGACTGACTTCCTAACACAGCAGATTGTTCACGACATGTACGAGCTAGAGAAAACTGTAGGTGTGTTCTTCCTTGAGCAACGTCCTGCTGAGACTGCTATTCGTATCGCTGGTAAGCAAGCTGGTAAGCAGTTCCATATACCTGATGGTGATTGGACCAAGGAAGACAGGGGCGTAGCTCTTGATGAACTTATGGACCATGACCGCCTACGTATGTACGACAGCTTTGGTACATGTGAATGGGACACCATCAAGTCCAACATCGAATACATGCACCATGCTGAAGGCATTGAAATCTTCTACATCGACCACCTTACTGCACTGGCTACAGGCCAAGGTAATGATGAGCGAGTTGAGTTAGAGAGAGTCACTGCTGCTATCGCTATGTTAGCCAAGCGTCTTAACGTCATCATCACAATGGTGAGTCACTTAGCTACTCCTGATGGTAGGTCTCATGAAGAAGGTGGGCGCGTAAGCATCCGTCACTTCAAAGGCTCACGAGCTATTGGATTCTGGTGTCACTTCATGTTCGGCCTTGAGCGTGACCAGCAAGCTGAAGACATTACTGAACGTGAGACTACTACCTTTCGTGTACTGAAAGACAGGTATACGGGGCAGTCCACAGGCATGACCTTCCCATTAAACTACAACCATGAAACAGGAAAACTACACGAAGCTAGTCCATTCGACTCAGTAGCTGTGGCCTCTCCTTTCTAGCAGGTAAGTCAAATGACAGAACTTGAAAAGTGCTACGGCACTGACGGCACTTACGTGCGTGTTAGATATAAAAGTGAGTTAGGTAGCTTACATAGTATCAGCGAGTACAACTCATATATGCAGGCTCGTAACCGTTGTACTAATAAGAACGATGCAGTCTATGTAGGTTATGGAGGCAGAGGTATTGAGTTCCGTTTTGACACATTTTCCGAGTGGTGGGATGCGTTAGGAAAACGGCCCTCGCCACTGCATTCTGTTGACCGCCTTGATAATGATGGGCATTACGAAAAAGGAAATATTCGCTGGGCTTCCAAGAGAGAGCAATCAGTGAATCGTAAGTTTGTACGGGCTGTGCGACTCACACATCCCAATGGCGATAATGTCATCTATGAAAGCGCACAAGCTGCTGAGAGATATTCAGATATATCTGTAGACGTTATAAGACGCTTGTGTAGGGGCCAGCCAACCTATGCCCAACAAGGCTACCAAGCCCACTACATACCTAAACTAAAAGGATAACCCAATGCGCCTAGTCATAGACATTGAAAGCAATGGCTTTCTAGATGTACTCACTACAATCCACTGCATCGTTGCCCATGACCTAGACACTGGAATCCTCCACACCTTTAGACCCCATGAGATACGTGAAGGTATCTCCTTGATGCAGAGTGCTGATGAGCTGATTGCCCATAACGGAATCAAGTTTGATGTACCAGCAATTCAGAAACTCTACCCTGACTTCAAACCTAAGCGTGTCATCGACACTCTAGTTTGTTCCCGTCTGATATGGTCCAACATCAAGGACCTAGACTTCAGTCACTTCAAGAATATATTACCCTCCAGGTTATTTGGTTCTCACTCTTTGAAAGCGTGGGGCTACCGCCTTGGTGAACTCAAAGGTGACTATGGTCAGCAAGAGAATGCATGGGATGTATTCACTGAAGAGATGCTTACCTACTGTGAGCAAGACGTGCGCGTTACTGTGGACCTTTACAACAAGGTACTAGGTAAAGGCTATAGCCAACAAGCTATAGACCTTGAGCATTCCGTAGCTGAACTAATGTGGAAGCAAGAGTGTAATGGCTTCGTGTTCGATGAGAAGAAAGCACAGAAGTTATACATAGACCTAGCTGAACAGCGTGACAATATCTACCAAGAACTTTACTCACTGTTCCCTGCATGGATAGTAGCTGAAGGAGAGAAGAAGCCATCACGTAGTTGTAACTACAAAGACCCAATGAAGGCTGACCGCACTATGAATGCACCCTTCACTGTCATCAAGATAGTGGAGTTCAACCCTTCATCACGCGCTCACATCTCCAACAGACTTATCACTAAGTACGATTGGAAGCCTACTGTGTTCACAGATAATGGGCAGCCTAAGATAGATGAAACAGTTCTGTCTAAGCTGGACTACCCTGAAGCAAAGCAGATGGCTAGGTACTTCATGTTACAGAAGCGTCTAGGTCAGGTAGCTGAAGGTAAGCAAGGGTGGCTCAAGGTATGCACCAACGGAAAGATTCACGGAAGTGTGAACCCGAATGGTGCAGGTACTGGACGAGCTACTCACAGCCATCCTAACCTAGCTCAGATACCATCCATGAGAGCAGCTTACGGTAAAGATTGCCGTGAACTATTCACTGTCCCTAAAGGATGGAAGCTCATGGGCGCTGATGCTTCTGGCCTCGAGTTACGAGCCTTAGCTGGTTACATGTCTCTCTATGACAAAGGTGCTTACGTTGATGTGGTCCTTGATGGTGACATCCACACAGTGAATCAACTAGCTGCTGGGCTACCTACACGTGACCAAGCTAAGACCTTTATCTATGCATTCCTGTATGGCGCTGGTGACCAACTCATTGGTGAGCTAGTAGGTGGAGGCGCTAAGGAAGGTAAGAAGATTAAGAAATCTTTTCTTGATAAGACTCCTGCCCTTAAACAGTTACGTGAAGGCGTATCCAAAGCTGCTGAACGTGGCTTTGTTAAGGCTCTTGATGGTCGCCACATCCACATACGCTCACCCCATGCCGCATTAAATTTTCTCTTGCAGTCTGCTGGTGCAATCATTTGCAAGCAGTGGTTAGTAGAGTTTGAAAATGAAATGCAAGCTCAAGGTTATAAGCATGGATGGGATGGTGACTATGCCTTATGCGCATGGGTCCATGATGAAATCCAAGTAGCTGTCCGTGAAGACCTATCCCAGAAGGTAGGTGAGATAGCTGTTCTTACAATCCAACGTGTCACTGAAGTATTCAACTTTAAGTGTCCACTAGACGGAGAGTTCAACATTGGAAACTCATGGGCTGAAACTCACTGAGGTACTTAGACGTGCCTATCAATCACCCTTCACCACACGCAGTGAATTCGCTCGGACTAACGCTGAGTGGATAGCTGTGTGTGCGTGTCAGGGTTATATATCAACCAGCATTGTAGGTGATGACGATTACGGCAGAGTGTGGCATATCACTGTCATGGGCCTCATGCATCTACGTGAACTTAAAGGAATGACTGATGACCAAAGCGATAAGTGAAGCTACAGGTTTACCTATACAAACTAGAGTAACCAACAAAGCTTATGCCACTGGTTGGGACAATTTGTTTGGTGAAAAGAAATTGAAAGACCGTGTGAAGTTAGGTGTCAGTCCTTCGGCTGATGTTCAAAACATAGACTGCCGTACTGGCGAAATGATTACAAGAGAGAATGATGATGCCTGAAGTGATGACCACTGTTAACCGTGAATACCTTTTACTTCTTGAAAGAGATAGCCACTTCCTTGAATGCCTTGATGCCTGTGGTGTCGATGACTGGGAAGGCTACAGCGAAGCAAGTTTAATGTACGAAGAAGAGACTGGTGAATGAATACTGAATACGTAGACCACATGGGTAGTGATGCCTCTGTTGTACGTGCAGCTCGTGTCTCTTTTTCAGCAGACGCTACTGAGTTTGATGCAGTTAAAGACTTAGGTTTAGTTAATTATCTTGCTAAACATAATCACTGGACTCCCTTTGCCCACACTTCTGTGACCCTGCGGATGTGTGCGCCTGTTCCCATACGTACTCAATGCTTCAAGCATAAGGTTGGCTTCTCTGAGAACGAAGAGTCACGTAGGTACATCAGTTCTAAGCCTACCTTCTATACACCCCAGCAGTTCCGTAAGTCTCCTGAAGGCAGTATCAAGCAAGGCTCTGGTTCGGACATGCATCCTGTAGGTAACAGGTATTGGAGACGACACTTCCAGACTGTCTATAACATGTGTCTTGAGTCTTATGAAACAGCTATCTCTGGTGGTATGTGTCCTGAACAAGCTCGCTTCCTGTTGCCTCAAGGCACTGAGGTGTCTTGGTATTGGACAGGTTCTATCGCTGCATTCGCTAGGTTCTGTAAGCAACGTATGGACCCTCATGCTCAGAAAGAAATCCAAGACCTAGCTCAAGAAGTATCCAACATCATTGAGCCTTTATTCCCAGTTAGTTGGAAAGCCCTAGTAGGAGATAAGTAATGGTTGAAACATTAATGATGGTGCTTGTGTGTCTAGCATTTGTAGTTGTATCCCTAGCCTTAGCATTTAGCTTTGCTATGAATGCATACCTAGATTACCTAGAAGCATCCGTAGCTATTGAACACGGCATTCGTATTGTGACTGAACGTAATAAAGAAGGTGAACCAGATGACGACCCTA
>Ga0209279_10001424_pt1 | contig 12768 bp, 6 predicted proteins | sample CoawatmetaG00DNA_3_FD_187508 | JGI IMG/M metagenome (GOLD analysis project Ga0209279, IMG submission 187508) | Marine microbial communities from the West Antarctic Peninsula - Coastal water metaG006-DNA (SPAdes) (version 2) | ecosystem: Environmental > Aquatic > Marine > Coastal ... | reverse complement strand
TCGTGTGAAAGTAACGCTGAAAAAGGGCCTCCAAATATTGTATTTGTATTAACAGACGATCTGGGTTTTAACGACTTAAGCTCTTATGGCTCGACAATTATAAATACACCAAACTTAGACAAATTAGCTAGTGAAGGAGCTTTGTTGAATTCTTACTATTCTCCTCAAGCGGTTTGTTCAGCCTCTAGAGCTGCAATATTAACAGGGAGTTATCCAAATAGAATTGGATTTAGTGGAGCTTTGGGACCTAATTCAAAAAAAGGTATTAATCCAAATGAGCTATTGATTTCTGAGATGTTAAAAGAAAAAGGTTATAAAACAGCTGTTTATGGTAAATGGCATCTAGGAGACAACAAAAAGTTCTTGCCAACAAGACACGGTTTTGATGACTTTTATGGAATATTATATTCAAATGATATGTGGCCATTTCATGCTGAATATCCTGATAGCTATCCTGATTTAATGCTTTATGACAAGGAAACTCCAATAAAAGTATTAGAAGATCAATCAAATTTAACTAAGGAGTTGACTTTGAAAAGTGTGGAGTTTATTGAAAAAAATAAAGACAATCCTTTCTTTTTGTATTTAGCACACCCACAGCCTCATGTTCCATTGTTTGCTTCAGCTGATTTTAAAGGAAAATCTAAGAACGGGCTTTATTCTGATGTCATTCAAGAAATTGATTATTCCGTAGGAGCTATAATGAAAGCATTAAAAGATAATAACCTTGAGGACAATACAATTGTGGTATTCACCTCGGACAACGGCCCCTGGCTTTCGTATGGAAAACATGCTGGATCAACAGGAATCTATAGAGAAGGAAAGGGAACTACTTGGGAAGGTGGTCAAAGAGTGCCTTGTATAGTCTGGTATCCAAATGAAATAAAACCAAACACTGTGATTTCTGCTCCTTTAATGGGAATAGATTGGCTTCCTACTTTTGCAAACGTTACAAATTCAAAGTTATCCGAAAATAAAATTGATGGAAAAAATATTTGGGAAGTATTAATTAATAAGACAGATAAATCTCCTCACGAAGCTTTGTTTTTTTATTATCATGTGAATAGTTTACACGCGGTTAGATATGGAGATTGGAAAATGTATTTCCCACACCGATACAGAACATTAAGTGGAAGAGAGGGAAGAAACGATGGAACTCCCATTAAATATCAGTATGTAAATTTAGAAAAGATAGAGTTATATAATTTGGTTGAAGACCCTAGTGAAACTAAAAATTTATTTGAACAATATCCTGAAAATAGTTAATAAAATAGAAAAGCTAGCCGATATTAAGAGAAAGGAAATAGGAGATGATTTAACTAAAGTTAAAGGGATGGAAAATAGACCTGTAGGGATGATTGATTAAACAACATTTAAAATATTAGTTAATGAACAAAAGAAGAAGTTTTATAAAAAAATCCATTCTCGGAGGAGTTGGAGCATCGAGCTTATTAAGTTGTGAAACTCCAAAAGAAAGTAGTGTTAAAGCAGTTTATCCAAGAATAATTTCAACATGGAATCACGGAATTCCTGCCAATAAAGAAGCTTGGAAGCATTTATTGGAAGGAAAATCTGGATTATTAGCTGTAGAGGCTGGAGTAAAAATACCTGAAGCAGATCCAAAAGTAAGGTCAGTGGGTTATGGAGGATATCCAGATAGAGAAGGGATAGTAACTCTAGACGCCTGTATAATGGATAAGAACAATAATTGCGGTTCTGTAAGTTTTTTGCAAAATATAAAACATCCTATTTCAGTCGCTAAGCTGGTTATGGAAGACACACCTCACGTTATGTTAACAGGAAAAGGAGCTTATGATTTTGCAATTTCTAAAGGTTTTAAAAAAGAAAATCTATTAACAGAACTATCAAAACAGGATTGGATTAATTGGAAGAAAAAATCTAAATACAAGCCAGTTATTAATTTAGAAAATCATGATACCATTAGTATGCTTTTAATAGATGATAATGGAGATTTATTTGGAGCCTGTACAACAAGCGGAGCGGCTTGGAAAATGCATGGTAGAGTAGGAGACTCACCCATAATAGGAGCAGGTCTATTTCTAGACAATGAAGTAGGTGCTGCTGCTGCCACTGGTTTAGGAGAAGCTGTCATAAGAACTTCTGGAAGCGCTATGGTTGTGGAATTAATGAGGCAAGGTTACTCTCCTTTAAATGCTTGTAAAGAAATAGTTGAGAGAATTTCTAAGATTCATAAGTCTGGACCTGAATGGGAGTATTTACAAGTAGGATTTATTGCAATGAATAAAAAAGGAGAATATGCAGGGTATAGCTTAAGAAAAGGATTTAATTATGCCATTTGTGATTCTTCTGATCAAAGCTTACTTTTAGATGCTAAACACGCTATTTAATTTCTCAAATGCTTGAAATTTTAAATTATTTAGGGAAATTTCATCCGGTAATCATTCATTTACCTATTGGAGCATTATACCTCACCTTTTGCTTAGCATTATTAGAAAAAGTCTTTAAAACTAAGTATGTAATTCCAATAAGGTTTGGTTTATTGTTTTCTTTTGTATTTGCTCTGTTTTCTTGTTTTTTAGGATATTTCCTGTCAATTGGTGGAGATTATTCGGAAGCTATTTTAGACAAGCACATGTGGCTAGGAATTTCAACTGCTTTATTTATTGGGATCTTATTATGGCTTCATAAAAAAAGTAATTATGAAAAATATTTTATTCCTTTATTTGTTTTCACCATTATTTTACTTTCTGTTACAGGACATTTTGGGGGAAGTATTACTCATGGAAAGGACTATTTAAAAATTCCTGAATTTAAAGAAGACTATAAGATTGTAAAGCTTGACAGTGTTCAGTTATATTCTCAGGTAGTTCAGCCCATTTTAGATAATAAATGTGTAAGATGTCACAATCAAAATAAGTCTAAAGGAGGGTTGATCTTAAATTCACAAAATGCTATTTTAAAAGGAGGAGAGTCTGGAGTAATTTTAACAGCTTTTAATCCCGATAGTAGTCATTTGTATAATTATCCGAACCTTCCTATTAATGATGAAATGCACATGCCGCCAGAGGGAAACGCTCAATTAACAAATCTTGAAATTCAACTTATTAAGCTATGGATTGAATCTGGTTCAGATTTCAAGAAAGTTACTCGAGTTGATGATCTTTCAATTGAAAATAAAAACAGTTTAATATCTTTTTTTCCACCAGAACAAAAAAACGTTTCACCCCCTAGTTTAAATCATTTAAAAAAATTAATTGATCTAGACTTCAGGCTTGAGAGAAATAGTAATGAAAATAATTTTATAGAAGCTAAATTTGTTGGCACCAAGCTTAAATCAAGTCATATAAGTGCACTTTTAAAAATTAAAACACAGCTCATTAAATTAGATCTTAGTAATTCAAATTTAAATGATAAGCTTTTTTTTAGATTAAGTAAATTAGAAAATCTGAAATATTTAAAGGTTGACAATACTTCTTTAATAGATATTTCTTTAAATCATTTACCTAAATTTTTAGAAACCTTAATAATTAACGGCAACAACATATCTAACGATGGGTTGAGTTTTTTAGAAGGAAATGTTTCGCTGAAAAACATTTATGCTTGGAACACCAAGATTGATGATAAAACAATTAATAAAGAAAAACTTTTAGCTACTATTCACTTAGGGGTTAAAGATTTTTCAAAGGGGGTGCCGCTCTCTGAGCCAATAACAGTTTCGGAACAAACCATGTTTTCGGATTCTTTAAAAATAGAATTCTACAAACCTCTTGGAAATCCTACAATCAGATATACTCTTAACGGAGATGATCCGGATTCACTGTCGACTATTTATACAAAACCTTTTTTAATTTCAAGCTCTTTAAATCTTAAAGCAAAAGCATTTAAAAAAGGGTGGCTAGATAGTAAAATAGGTTCTGTAAATTTTGTTAGAGTCGAAGGAATATTAAAAAACTATATTTTAATTACTAAACCTGATAATAGATATAAAAATCCAAAAAAATTGTTTGATGGAATTGTAGGAAATATAAATTTTAGAGATGGAGATTGGAACGGATTTATTCGTTCTCAAGATTATGTTAGCGGAGTTAATGAGCGAAATTCTGGTGACTTGATTGTTGAAATAGATTTAAAGGACAAGTCATATTCTAATCTTGGTATACATGCATTGGAATCCATTGGATCTTATATTATGTTTCCTAAAAGCATAGAGCTATATGATATAAGTCAAAAAAAAGAGAAATTAATTTACTCTAAAAACTTTACTGCATCAAATTTGGGTACTCCTGATTCAACTAAATTTTATAAAATTCCAATATCAAATCAGTCAAGTAAACTTAAACTTGTGGTAAAGAGCAATAAGAAATTGCCTAAAGACCATCCTGCAGAAGGAGAATATGCCTGGCTATTTGTTGACGAAATATTATTGTTGTAATTAAAATTTCAAATAAAATCCATTTTTTAAAATCTACAACCTCAAGATACATTCAATTAGAGATGTTTCTGAGTATCAATCATTCTTTTTAGAGTATTTTTTAAAATTTCTTAATGATTTTTTTATCGAATTAAAGCATTGTTTCGTCGAAATAGTGGTTTAAAAATGAGGATATGTTAAAAAAGTGTTAAGTATTTTCTTAGATTAGCAATGATTTAAACAAAATAACATATCTATGAAAACTAAATTCTTAAGAATTCTGTCTTCTTTTGCATTGATGTTTGCTTTCGGATTTACCGTGCAAGCTCAATCAATTAGTGGAACAGTTACAGACGAAAATGGTGTGCCACTACCTGGTGCTACTGTTTTAGTAGAAGGAACTCAAAATGGAGTTTCAACAGATTTTGACGGTAATTATTCAATCAATGCTTCAAGCGGGGACACTCTTGTTTTTAGTTTTGTTGGTTATACTACCGCTATGGTGGCCGTTGGGTCATCTTCAACTGTTAATGCACAACTTTCAGCTGACACTCAGCTTGATGAAGTAGTGGTAACATCCCTTGGTATTAAAAGGAATGTAAAATCACTGGGTTACTCATTGACGCAAGTCGATGGTTCTGAACTAAGTTCTAACAAAACTTCAAATGCTATTAATGCCCTTCAGGGTAAAGTAGCCGGAGTTATGATTACTGGATCATCAATGGGTGCTAAGGGATCAAGTAGAGTTGTGATTCGTGGTTCGAGTTCGTTAACAGGAAACAATCAACCTCTATATGTTGTAGATGGTATTACTATTAACAATTCTAATTTAGGTGCTTCTGGAGTTTGGGGTGGTGCTGATTACGGAGATGGAATTTCAAGTATTAATCCTGATGATATAGAAACAATATCAGTGCTTAAAGGTGGAGCTGCTGCTGCACTTTATGGTTCTAGAGCTTCTAACGGGGTTATTATCATTACTACTAAATCTGGAGCAGGTGCTGAAGGTATTGGTGTAGAATTTACTAGTTCTATGCAGTTTGATACACTAAACACAAGCCTTAGAGATACACAAGAAATATACGGTCAAGGTAGAGACGGTTTAAAAGATGTTGACCCAATTGATACTTACCAAGCATGGGGTCCAAAAATGGACGGATCTATGGTTCCACAGTGGGATGGCGTTGCAAGAGAATATTCTCTTCAGCCAAGTGCTTTAGAATCTTTTTATGGTACTGGAGAAACTTATACTAATACTTTAGCTATTTCTACTTCAAACGATAATTCAAACACTCGTTTTTCTATGACTAATTTGGATAATACAGATATTATCCCAAATTCTACATTAAAAAGAAATTCTTTTGGAATAAATAATTCAAATAAATTTGGAGATAAACTTTCTGTAGATGTCAACATAAAATATATTTTGGAAGATCAAGTAGGAAATCCTAACTTATCGGATTCACCTGGAAACGGAAATTTTGCCGTTAACCTATTCGCACCAACTATTAATGTTAATGACATGTTGGGAGAAGGAGGCTTAGGTAGAAATCTCGACTTAACAGAATTTAGAATTAGTGATAACAGTTATTCTACAAATCCATTCTTTGCTGCATATAACTACATTAATTCTTCTGAAAAAGAAAGATTAATTGGAGCTATTAGTGCTACATGGGATGTTACAGACTTCTTATATATAAGAGGAAGAGTTGGAGGAGACAGATATAATCTTTTAAAGACAAATTCAACTCCTTGGGGAACTGCTTATCAGTCGCAAGGAAGTATGAGTGAAACGTCAGCAACGTTCAAACAATATGATGCAGATTTATTTATTGGATCTGATAATATTAACTTAGCTGATGGCGTTTCTTTAACAACTTTTGTTGGTATTTCAACTACTAATGAACAATATGAATCATTTGGAGTTTCTGGTTCAGACTTTATTGTTCCTTTTTTATTAAATGTTAAAAACACAAAAAATCAAGGAAGTAGTTACAGTTTTTGGGAAAAGCAAATAAACTCAGCTTACGGTTCTGCTGAAATCGGGTTTATGGATTATGCTTATTTAACTGTTACAGCTAGAAATGACTGGTTTTCAACTTTATCGTTAAAAGATAAAGTAGCTCCAAACAACGATTTATATACTTCTGCGAGTTTAGCACTTGTTGTTTCAGATGCTTTAGATCTTGGAGATGCTATTTCTTTCTTAAAATTTAGAGCAGGTTACTCACAAGTAGCTGGTGGGGCAGATAGTCCATACGCGCTTAGTTTATCTTATGGTATTTATGGTCAAGGTCACTTAGGAGCTTCACTAGGTAATATTAGTGGTGGAACGATTCCTAACTCGGAAATTACACCATTTGAAAAAAATGAAACAGAATTTGGTATGGACTTAAGATTGTTTGACAACAAACTTTCTATAGATGCTACATACTATGACAATGAAACTCTTGGAGATATTGTAGGGGTTAGTGCTTCGGCAACTTCAGGTTTTGGAAGTGCCCTGGCAAATCTTGGTAATATATCTAACAAAGGAATTGAGTTACTTGTAAAAGGAACTGTTATTCAATCAGATGATTTCTCTTGGGATGCATCATTTAACTACACTAACAATACTAGTGAGGTAGTTGCAACAAACGATACAGGTGGAAATATTTCAATGGACGAGCCAAGATCTAGAAACCTTAGAGTTACTCATATTGTAGGTGAACAGTACGGAGCTTTATATGGATCTTCATACGTAAGAGATTTAAATGGAGCTGTTGTTCACGAAGTAGTTAACGGAATTCCTATCCCTGTAATTGGAGATAGAAAAATCTTAGGATTTGGTGTTGCTCCAACTCAAGTTAGTTTTGGATCTACATTTAGATATAAAGATTTTAACGCTAATATATTAATTGAAGGCAAGTCAGGAGGTCAGATTTATTCTGGTTCTAATGCTTTCTTAATTAGAAATGGACATCACAAGAAAACGGTTCCAGCTGGAGGTCGTGAAGCTGGTTTTGTGCCAAAAGGTGTCGTGGGAGGGTCTGCAACAACTGCAGGAACAGCGATAACTACAAGTATTCCTCAAAATCAACAAGAAGATTACTATAGAAGAACTTATGTTATTGCTGAAGAAGCAATACAAAATTCTGATTACATGAGACTTCGTCAGTTAAGTATTGGATATAATTTCCCATCTTCAACGCTAGAAGGAACCTTTATTAGTAAAGCATCGATATCTCTTATTGGAAGAAACTTATTCTTCTTAAGTAATAGCACAGACAATATAGACCCTGAGTCTGCGTATAATTCAGGAAACTCTGCCGGTTTAGAATGGTTTGGTTTACCTGTACCAAGAACTATTGGTCTTAATTTAAATCTTAAATTTTAAACTTATATAATTATGAAAAAAATATTATTTACATTTTTTGCTTTAAGTTTAGTTCTTTCCTCTTGTGAATTCGATAAAGGATTTGAGGAAATGAATGTAAACCCAGCAAAAGCACCTCAAATTAATGTTGCAAATAAATTTGCATCGGCTGTTTTGAAAACATCTGGTGGTAGATATGAAAACTGGAGAGCCAGTTTGATTTACCAATCAGTAATGATTCAACATTTCTCTTCTACGGCTGGATACTGGTCAGGAGATAAATATTTTAGAAATGATGGATACGCGACATCACTTTGGGACCAATATTACCCAAATGCGGTAAAAGAAATTGAGGATATTAAAGCTCAATTAACTCTTGAAGAAAACACTGGATCTGAAATGGGAATGACTCGTATATTAAGAGTATATATTTACTCAAGACTTACGGACCTTCATGGAGATATTCCTTATAGTGAAGCAGGTCAAGGGTATACAAACGGTATCTTAAAACCTAAATATGATACTCAAGAATCTATCTATATGGATTTCCTTAAAGAATTAGAAGAAGCTGTTGCTCAAATCGGAGCTTCCACTACTATGGGTAAAGGAGATTTAGTTTTTCAAGGAGACACTGCAAAGTGGAAAGCTTGGGGAAATTCTTTGATGCTTAGATTTGCAATGAGATTATCTAAAATTGATGAAGAAACATCGAAAGATTGGGCTGTAAAAGCTATTGGAGCTGGAACGATGACTTCCAATGCTCATATTGCCATGATTAAACACACAGATGGACCTGAAGGAATCAACAAAAACGGACATGGTGAAGTTTTCGATGCGGATGGTAACCCAAGAATGAGCGAAACTTTTGTTGACTGGTTAAAAGACGATGACGATCCTAGATTACCAATATTGGCATCTAGAAGATCTGATAAAAGTACTGAGATTGCTGATCTAATAGGTATGCCAAATGGAAGTACTGGAGCTACGGTTGCAGACACTTCTATTTACGCAGAGCCTAATAGAAAAGTAATTACAGGAAGAGATGTTCCTATGGTTCTTCAAACGTATGCTGAAGTAGAATTCATGAAAGCTGAAGCTGTACAAAGAGGTTATACAATTGGATCGGCTAGTACACATTACGAAGCTGGAGTAAAAGCGGCTATGCAAATGCTAAGCGGTATTTATCCTAATGCTGCTGCTATTTCTGATGCTGAAGTTGCTACATACTTAGCTGCTAAGCCTTACGATGCTACTATAGGGGGCAAAGGACTTCAAATGATCGGTGAGCAATACTGGGCTGCTACTCTATTAAACGAGTATGAGGCTTTTTCTAACTGGAGAAGAACAGGATTTCCAGTATTAGAACCTATTAATGAACCAGGTAATGTTACTAATGGTACGATTCCAAGAAGGTTAATTTACCCAACTGGAGAAAGTTCTACAAATGCTGCAAATTATGCAGAAGCAGTTGCAAGACAAGGAGCTAATAACTTTACTACAAGAGTTTGGTGGGATAAAGAATAAAGTAGTTTTTGTTTTATATATTTAAAGGGGGAAGCTAATTCCCCCTTTTTTTATGACTATTTATGAGAGGACAGCTTACCATTATACTAATAGTTTGTTTTAATATAACGATGGCTCAAGACAAAGTTTTTGAGTTAATTAGTTCTGACAACTCTGGAATACATTTTAATAATTTAATCGAAGATCGTAAGGATCGTAGTATTCTTTTATATGCTAATTATTATGGAGGAGCAGGAGTTGGAATAGCAGATTTTAATAATGATGGATTACAAGACATTTACTTTACAGGAAACCTTGTTGGAGATAAGATATATAAAAACAATGGTAGTTTAGAGTTTTTAGACTTAACTAAAAGCTCTGGAATAGTGGATAACGGTTCTTGGTCTTCTGGAGTTTCTCTTGCGGATGTTAATAATGATGGGCTTGTAGATATTTATATTAGCAAGGAGCTGTATGATGATGATCCAGAATTAAGAAGAAACAAGCTATATATTAATAAAGGAAATTTTACTTTTAAAGAATCAGCAAAAATATGGAACGTGGATGTTTCAGCGCGAACTAGGCATTCTGTTTTTTTTGATTATAATAATGACGGCTTATTAGATCTGTATCTTTTAAACCAACCACCTAACCCTGGAAATTATTCTAAGTTTTTTGGATCTGATTTAACACTTCCAGAATATACACTTCAATTATTTGAAAATACTGGAGATAATCGTTTTATCGATGTCACCGAAAAAGCCGGATTAAATAGAACAGGATTTCCAAATAGTGTGGTTGCTTCAGATTTTAATAACGATGGGTATATCGATCTCTATGTAGCCAATGATTTTGATGCTCCCGACTTTTTGTATTATAATAATGGGGATGGCACCTTTACTTACAGTACAGAGAAATCTTTAAAACACACTTCTTTTTATAGTATGGGCGTGGACTCGGCTGACATTAATAATGATGGACTTTTAGATGTTATGGTTGTCGATATGACTGCTGAAGATAACTTTAGGCTTAAATCTAATATGAGCGGAATGAATCCATCAACATTTTGGAAAGTTGTAAGAGACGGAGGGCATTACCAATACATGTTTAACTCTTTGCAAATTAATAATGGAGATCAAACCTTTAGCGATGTAGCACAATACACAAATACCTCCTCCTCGGATTGGAGTTGGGCGAATTTGATAGCAGACTTTGATAACGATGGTTTAAAAGACATATATGTTACTAATGGGCTGTTAAGAGATATTAGAAATACAGATGCCGAAAAAAGATTAAGCGAATTTGTTATAGAAATTGCTGATGAATATGTTAAAAAAAATCCAAATGAAGGAGAGATTGATCTATTAGATATTCTACCCCTAAAACAAGCATTAGAAATTATTCCAAGTGTAAAAATTAAAAATTATTTATATAAAAACTATGATGATTTAAATTTTAAAAATCAAACAAAAGAGTGGGGCTTAGATCAGCCTTCTTTTTCAAATGGCGCTGCTTATGCTGATTTAGATAATGATGGTGATTTGGAAATAGTAGTTAATAATGTTAATGAAAAAGCATTCTTATACAAAAATAATTCTATTGAAAATATTAATAATAATTATTTAAGAATTACTTTAAAAAACAAAAACAACACGCCCTCTTTTGGGGCTAAAGTAAAGCTATATTATAATAATAAGTTACAGCTTTTTGAAACTACAAATGTAAGAGGGATCTATTCTACCAGTGAAAATATTGCTCATTTTGGATTAGGAGAAACTAAAACAGTAGACAGTCTTGTTGTTACTTGGCCTGACAGGACTAAATCAAAATTATTTGACATTAGAACAAATCAACAATTGACTCTACAAGGTTCAACTTCTAAGGTTGATAACAGAATCTCTAAATCAGATAATAATATTCTTTTCAAGAAAGATGATTCAAAAATAAAATATGTTCATGTAGAAAATTCATTTAATGATTATGATAAGCAAGTTTTACTTCCTCACAAGCTTTCTCAGTTTGGGCCAGCTATAGACGTTTCTGATGTTAATGGCGATGGCTTAGAAGATGTTTATGTAGGGAGTGCATCTGGTGCAATATCTAAATTATTTTTACAGTCTGAAGGAGGAATATTTATAGAATCAAAAAATCAACCCTGGAATAGACATATTGCATTAGAAGATTTAGATGCCGTATTTTTTGATTTTGATAATGATGGAGATGATGATTTATATGTAGTGAGTGGAGGCAATGAATTTTCTCCAAATTCTAGTACTTATCTGGACAGACTTTATATAAATGATGGTTCAGGTATTTTTAGTTTTAAAAGGGAATTATTGCCAAATATTTTTAAGTCAGGATCTGTAGTAAAACCATATGATTTTGATAATGATGGGGATTTAGACTTATTTATTGGCTCTAGAATGATCCCGTGGAATTATCCAGAACCAGCCTCTAGCTATTTGCTAGTCAATCAAAGCGGTAAATACATCAAATATGAGGACAAAAACAAGAGCTTTAAAGACCTTGGACTAGTAACTGATGCAGTTTGGTCTGATTATGATAAGGATGGCGATAAAGACCTTTTTGTAGTAGGAGAGTGGATGCCTTTAACATTGATTAAAAATGAAAATGGAGTCTTAGTTAAACAAAAATTAAAAAATGAATGTGATGAAGTTTATGGATGGTGGTATTCTATTGAAGCTTCAGATTTAAACAAGGATGGCTATGAAGATCTAGTTTTAGGAAACTTAGGAGAAAATTATAAATATAAAGCTTCGAAAGAAGAGCCCTTCGAAGTATTTTATGACGATTTTGATGAGAATGGCACTAAAGATATAGTCCTAGCTTATTATAATTATGGTATTCAATTTCCTTTAAGAGGATTTTCTTGTTCTTCAGAGCAAATACCAGAGCTAAAAAGCAAAATTAAACAGTATGATTTATTTGCCTCTTTAGATGTGAAAAATGTCTATGGAGAAGTGAACTTAGAGAATTCTTTAAGGCTACATGCCAATTCTTTTAAAAGCACAGTACTATTAAATGACAAGGGAAAATTCAGCTCTGTTAGCCTTCCTTACCAGGCGCAACTTTCGTCAATTAATGATATTTTAATAGAAGACTACAATAGAGACGGAGTAAAAGATATGTTAGTGGTAGGGAATTTATTTAATTCAGAAATTGAGACACCAAGAAATGATGCTGGAAATGGACTACTACTAATTGGAAATGGAGATGGGACTTTTTATAGTAAATCAAGAAACGAAACAGGGTTTTATGCTCCAAGTGATGCGAAAAAAATTATACCAATTAATTTAAAAGGTGAGCAAGGAATTTTAGTAGGTAACAACAATGATTTAATGCAATATTTTAAGTTTTTAGAATAATCAAGATCATTTAAAAGTATAATTAAAGACATGAAAAACAGAACTTTTATTGGCCTTCTAGTTTTAGGTTTTTTATTATTGGTTCTTGTCTACCTAATAAAAATTTTAGCCTTTTGATCAACTAAATTACT
>Ga0209279_10001418_pt1 | contig 12792 bp, 11 predicted proteins | sample CoawatmetaG00DNA_3_FD_187508 | JGI IMG/M metagenome (GOLD analysis project Ga0209279, IMG submission 187508) | Marine microbial communities from the West Antarctic Peninsula - Coastal water metaG006-DNA (SPAdes) (version 2) | ecosystem: Environmental > Aquatic > Marine > Coastal ... | reverse complement strand
AGACAACCTTTTATCATACCTTGTAATACCCATTTCTTCAAGTGCTAAAGCAACGGGGACGCATCCACCATCGATAAACTGTGAATAAATTAATACAATTCCTTTTGAATTTTGTATAGTAGAAATTATTTTACCGATTTTACCACTATATTTGTTAATTTCACTTGGTGAGAAAATTCTGCCATATTTTTTGAGAATCTCTGGTTTATATTTATAATTTTTCTTTTTCTTTGAATCTATTATCCTTCCCAATCCTTCTTTGCCATATAATTCATTATATTTTACATTGTTTTTTTCACCATAAATAAAGTCAGGATGTGGGTATGCAAAGTTTAATATTTGTAGGGGGGCGTCTATAATTGTGTATTGCAAACCACCACGTCCCTCTTCCAATATTTTGTGTTTTTTTTTTAATTTCCCAATTGTGTAATTGTACATTTCGTTTTGTTCATAACCAATTGGTGTAATCAAAATATCTAAAAAATTTATTGGCTCTGTGATATCTTTTTCATTCATTTGTTTTGACGGATAAGACCATTGCGGTGTTTCCAATAAAGATTTAATTGAAAAAGCATCATTATATTCATAGGGATATATGGCATTTGGAAATGTGAAAGGATTTTCACCTCTGACATAAGAAACATAACCCCGCATTTTTCTTATTAATATTTCTTTCCCAATTTCTTGATTATCGTTGCCAACTAATAATTCACCTTCTTTATCAAAAACATCGGATACGCTGATTGGTACTCGATTATCATTAATATTCATTAAATTTAATAACCAAACAATTTCTTCAGGTGCATTATACATTGGCGTGGCAGTTAAAAGAATTAATTTAAGGTTGTCTGTATATTTTACAAGTTCTAAAAAATTATTTGATGATTTTTTTATTTTGCTTGTATTTCTAATATTCTGAACCTCGTCAATTACAATCATTCGATTTGAAAATTCGTTTTGTATTAATTTTTTTTTCCTTTTGATTTGTTCTGCATCATCATCATCGCTAATTCTATATTTATTAATCAATCTATTTATAAAATTAGAAAATTCAGTATAACCCATAAATATATACCAATTTTTAATAATTTTTTTTATTTGAAAAATTAATTTTTCTCTAGAAATTTTAGAATTAATTGGATTAATTTCTTTTATAAAAATATTACCAGTACATGATTTTATATTCCATAACCCAGCCACTTTTTTTAATTTTCGTTCATCAAATAACTGCATTTTATAATTTTCCTGAACAACTGGACTAGCAACTATTATTATTTTCTTTTTTATATTCATTTGTTTTAAATATTGCCTCATTTCTTCTGTTACTGAAATACTAGAGCAAGTTTTACCAGTACCTAGTCCATGGAACAAAAGAATACTATTGTAAGGTGTATTGAAAGATAAATAATTTCGTATGAACATTTGGTGGGGTAATAATTGGAATTCAGTTGGGTTGCATAATTCAAGGACTTTTTGTTCTATATTTTCAAAATCTTCTTGTTTAATTTCATCATATTTTGTTTCATTAAATTCCTTTTTTAAATAAATTTTTTTACTGAAATCTTCATCGTCCAGATGTGGATACAATTCTGGTATTTCATTTTCTTTCAATCTTTCTTTGTTTGTTTTTTCAATACACGTTTTGTACTTATTATATCCAGTACTATCTACATTCATATCTTTTGCATTTTCAATGATTTTTTCACAGTTTTCATCTTTTTTATATTCATTTGCTTTAAATTTAGGTCGATTTACTTCGGTAATCTTTAATACAACTTTCTTTTCACCTTTTTCGCCTTTTGTTTCGCCTTTTGTTTCGCCTTGTGTTTCATTTTGTGTTTCGTTTTGTGTTTCATTTTGTGTTTCGTTTTGTGTTTCGTTTTGTGTTCTTTTTTTTGATTTATTCCTTTCTTCGATATGTTTTTTTCTTTCTAATTTTTTTATTATGGGATTTAGATGCTTTTCTTTGAAATTAAGAAAAGCTTCTTCATTACTATACCATTTATCTGGGTTGTATAAAAATTTTTTTATCCGGTCTTCTTTTTTTATTATTGCGATACGTAATAATTTATTATTAACTAATGATTTATATTTATTGATAATGGATATACGTGGTGTATAATATTCAGATTTATTCATATCTTTTAATTTTAATTTTGATATTATAATGAATTCATTTAAACTGACACCATCTATAAGTTTTTGAATTACTTCATCTTCGTTAAAAACAATATCATTTTGTTTGGTTTCTTTTGATTGTTTGGTTTCTTTTGATTGTTTGGTTTCTTTTGATTGTTTGGTTTCTTGCGAATTAATTTCCGCGTGTAAATCTTCTACATTTTTTGTTTGTTTTATTGATTCATCGTAACTATTTATTTCTAAAAATATACCAGCAGGATTTAAAATTTCTTCTGTTTCTTCTTTTGTTTCTTTTTTTGTTTCTACTTTTGTTTCTTCCTTTGTTTCTACTTTTGTTTCTTTTTTTGTTTCTTTTTTTGTTTCTTCCTTTGTTTCTTCCAATGTATCTACCTTTTCTTCATTGGTGTCTTTTGTTTGCGCTATTTCCGCAAATACAATGTCGTCATGTATTTGGTCATCAGGGACAACGACACCTTCTACCACAGAATTACGGTTAATTGATGCATCTTGGTCTATGATTTCGCCTTCCACAACACTTTCTAAATTTGTTAGCATTGGTACACTTTTTTCTTCTCTTCCTAAATTTTTTTTTAAACTTAACGGTCTACGTTGCCTTTTAAAATTCATAATTAAAATACCCTGATTAAATTCATCAATAAATATTTTTATATTTTTATAAGACCATAATTTCGGTGCTTTTAATGAAATATATCTTTTGGATTTAATTTTATAAAATCTTAACCTTGACCCCATTTGAGATAAAGATATCACATAATTTTTAGGATTTCTTATTAATGTTTCGTTGGTTGACAACCAAGGTAATCCTTTTGGTAGTCGATTTTTTATAAATGTATTTTTTTTACCTATAATTGGTAACCATTCTTTTAAATTAGGTTCACTAGAATCCCCGTAATATAGAAATTGCAATAAAGATTTCGTTTTTGGATATTTATTACCAAATAATATTTTTTTCAAATCATTCAAATCATATAATATTGCTTCATCCAAATTTTTATTTATATTAACAGGTATGTCTATTTTATTAGAATCGTTTATTGGTAAATTATAATCAGTCTGACTTTGTTTAAAAAATTTATTATTATATTCGATAATACCATTATCGTGTAAAATAAGATAAATTTTTTCATTAGACTTCTTCTTCTTTTTAAAATATAATTTATCAGAAGAAGGTTCGAAAATCCCTTTCTGTATAAAAATAAAAAAATCAATCTCATTTTTTAAACCGCCCGTTTGCATAATATACTAAATAGGTATATTTATTTAAAGTTATATAATTTATACTCATTTAATGTTTCGTGTACGTTTTTAATAATTTTAATTTTTTCTAAACTGTATGGTCTTATTGTTTTAAGCAATTCATCATAATTACACCATTTTATTTTACTTACTTCACTTTTTTGAAAATTATTATTATCAATATTGTTATTTTTTACATATGCTAAATAATATTTATGTTTATATGATTTGAAATTTGAACCCGTGAATATTTCTTCATACGGTAATATATTTTGAATAACTTCAAAACTACGGTCATTATGCCCAGTTTCTTCCATATATTCCCTAATAGCACATTTAATGTCATTTTCACAATTATCTCGTCTACCTTTTGGGAAACCCCATTCGGGATCTTCCCAAGAGGTCTCTGAATTTTCTATTAATTGTTTTAGTGAATATTCAGTAAATCCATTTTTTAATTTATTAAATTTTTCTCTTGATATTTTCTCTTCACCTCTATATTGGTTTCCAACAAAATTACCCCATAAATAATACCATAAGTCATTGAAATTTTTATTTAATAACATTTCTTTTTCCTTGTTTGTCATTTCATCAATTAGATTTGATATATGATTAGTATTATTCAAATTGTATTTCCCTCGAATAAAATCGACAAAGCCCAAACTATCTTTACGACAAATTACTAAATAGTTCAATTCTTCTTGAAAATAAGTAAAAGATATAATACCAGAGCTGATTATAGGTTTTTTACAGTTTTGAAACATATGTCCATTTTTTCCACAATTATTACAAAAATTATACGATTTCATTTCTATATGTTTAATGCGGCATCTTTTAATATTTTTATCTATATAATGAAATTAAAGCATGACGTATGGCTACCTAAATTGAGATTCACTTTACAAACAATTGCTCTTAACTATCCAGACAATCCAAACGAAGTTACCGTAAGAAAATATTACAGTTTGATACAAAATTTACCTGTGTTTTTCCCAGATAAACCAATCGGTTCATTTATGGAAAAACTATTAGACGAGTTCCCAGTAACACCTTATTTAAGTTCCAAAACATCATTTATGAAGTGGATTCACTTTTTATTTAATAAAATAAATAAAAAATTAGAATTAAAAACAGAAACATTTTATGAAAGTTTAGAAGAATATTATAAACATTATAAACCCAAAGCAATTATAAATAAAGAATCAATTAAAGGAAAGAAAAAAATTGTTTATGGTGGAATAATGTCTGTTTTGTTAACATTTTCTATTTATTATTATAATCAATAATTTGATAACCTAGGTGTTTATCATAAATCTTCTTCTTCAACATTGTATAAACAATATCGTATATATATGTTGTATTTGTATTTATTTCTTCTAATAAACCAGTGATATTTGTCCCTGGGTGCCAATTACTTCTACATAGTAACGTGTCGCAACATAAACATTTTTTTTTTTTTGAATCTTGCATTTCTTTTTTATAATAATGTTTTGAAATGCTTCCCAATAAACTCTGATAATCTTTTTGATCACCCGTTAATATTTCGCATGTTGGTGGTCTAAAAGGATATTCTTTGTTAAATTCTAATTGAAATGATATTGTATATTTATATTTAAATAAAATATTAAATGTAATTTTATTTGCATTATTTATAACGAATTCAACGCAAATAGGGTCAATGTTTACAAATGATGAACCCTTTTCGTTTTTACTATTATTATCTATGCATTTTTGAATAGAAATTATTTCACGCTGAATCCTTTTATTGGACAATTTTGCGTTTTTTAACAAATAAAAATTCGGTATTTTATCTCTATAATATAATTCGTCCGATTCCCAAGACATATAAATATATAAATAAATTTATATTTATATATAAATATGTCAAATTGTTCAGGTGTTGAACTGTCCAAGCCACATAAACCACTATAGCATTACAATGACCAATTAACCACATAATGAACAACCTTATTAATCTATTTTTAATAACTATTTAATAATGAGCACCATTGATATTTTTACTTTTTTCTTATTTTTTTCCTCTTTTTACTCCTCTTTTTACTCCTCTTTTTACTCCTCTTTTTACTCTTTCTACTCTTTATCCTCTTTTTACTCTTTTTACTCTTTTTACTCTTTTTACTCTTTTTACTCTTTTTACTCTTTTTCGTTCTTCTATTCATACCACCCTCTAGTTCGTCTTCTTTGTTTTCGTCTTCTTTGTTTTCGTCTTCTTTGTTTTCTTTGTTTTCGTCTTCTTTGTTTTCTTTGTTTTCGTCTTCTTTGTTTTCTTTGTCCACTATATCTTTCAGGAGTTCACCGGTACTTTTGTACCGTTGTCTGACGTCATCTTCTAACATTTTATCACATATTTCATCTGGTTCATTTATTTTAAAAAATTCTTCGTACACTTTACCCAATGAGTACAAATCTACACGGTGGTCATACTTTGGCATTTTTTTCCATTTTCCTTTGCTCCAAATCCCCCGTTTCCATACCTCTGGTGCCATATAAGGATGGGTTCCGATGTTTTTGTGTTTTTCCCCAAAAGTTCGAATTAAACCCCACTTGCTTTTTATTTTTTTTGAGAAACCAAAATCAATAATCTTAATCACCTTTTTTCTTTCTTTCAAAGCACTTTCAATATCGTCCATTGATTTGTACACCATCATTATATTTTCAGGCTTTATGTCATAATGACCATATCCTGATATCGTGTGCATACAGTGAATAGCTTCTACTATTTGTTTAAAGATTTTTTTCCCATAACCGTTATCCATCCACTTAATCATTTTTTCATTGTTTTCTTCTTTGCCCCAATAAAAATCCAATAATGTTTTTTTTAATCTTTCCATTATTACAAATGAACCTCTTTTAACACCACTGTCTTCTTTTCTAGTATTATATGTGTGGTCATCATCTCCACAGTTTCCGGTTGACAGTAGTACTTCTGGATCTCCGTTACATTCCGAATAATAACCAAATTGTAAACTTATTGGTATATAATCATTGCAATGTTGGTAAAATAATGTTTGATTCTTATTTGAATTGAATTCATCATTTATTATTTTAGGAGAATTGGAATGTTCTGGCTTTGTTAATCTTATACAATAATCTTCAATTGGTTCCCCTCCCACTGAAAAAGAAAAAACATCATTATAAGAACCTCCGCCTATCTTTCTGTCTAAATAAAGGTTACCATTATCAATAAACTTTACACTAGGTGAGAATACTTTCATCTTACTCTTAATCTTCTCAAGAGCTTTTGTTGACTGCTTTTCAGGAAATAATCGTATATTTTGTGGATAATCTTCCGGACCAAAACGCGGTCCATCACTTTTAATATTATTAGTTCTTAATATTATTATTTTTCCATGGGCTTCATTTTGTATTTTTTTTTTTTCTTCCTCATGATTTTCAATGACTTTCGCTTCGTGGTTGTCGGATAGAGAAGCCATATGTTTAGTATATATATTACAAAGATTATTTAAAAATACTGCTCAATAGATTTATATTTATATATATATATATCCAATATGTCAAACATGTCCAATATGTCCAACATTTCCAACGGGTCCAATATGTCCAACATTTCCAACGGGTCCAATATGTCAAACATTTCCAACGGGTCCAATATGTCAAACATGTCAAATGGGTCCAGCCGTACCCGATATGACAAATTGAAATTTGATACCGACTCAAATTCAATAAAAATAGCAACATTATCCAGCTTGCTTTTAAAAACATTCGGTCAAACCGAAGACCAATTGGAAGATATGGGAAATGTCCTTACAGCTGTAACTAATTTAACCGATCGAATGGATAATTTTTTATTAAGCAATTCTTTTTTGCAACACGAAGACTATAATAAATCTATTAGATATAACGAAAATTTACTTGATATGGGTGGAGGAGCAAACAAAAGAACTAAAAAAGCAAAAAGAACCAAAAGAACCAAAAGAGTAAAAAAGAGCAAAAAGAGCAAAAAGAGCAAAAAGAGCAAAAAGAGCAAAAAGAAATAAAAGGACCAAAAAATAGTTACGTATTTTAATTAATAAAAAAAATATTATTTAAAATTAATGATAGAGACACAAAAATATGGTTCAAAATTGTATAAACCAACAAAGCCTTACCATAAAATGTCAATGCAAGAATTATCAGACCATTGTAAGATTTGTCAATCTTTAGATAAAATGCCATATAAAAAAATAAAAAGAATTGAAAATTTGGAAGAAAATGAATTGCAAAAAAGAATAAAAAGGTTTCTATTGAAAAATTCGAAACTAAATAGAAACACAAAAAGAAATGAAAGACAAAAAACAAACAAACGTGAGCGACGAAAACATGTTCAACGAAAAACAAAAAACAAAAAACGTGATAAACAAAAAACTAAAAAAACAAATATTTAATTACTTTATATGCATATAAGAAAGTGGGTTATATTAATAACAATATTTTTTGTAGTTAATACGTATTATGAAAGTAAATTTACAGATTATCTAATATTGGGGAAGAAATACTATAAAATGGTCATGTATGGTTTTATAGGTTTATCTATTTACATGTTTATAAAAAAACACCCAAGTGAATCGCAAAATATGTTTATCCATGCCAATAAATTAATAAAATATATGCCAATAGATAAAAATACAACAGATTTATTATCACCCATAATGGATTTCACAAATATAAAAGAAACATTCAATAATTTTAAACCATTGGGTAATTTGAACAATACTCCACAAATGAATCGAATGATGAATTCCGGTCAAAATGGTGGGCAAAAACATAAACGGTGTGTAAGCGAAACCAAAAAGAAATATGTAGCAGCACAACAACAATGGAAATGCGATATGTGCAATAGTATGTTAGATGCGACATTCGAAGTAGACCACAAAATAGAACTACAACATGGCGGTTCAAATCATGTTTCTAATTTAGCAGCCTTATGTCCAAATTGCCACCGAAAAAAAACGTTGCAAAATAATATAAATTAGATTTTATTATAATTATTAAATCTAATAATAATTATAATAATAATTATTTTTATTATTATATCATTAAAATATATTAATGGCAGAAAATGTTGAAACAGATTCATCTGTTAAAATAGCAAGTACAATATTACCAGTAATAGTTTATTTTCCAATAATTATACTTTTAGTATTGATGATTGGATTTATTGGTATAAAAATTTTAAGGATAATGCAGACACAGGAAGGTATAGCTGGTTATTTTAATGCCTTTTTTCAGAAATTTTTCAGAATTAAAGATGTTTTACATAAATTTGTCGGTGCGATTTGGCCTGGACCAACTGACCCGGTCCAAGATAAAAGCTGGAAACATATTAGACTAGATACAATTTTAATGTTTGGTGGTGGAAGCTTTATTTTTATAATGATTTTATTATACAATACTGATTCAATATCATCGTTAAAAGATAATTTAATCGGAAAATTATTATATATTTTAAACCCTATTATGAATTTTTTTGCACCAAACAAATGGCACGGTGTTAAACGAAATGTAAATTATAAGAAAAATAACGCTGGTGGGAAAATCACAAATAATTATCCTTTAACAATTGGTGGAATTGCATTATTTATTGGTTTTGTAATTTTCATGTCACTAGTTGTGAAAACCTTCAATAAAGATGTAATGACCGCCACACCAGAAGAAGTTAATGGAAAATTGATGGAAAAAACATTCCATTATGTTTATTTATCTATTTTTGTCGGTGTAGCATTGGCCCTTTTTACAGGTTTGTTATATTATGCAGCTACAACTGATACAGCGCCGAAAATATTATCCACTATATTAATTATATTAAGTACTGTTATTATTTTAGCGTCTATTCTTGTAATGTTTAAAGATAGAATAATACAATATGTTAAAAATCCATTTATACAGGTGATATATAATTTCATATTTTTATTGCCTTGTTTATTTTTAGATTTGGTAAATTTCATATATTTCGAATTAAAAAGAACACCCAAAGTAGTGTATGGAATTTTATTAGCAGAAATGGCTTTAATAATTACAATAATATTGATACCTTTATTAACAAAGGCCGGGTATATAAGAATATTAGGTGATGGAGACAAAACCAACAAAATAGTATTCAAAATAGAGGAATTAAAACATAAAAAAATAAGATTGGCGAATAACATTGAAATTATAAAAAAATTTGACCCGGTAAACAGCGAAGTTGAAATAATGAAAATAAATTCAGACCAAACCGTAAGTAAAAAAACATATCACCCTTCCCTTGTACCGGTGGATATACAGATTAAAATAACAAAGCATTTGGGGAAATTTAATATGAATGCAACACGGGAATCTGGCATAATAGAATTACGAGGAGATTTAAATATTAAAACGAAAAATATAACATGGAATTCCATACAAACAAAGAGTAATTTCAAAGCAGCCTTTTCCAGTGACAAACAAAAAAAAAAATGTAAATGGGGAAGAAAAGTCGGCAATCATGCTGAAAAAAAAGAGTGGAACAAAAGTTTTTTAGGAGTCGTTTCTGAAACAAACCCAGACGATATGATGGCACCCACTGAATTTACAGAAGTACCTATAAACTTAACTGAATTAAAAAAAAAAATAACATCATACCAGTACGGTGAAATAGAAAAACAAATAAAAAAAAGACAGTTGGACCAATTCGAAGATAAATTTAATAAGGACACTACAGTACTTTCAGTTATGACAAAAAAATTAGGTCAAGTAATTAAATTTACAAAAAATGCTTATAAAAATGGTCCATGGACACTTAAAATGTCCACAAATAAATTAACAGATGGTGCTTGGGAAAAAATAGTAAAAGACAATCTTGATAACCCAAAAAATATTTTTAAATTGGAAAAAATATTACAGAGATACGGGTATAAAAATAGAAAGGAATGTGCTAATATAATGGATGTTTATGAATCAAGAAAATGTTTAGAAGAATACAATAAAATTATTAAACATATCCAATACAACACCAGATACATAATTTTATTCAATGATTCGATACATGAGACAGGATATGAAATCGAAAATTTAGAAAAAATGAAAAAGGAATCAAAAAATATTTTCGAAAAAGGTTTAATACTTTTAAACGAACCCGTATACTTTAGACAAAAAAAATATTTAGCAAAAAGTAAAGCATTCAAGGAAATAAGAGTTGAAACGCATAAATATAATTATTCTGTTTCGTGTTGGTTTTATATACATGCGCAACCTCCCAATTTTAAGAAATCTTACAATAATTTCACCGAAATTTTAAATTACAACTTCGAACCCGTAATAGGATATAATTCAAAAAAAAATATTTTAATAATAAAATCAAAAAGAGCCAAAGCACAACCGACGTCAAAGAGTAAAAATTACTTGAAAACTGTATTTTTTAAAGATAATTTTAGACTACAAAAATGGCATAATGTGGTTGTTAATTACGTGGGTGGTACAGTGGACGTATTTTTAGATGGGGAATTAGCTGGTAGTGAAGAAAGAGTTATACCATACAAAACGTTTAACGCAATGACCGCTGGTCAAGACAATGGTATTAGTGGTGGAATTTGTAATGTAATTTATTACCCGTCGTATATTTCAAAAGCTAAAATCAAATCAAATTATGGATTTTTAAAAAATAAAAATCCACCGATTATTTAGAAAATTTCTAATATAATATTATACATATGGAATTCAAAACAATTATTATTGGATTTATTATTTTTCTCGTTGTCATTTACCTTTATCAATATTTTTTCACTGACCCAACGAGAACAAGTTTATTAGATATGGGTAAAGGAAAAGTACATGTCAAAAAATCTCACACTCAACTATCCGGCAATGCTGCCTCAAGTGATTTTACTTATACGATGTGGATTTATGTTAGCAATTGGAATTACAAAATGGGAAAAGATAAATTAATTATACAAAGAAAAAATATTAGCGGTGAAGTATTTCCAAAAATAAAATTAGCGTCTGCTTCAAATGATTTAATTATTGATATGAATGTTTATAGCGATGTAGCTTCAGGTGCATCGACATCGCAAACAACATTATCAGAACCTTGTAAAGTGAGCAACATCCCATTGCAAAAATGGACTCAAATTTCAGTTATTGTTAACAATAGAGCATTGGATACATACATCGATGGTAAATTAGTAAAAACTTGTTTATTATCGGGTGTACCAAAAATCGATGGTTCTACTGGTATTGATATTTGTCCACCAAATAACGTGGGTGGTGAAAATGGCTTCGATGGTTCAATTGCAAAAGTTAGATATTATTCCCGTGCATTAAATTCAAGGGAAGTGTATGAATTATATAAAGAAGGTTATTCCGGTAGTTTATTTGGTAACTTATTTAATAAATATAAATTAAGATTTTCTTATGTGAAGGACAATGAAGAAGTTGGTAGATTAGAAATATAATATCTAAATATTATCATAATATATAATATATAGAAATGGCTAGTATAGAAAAGTTAACATCAAATATGGAGAATCCATTAAGTCAAATGGCTAACGCTGCGAGCGATTTGGTGGAACCGAAACCAAAAGGTATATTTGCACAATTTAGGAATAATAAATTAGTATCGGGTTCAAAAGATTTTTTAGAATCAAACTCATTGGTAGCAAAAGTTGTATTTATATTATTAGTATTAATATTATTTATTTTTTTGTTACGTTTAATGGTTGTTGCATTACATACTTTATTTGGACCAAAAAAAAATCCGATATTGATAGATGGTATAATTAATGGGAAAAAAAGCATTGTTATTACACAAGACCCCAAAATTCGTGGTTCAAAGCCAATATTGCGGTCAGATAACGAAGACGGAGGTATTGAATTTACATATTCTACTTGGTTAATGATTGAAGATGATAATTTTCATTCATTTAAACCGGGTAAAATAAAACATATATTTCATAAAGGAAGTGAGGGTATTAATTCAACAGAAGATAATATGATGGGTATGGCTTATCCTAACAATTCACCAGGCGTCTATTTAGATGGAAAGGAAAATAAATTAATTATTGTTATGAATACGTTTGAAAAAATTGATGACAATGTAGAAGTTCCTGATATACCAATTCATAAATGGATTAATTTAATTATTAGATTGGAAAATAGAAATTTAGATGTTTATATTAACGGGACAATTGTGGTGAGACATTCTCTGAAATCCGTACCTAAACAGAATTATGGTAATGTATATGTAAACCAGGGTGGTGGGTTTAGTGGTTTAATTTCTGCACTTCGATATTATAATCGTTCAATAACCACTACCGAAATTCAAGATATTGTTGCTGCTGGACCTAATATGTCTTCAAATCAATCATTGAGTATTTTCCCACCATATTTATCAACAAGATGGTTTTTAGGTAACAACTAATT
>Ga0209279_10001414_pt1 | contig 12812 bp, 13 predicted proteins | sample CoawatmetaG00DNA_3_FD_187508 | JGI IMG/M metagenome (GOLD analysis project Ga0209279, IMG submission 187508) | Marine microbial communities from the West Antarctic Peninsula - Coastal water metaG006-DNA (SPAdes) (version 2) | ecosystem: Environmental > Aquatic > Marine > Coastal ... | reverse complement strand
GCTCAAATATGCAAGAACTATACAAAAAGAATTTAAAGAATTAAAGTCTAATCTTAAAAAAATAGATTCTTCTAAAGACTATATGGATTTAAGATAAGAGAAAAACTATGGCTAAACAAATCAAATTAAAGGATCTTATTGGCGAAGCAAAATCTTATAATTTAGATATTGAAACTGAGGCTGAATACTCTGAAATAATAGATGATTTTGTTACCTTGAAGGTCGATAGAAGAGCTACTGTTACTTCAACTGCATCTAATATCACAATAGCTCAATTCGGCAAAACTGATAACACAAAGGCTCTTAAAAAGATATTAAAGTATGCTGATTCTAATTTAGACGTTAATACAATTAAGAATAATTTCGACGCTACTGATAATGAAAGAAGTGGTCATGACCAAAAAAAGGATATTTGGAAATATACAATAGATAAGAAATTAGATTTTCATAAAGCTAAGAAAGCTGGTATATTAAAAGAAGAATACATAGAATCTATGGATAGTATAGCAATAGACAAGCACTTATCTGCAATTGAAATGCAATGGTTAGATTGGAAGAGAGGTAGCATGACAGAGAAGTCAGATATCAAGCCAGCACAAAAAGAATTGTTAGACTATATTACTCGTTTTTTTAAGAAAGCAATTAAATAAGAGAAAAACTATGGCTAAACACATCAAATTAAAGGATCTTATTGGCGAAGGTAAAAAACCTTCATCAGCTGAAATGAATGTAATTAAAAAAGCAGCTAAAAAAGCCGAAAAGAGATTGATGCGCGATGATAAATTAGGAAATTATGATGTGAAAGATTACGTAGAAGCAATCACACAGTACTACAATGATAACATAGGAAGCAGCTCATTTAAAGAAATAATGGGTTGGTTCGATGGTAGTGAGGACGATATTTTCTATGATTATTTTCTTGGGTAACATAAGCAAAAATTAATTGTAAAATTAAGTGGCATATATTTTTATATGTCATTTTTTTTGTTTATATTAAAGTAATTAAACGTTTAACTAAAAACAAATTTATGCAAAAAAACAACGATTTTAAAAAAAGGCCTTTTAAAGGCAAACGACACAGAAGAGAAGAATTTTATGTTCCAGGCTGTGGATTAGCGGTAAAAATACCTGATGGAGAATATGGCACTCTTGAAAAAGGATTGAGGTATCTAAAGCGACAACTAAAAGACGCAGATACTATGATGACCTTAAGAGAAAAGAGATACTATACTAAACCTTCTATGAAAAGAAGAGTACTAAAAGAGGAGGCTATACGAGATCAACAGTATAGAGAAAGAATTAAAAAGGGATATGATCGATGGCATCCCTGCTGGACAGCCATTATCAAAGGCCAGGCTCAATAAACACAATTATTTTAAATAAAGGGAACATTTTTTGTTCCCTTTTTTATTTTTTAATATATTTGTATATATTTATATAATGAATAGCTGAAAAACACTCTATCACTATATAGGGTAAAAGGCTTAAAACAAATATCTATTAAGGTTCTCAATAACCTTATTTCCAAATTAAAATATTACGGAGAAAAACTCATGGCAAAATCAAACTTGCTTAAAGAGGCTATTGCTGACGCTAAAGCTGTTAGAGAAACAGCTATTGCGAATGCTAAATTGGCCCTTGAAGAAGCTTTCACACCGAAATTACAATCAATGCTTTCTAGAAAAATCGAAGAAGAATTAGAAGACGAAGAAGATACTGTTGAAGAACAATCTACGTCATCTGGTATCGGATCTGGTACAGGAGTAAAGCAAGCTGATGGTAAAGACGAAGAAAAAGCCGAAACAAAAACATCATCTGCATCTGCAGGATCTGAAGGCGACGACACTGTTGTTGATAAGTTAACTGAAAATGAAGATGAAGAAGAAATCGAGGAAACGTATGAAGGCGAAGAAGACGAAGAAGTAACTGAAGATGAAGATGAAGAAGTTGCTGCTGAAGAATCAGAGCTAGATGCTGAACTTGAAGAAATTATTAAAGAATTAGAAGCTGAAGACGACGAAGTAGCTACTGAAGACGAAGAAGAAGAAACTATGGAAGGTGGTTATTCTGAAGACGCTGAAGTAGAAGAACCAGTTGCTGAAGACGAAGATGAAGAAGTTGATGCTGAAGACGAAGAAATAGATTTAGAAGAAATTATCAGATCTCTTAGAGAAGAAGATGATGAAGACGAAACTATGGATGAAGCTGAAGCTCACGACGATGAAGATGTTACTGAAGATGATGAAGAACATTCTAAAGAACTAGAAGAAGCATATGCTACAATTAGATCTTTGAAAGGAACTATCAACGAAGTTAACTTATTAAACGCTAAACTTTTATTCTCTAACAAATTATTCCGTTCTCACAACTTGACTGAAGGTCAAAAAATGAGAGTGATTGAAACTTTTGATAGAGCTGCAAATGTTAGAGAAGTTAAATTAGTATTTTCAACGTTAGCTGAATCATTAAGTGCAGGTGCAACAAGAAAATCATCTTTAAGAGAAGGTTTATCATCTAAAGTTTCAAAATCAACTAAGCCTTCAAAAGCTGTAATTGTTGAAGCAAATCAATTCAATAGTAGAATGAAAAAATTAGCTGGTTTACTTTAAACCACTATAACAAAAATTAATTAGGAGAAAAAAAAATGTCAAACAACATTTCAAATTTATTAGACACGGCCGGAGCAAAACACTCTGACCAGTTAGCCCAAACAAGAGGATTAGTCTCTAAGTGGGAAAAAACAGGTCTACTTGAAGGAATTGGACAAGAGTACGACAGGTCAGGAATGGCTGTACTTTTAGAAAATCAAGCACGTCAACTTATTGACGAAAATTCTGCAACTTCAAATGGATCAACAAACAAAGAGCAATGGTCAGGAGTAGCTTTACCACTAGTACGTAGAGTATTTGGTGAAATCGCTGCAAAAGACTTTGTAAGTGTACAACCAATGAACCTTCCATCTGGACTAGTGTTCTTTTTAGACTTTAAATATGGTGATACTGTAGAATCTACTACAGGTTATCCAACACCTTTCGTTAAAGGTACTGATATTATGGGTAATACTAATGTCACAACTGATGCAAACGGTGGTCTTTACGGTGCTGGAAAATTTGGTTACTCATTAGCAACAGGAAATGCTGCAACTGCAACAACTGCAGAGGCAACAGCTTCTTGGCAAGAATTAGGTTTCAGCGCGGACTTAAAAACTGAACAAGCAACAGGAACTATTAAGAAAATTACTTATACACAAGCTCAATTAACAGATGCAAATGGATTAAAAGTTGACACAACTGCAATTGGTGGTATTTATGTTTCATCTTCAGTTGTATTAAATAGTAATGTAGCAGGTGCTGATTATGCAGCTTCTACTTTAGGTGAATATGCTGTACTTGAAGCAAATGGAAACGTATCTGTATTCGTAAGAACAACTGCTTTAGCAAATGCTGCTTTCCCATCTTCAAATGTATTATTCCCAATGGCTACTACAGCTGATGATAGATCAGACTTCGAAGATACTGACGGAACTCAAGGTTCTTCAGTAACTAACGATATTGAAATTCCACAAGTTGATGTAGAATTAAGAAGTGAAGCAATCGTTGCTAAGACAAGAAAACTGAAAGCTGCATGGTCTCCTGAGTTCGCTCAAGATCTTAACGCTTATCATTCTATTGATGCAGAAGCAGAATTAACTTCAATGTTATCTGAGTATGTATCAATGGAAATTGATTTAGAGATTCTTGATATGTTGATTTCATCTGCTCCAACTACTGAGTATTGGTCAGCTGTTAACAATGAAATTTGGAATGGTACTGGATTTACACAATCGAGTGCAACTACCGGTGGGTTCTATAACACGCAAGGTGGATGGTTCCAAACTCTTGGTACTAAACTGCAAAAAGTTTCTAATAAAATTCACCAAAAGACATTGCGTGGTGGTGCTAACTTCTTAGTTACATCTCCAGCAGTTGCAACTATCCTTGAATCAATTCCTGGATTTGCTGCCGACACTAATGGTGATAAAATGGAATTTGCCGCAGGTGTACAAAAGATTGGTGCAATCAATAACAGATACACTGTTTATAAAAATCCATACATGAAAGAGAATGTAATTCTTATGGGCTTCAGAGGTTCTCAGTTCCTAGAAACAGGTGCAGTTTTCTCTCCATATGTTCCTCTTATTATGACTCCGTTAGTATATGATCCGGTTAACTTCACTCCACGTAAAGGTGTCATGACACGTTACGCGAAGAAAGTAGTTCGTCCAGAATTCTACGGAAAAGTATATGTTAAAGGATTAGAGACTATTTAAAGTAGTTAAACACTTTTAAATTTAAAGACTTAACGATTGAGTAATTAGGGTGGCTTCGGCCACCCTTTTTTACTGTTTTGATATTTATATAAAAAGAATTAATATGCCAGTACCAAGAATAAAATACGAAATGTTTGCAGATATTCGATATGACGGCCGACTTGTAGATGTATTAGATCGTATACGAGCTGTTCGTTTAGTATTAATGGTTCATATCGAACAAGATTTAGGTCCAAATAAGGAATTAGTAAAAATAAAAATATTAACACCATATCCTGCTAATAAATCATTCGAAGCGGTAAGACAAATGTGTTTAGGTAAAATAGAAACACTCAAGGATATGTCTTACAGAAGATCAACACTTACAAAATTAGGTTAAAAAAAAGTTACATTATGACAACATCGAATCGGGTCAAGACCCCACCAAAAAATAATATAAAATTTTCTATAACATTGTCGGAAGAACAAAAGTTAGCAAAAACAAATATATTAACTACTCCATTTAATTTTATATTAGGTAAAGCCGGCTCTGGTAAAACATTGTTAGCAGTACAAGTGGCATTGGATAAATTTTTTAAACGAGAAATAGATAAAATTATAATTACTAGACCAACCGTCTCTACAGAAGATATTGGATTCTTACCCGGATCATTATCAGAAAAGATGGATGAATGGCTTGTACCAATTCGAAGCAATATGCGTAAAGTATATAATAAGCCGGAGTTATTAGACAAGATGGAAAAGGAAGAAAATATTGAATTAGTTTCATTAGCTCACTTCCGAGGAAGAACATTTGACGATTCAGTTTGTATTGTAGATGAATTCCAAAATTTAACTAAGCAACAGTTGCAAATGGTTGTAAGTCGATTAGGCAAAAGAAGCACTATGATACTATGTGGTGATCGATATCAAATAGATTTAAAATTTAGCAATGATTCTGCTATACACGAAGTGCCTAAAATTAAAGAATCGAAATATGTTAATGAAATTATTTTAACAGATAATCATCGACACGAATCTTTAGAAGAAATTTTGAATCTTCTAAATGAAAAGTATTGATATTTATAATAAAGGATATGAATGGATTACTCAGAAAATAAACCAATTTGGCCAGGTAGCTCTTCATTTAGCCCCGGTAAGACCCCTTTTGGCTTTTTTGATGTAGACACTGCATTTCAAACTGAAGCCGATAGCTTTGCTAAGTTTGCTGCAAATCATGTTGGATATCCAATAATGGATGTCGAATTAATTGATATTAATTTTTATACTGCATTTGAAGCTGCGGTAATTGAATATTCTAATCAAGTTAATCAAATAAATATTGTTAATAATCTTGTTAATACATTAGGAATAAAAACCGGATCAGACTTTTTTTCAAACCAAGGATTAACAGGAGCTGTAGTTGGTAACTCCATGGGATATATTACCAAATTGGCAAAATCATATGGAACTGAAGCTGACTCTGGAGGAAATGTAAAATGGCATACTGCATCAATTGATGTTGTAGATGGACAACAAACATATAGTATCAGACAAGCAGTATCAGCATCATTAGGTATAGTAGTTACTAATAATAATAGTATTGAAATTAAACGTATACTACATAATCCTCCCCCAGCGATTGTTAGATACTTTGATCCATTTGTAGGAACAGGGATGGGCTCACAAAACATGATGGATGCATTTGACTTTGGAGGCTTTTCTCCTGCAGTTAATTTCATGATGATGCCATTACATATGGATTTATTCCGATTACAAACTATAGAATTCAATGATCGTATTAGAAAATCACATTTTTCATTTGATATCCATGGCGATGATATACGACTATATCCAGTACCGGGAACTCAAGGAACTATGTCTACACCATATTATGACAGAGTTTGGTTTGAATTTATATTCGAAGAAGACAAAACTAATGATGGGGTGTTATTTGGTAATATCGCACTTCTAAACGATGTTATATCTGACGCATCCAATATACCATATACATATCAAAAGTACACTAATATTAATGACATGGGGCGTAGCTGGATATATAGATATGGAGCGGCACAAGTCAAAGAAACATTAGGATATGTTAGAAATAAATATTCAAGCGTACCAATACCAGGCGGCGAAGTAACACTTAATGGATCTGATTTAGTGACACAAGGTCAATCAGAAAAAGACGGATTAATAACACAATTACGAGAGTTTCTAGATAAATTAACAAAAGAACAAATGTTAATTAGACAAGGATCGGAAGCTACACAAATGCATGAAATATTAGCAAAAGTTCCGTTAAAAATATATATCGGATAGGAGGTAAATTATGGCATTATTTGGAGGACAGCGAGATGCTAAATTTTTAGCTGCTATTAATTCCGAACTGATTAACGCTGTAATTGATACTGAAATTGAGTTTTTTAAGTTGATTGTAGAATTGTCTGACTCAAATTTATATGGCGAATCGCCAAGTAAATCATATTATAATTCTATATTGATTCCGTGTGTGATTACTAAAGACGATAAAACTGCTAATATGGATGATTACGGTCAGACATATACTCGTACTGGTAAATTTGCAATATCCAGAGACTTGTTAGAACGAGCAGATTTTTATCCTGAAGTTGGAGATATTATTGCTTGGGACAATGAGTATTATGAAGTAGACAATGTTGATGCAAACCAATATTTTGTAGGCAAGAATCCAGAAACATGGCCAAATGGTGATGATCATGGATATAGTGTGTCTGTAGAAGTTACAGCTCATGTAACAAGACAAACGCCACAAGGTATTAAAGATATACGGGTTGGAGGGAATAATGATTCTCCATCATATAAAGGACATTAATGCCAAGACAAAATAGACAAAATATAGATCGTAAAACAAATAAACCTAGTCCAAAAAAGACTGAAGGCTTAAATAATGATCCTATTTTAAACAGGGCAGAACAAATCAGGCGTGATGATGATATTATACGTACACCTAAACGAACTGTGTATGATATTGATTATGCAATTAAATGGTATATTGAAAATGAAATACAACCACAATTAACTGACAACAAAAATTTAATAAATGTACCTGTAATATTTTCTAATGGAGAAAAATGGGATAACGTTCGAAAGTTAGGATATTTGCGAGATGAAAAAGGTAAATTACAATCTCCATTAATAATGATTAAACGAAACACAATGCAAGAGCGAGAGAATAATCGAACATTGGATGTAAATAGACCACAATCTGGAAACCATATAATTTATCAAAGCAAATACAATAGTAGAAATAGATATGAAGATGAATTATTTCCAATTCCAACTAATCAACCACAAGAATCTAAAAAAATATATATTGTAGATATTCCAAAATATGTTACTATAGAATATGACATGATGCTTTGGTGTGATTTTACAACACAAATGAATGATTTAGTAGATCAAATATTACCATATGCTCGGTTTGCTTGGGGAAATGAATCTAACAAATTTTCTACTAATCTAGGAGCCGTTAGTTTTGAGACGGTAAATACGGTTGGTGAAGATAGATTGGTCAGAGCAACTATACCATTAACTGTTATGGGTACATTATTATCAGAACAAGAAACTAGAAAATCTACATTAAAAAAAATGTATTCAGTTAAAAAAGTTGTATTCCAAACAGTTATTGACATTGACAACAATATTTTTGAAACTACAAAAGTGCCACAACAAATATTACGAGCATCACAAACTATTGTCGGTGGAGGTAGTATAATTGTCAATGGCGGGGGAACTAGCACAACAATCGACAGTTCAACCATGGCTTATTTAATTGCACTATCAGATAAATCTGCAACATATGTTTCAGCTACAACCGTAACTGTAACGGGTACTCCTAGAATAAATCCAAATACATTGGCATTGACGTATGCAACAATAAATGAATTTGATGTGTATGTAAATGGTCAATACATAGACAAAGCAGCGTATACGTGGACACCAGATGAAAACACAACACAAACAATTGTATTTAATACAGGAACATTGGGATATGATATTTTGAATACAGACACTGTTATTGTTAATGGGAGATGGGCATAATGGCTAGACAAATTAGACCAGGCCAGCTCCAGGAAAATGTATTATATAATATATCAGCAAGTTATGCCGTAACAGCATCATATGCAATGAATGGAGGCAGCGCTGTTTCTGCAGGAACCGTTTCAGGGTCTGAACAAATAAGTGCATTAGGATTTGTAACTAGTAGTGCCACTGCTTCATTTATAACTAACTCACAGACTGCATCAATGAGTGTTGCAACAGCAAGTTATATAACTGGATTAAATTTATCACAAATTGCATCAGGATCTGCAACTGCATCTATATCTCCAAATGGTGGGTTTAATATAAACACTAATATAACAGCATCAGGTAATATTAGTTCTAGCGGCAATATAATAGCTGTAACATCATCACTTCAACGAATAGAATTTCCAGATAATGGAACTATAGTTGCATCACCATCAAATCATAAACTTCTATTTGGCGAAAGTGAACTTGTATTACGATCCGGAGATGATGTTTTTTTACAATTAGATGATGTTATTACATTTTCAAACCACGAAACAATTATACCCGGTAATGTATTTTCAAACACACCCAATACTGCTTCATTTGGAACATATTTAGGTGATGGTTCACAACTATCTGGTATAAATTCGTCGACAAGTTTAACACAATCATTATTTGTATCTCCAAGTGGTAATGATGGTACAGCTATTGTAGGTGATCTACACTCTCCATTCCAAACAATACTTGCAGCAACAGCATCGGCAAACCCGGGAGATACTATTATAGTGTATCCGGGAGTATACTTTCCATCTGCGCAGATTGGGAAAGATTATATTAATTATTATTTCTACCCAGGTGCAATCGTATCGGGATCGATACAATTATTAAGTGGAACATATGAAAAATTAAATATTCGAGGTCATGGTACTTTTAAAACTAAATATAATGGAGCCCCAGTAGGATGTTCAGCAAACGGATATTTCGAATGTGATACAGTAGAATTTGCAGGATTACAGACTTCGGGATACGCAGGCTCTCCTGCATTTTCTCAAAACGTATCAGCCGATCCAAATGGAGTATTACAACTTAGAGGAGATTATAAGTATGGTCTTGATAATAGTGCTCGTGCTGGAAATACCTTTAATGCCGCTATTAGATTTGGTGCCGGCAATATTATTGCAAACTGTAATGCGTTCGTAAGCTCTTCAACAAATATGATGGGTATAGAGATAGCTGCTGCAGCAACTACAGATGTAATATTTAATGGTGATGTGTATGCTAGCAACGGCCGAGCTGTATACACAAACGACAGAGTATCCCATGTTACACTCAACGGAAGATTTGAAACTGGAAATCAAGCTACATATGAAGCAATATATATTGTTCCTGCATACATTGGACGATATATAGTTAATGGAGAAATTATTGGTGCAATACGAATAGATGCTGGTGAAGTAGGCGACTCTGGAATACAAATAGATGGATTTCAAGTATGTAGCAGTTCTCCAAACTCATCTGCAGTAAGAATTGATGGTGGATATAATACTCTTAATCACACAATTCGAGCATCTGAAGTTATATTCGATGTTAATGGAGGTGAAACTCACTTTTATGGAGCAGCATATGTTAGCTCTAACTCAACCGGAAAATTATTTGATATATCCGCAGGCAAATTTGTGTGGAATGGAATGAACAACGGCACATCTATTAGAGCATTAAGCAATGTAGTTAGCGGTGGTGAGTTAGTAATAAATGGCCCACTTGAGCATTATGGGTCTAGTTATCCAAGCAACACAGAATGTTTTGCGTTAAGTGGCGGTACATTGGAAATTAACAACAAAGTTAGATATCACCAAAACACTACTGGCTCAGGAATAGTAGATATGTCTGGTGGTTACTTAAAGTTAAATGGAGCTGAATTAGTACATAATGATGGCACTGGGTCATATGCCCCCGCTATTAACTTAAACAGTGGAAATTATTCCGGATCGATATTAAATAACAGTTATACTAATCTTAATGTGTTCGGTAATTTAGGGACATTTACAAACGAATCAATTGGAGGAGGAACTTTATTCTATAACGACAAATTATATTAAGAGACACACATGGCATTTACATCATCATACACCCCAGGATTAATCCAGCAATCAGAGTACATATACGCTACTCCAAATATAACAATACCCGGAAACATTTCTGGCAGTATAACATCAACTGCTTCATTTGGAACATATTTAGGAGATGGTTCACAATTAACAGGAATATCATCCACCCCATTCCCATTTGTCGGAGATGCTGTTATAACCGGATCATTAACTATTACGGGCTCATTTAATGCATTTAAACTAAATGCAAATAATGTAGTATTAGGACCAGATGCTGGTACATCATTAAACGCCGGGGGTTTGAATAACGTTATACTAGGTAACACTGCTGCGTCAAATTTAACAACGGGCGATAACAATGTTATTGTAGGTACAAATGCTGGTGATGGTGTAAGTAATGGAGGAAACAATGTAGCAATAGGTAGAAATGCTGGATTTAGTCAATTAGGAAACAGATCAGTATTAGTTGGAGATCAAGCAGGAAACCAAGGTGGTACAGATAATGTATTTTTAGGATATCAAGCAGGAGCAGTTGGCACAGGCAATTACAATGTAGCAATTGGTAAAACTGCACTGCGTGGTAATAGTGGTGGTAGCAATTACAACATAGCAATTGGGTATGAAGCAGGTTATGGGGTTGGAGCTGGTGATGAAAATATATTGGTTGGAATGAATTCCGGTCGTTCTATTATAACTGGAAATGCAAATATAATCATAGGTTCTGGTAGCTTAGGAACTTCAGCACTAGAAAGACAACTTAGAATTGGACATTCTGATAACATAATAATATCTGCTTCATTAGAAACCGGAGACATAATATTTGCTAGTACAGCTTCAGCAGCATATTTTGTAGGTGATGGTTCTCAATTAACTAATGTAGCATCTCCATTTACCGCAGCTGGAATATCTGGATCATTTACGGCACCTAGCGCTTCGTTTAGTACAAGAGTAACAACATTGGAAGGTGCAGGAACACCAACCCCAACCTTTATAGCATCTGGATCAACATCAGCCTCAGCAGCACCAGATACTGGAGTAGTTGTAGAACATAGTGGATCAACCGCATTTAGTGTCATTGGAGATGTAGGTACACTGTTCTCCGTAGATGATGATTTAACCGGAACATTGTTTTCCGCAAATGATATTTCTGGATTTCCAGTATTACAAGCAGATGCAACCGGCGAAGTTTATCTAGGAAAATCACCTCAATCTATTTATACTACGGCCGTAGTAAGCAGTACCAATGCTAATGAATCTCATTCACTTTGCACCTTGAGTACAAGTTCTTATGATGGTGGATTTTTTGAGTATACGGCGGTATCGGCATCCAATGCAAGAGTAGGTAATATAATGTCAGTCTGGAATGGCGCTAATATAGTTTCAACAGAAACGACAAGTTCGCAAATTGGAGATACGACAGACCTAACAACAGAAGTAATAATATCAGGAAGTACTGCAAGACTAATTGCATATGGTCCTAATGCAAGTTATAAAATTAAAACCATAATAAAAGCAATATAATGGGTATAAGGAGAGGTTCCATATCAACCCCAATAATAGTAGATGGATTAGTATTCAACATGGATGCGTCTAATAGGGCAAGTTATCCTCGAATTGGTACTACCTGGTTTGATACTATAGGAACTAATAATGGAACACTAACTAATAATCCTTTATTCGATAGTGGTAATGTGGGTAGCATAGATTTTGACGGTACTGATGATTATGTGAGTTTAGGAACAACATTAGGTAACTCATTTACTAGTATAACAGTATCAGCATGGATAAATCCAGAACAACTAACACAAACTAGTGGACAACGATACTACATAATACATGGAGACGATAATAGCTCCGGAGGGCAATCGAGTGTATTCAATTTATTCTTTGGGTATCTACAAAATGCAACCTATTATTCAAATGATTTTAATGGTCAGTATATTATATTTGGAGTGCGAAGTACTACACAAACTAACTCAACCCGACCTATTGCAATTGCAGATAATCCCAATGCAGTTACATATATTCAAGGGTGTGCATTCGGGCAAAATAACACACTTATACAAGAAGGAGTATGGGTAAATGTTGTGGGAACATATGATGGTAGTGAATCAAAAGTATATATTAACGGAGTATTAAGTGGAACAAGTAACTCACAACCCGATTCAACTAATAGATCAGTTTCTGGTACTATGAAAAGCTCAACAACTCCTAGAAGAATAAGTGATAGTGGAGCTAATACAGATTTTAATGGCAAAGTATCAAACACTCAAATCTACAATCGAGCCTTATCAGCCACCGAAGTCACTCAAAACTACAATGCACTTAAAGGGAGATTTGGATTATGAAATTTGGCAGCA
>Ga0209279_10001401_pt1 | contig 12876 bp, 10 predicted proteins | sample CoawatmetaG00DNA_3_FD_187508 | JGI IMG/M metagenome (GOLD analysis project Ga0209279, IMG submission 187508) | Marine microbial communities from the West Antarctic Peninsula - Coastal water metaG006-DNA (SPAdes) (version 2) | ecosystem: Environmental > Aquatic > Marine > Coastal ... | reverse complement strand
AGGCCCATGCTGCCGACGCGCGACCAGCTGCCGATTATGCCCAAGGGCCGCTATGCGATCATGCTGCGCCACATGCCGCGCGTCGGCAGCATGGGCCTCGACATGATGCTGCGCACCTGCACGATCCAGGTGAACCTCGACTATGCGTCGGAAGCCGACATGGCGAAGAAGTTCCGCGTCGGGCTGGCCCTCCAGCCGCTCGCGACCGCGCTGTTCGCCAACTCGCCCTTCACCGATGGCAAGCCCAACGGCTTCCTGTCGTATCGCAGCCATATCTGGTCGGACACCGATCCCGCCCGCACCGGCATGCTGCCCTTCGTGTTCGAAGACGGCTTCGGGTACGAACGCTATGCCGACTATATGCTCGATGTGCCGATGTACTTCGTCTACCGCGACGGTCGCTACATCGATGCCGCCGGTCTGTCGTTCCGCGACTTCCTGAAGGGCGAGCTGAGCGTCCTCCCCGGTGAAAAGCCGACGCTGGACGACTGGAACGATCATCTGTCCACCGCCTTCCCCGAAGTGCGGCTGAAGACCTTCCTCGAGATGCGCGGCGCCGATGGCGGTCCGTGGGGCCGTATCTGCGCCCTGCCCGCCTTCTGGGTCGGTCTGCTCTACGACGATGCGGCGCTCGATGCGGCGTGGGACCTGGTGAAGGGCTGGAGCCTCGCCGAACGGCAGGCGCTGCGCGATGCGGTGCCGCGGATGGCGCTCGACGCGCCGCTGCCGGGTGGCGGACGGCTGGCCGATATCGCCGGCACCGTGCTCGACATCGCCCACGCCGGCCTCGCCGCGCGCGCCCGGATCAATGGCATCGGCGAAAACGAAACCGGCTTCCTCGATCCGCTGCGCGACGTCGTCCGGAGCGGCAAGGTGCCCGCGCAGGTGCTGCTCGATCGCTACAACGGCGCCTGGGCAGGCGACCTGTCCCGCGTATACGATGAGGCAAGCTTCTAAAACGCCTCGACATTCCAGCGATCGACCGATGACAATTCCTCCCCCGCCAGGGGGAGGTGGCGCCGCGCAGCGGTGACGGAGGGGGAGGTAAGCGACACGTCAATTGGTGTTTCCGCCCCCTCGGTCATGCCTACAGCATGCCGCCTCCCCCTGGCGGGGGAGGGATTACTCCCCCTGGCGGGGGAGGGATTACTCCCCCTGTTGAACGACGATCCGCCACAAAAGCGCGCGCCTACCGCCCCAACGCCGCCCGCGCGACGCGCTCCAGTTCCGGATCGAGCGGCGGTGGCGTCATATCCACCGCGGCCTCCAGCCGGTCGGCGACCTCCGTTAGCGCGTGGATGCGCGCCGCCTTCTTGTCGTTGCCGTTGATCACCGTCCAGGGCGCGCCGCCCGTGTCGGTGCGGGCGAACATGTCGTGCATCGCGGCGAGATACTCGTCGCGTTTGGCGCGGTTGCGATAATCCTCCAGCCCCGTCTTCCACCGCTTCCACGGATCGTCCAGCCGCGCCTCCAGCCTCTTGTCCTGTTCCTTCTGCGACACATGGACGAACAGCTTCACCAACGTCGTGCCGTCCTCGGCCAGTTCCGCCTCGAACGCGTTGATCGCGTCATAGCCCGCGCGCCATTCGGCCTCGCTAGCAAAGCCCTCGACCCGCTCGACCAGCACACGGCCATACCAGCTGCGGTCGAAGACGATGATGTTGCCCGGCTTGGGCAGGCGAGTCTGGAAGCGCCACAGGAAATCATGCGCCTTTTCCTCAGCGCTCGGCGCGGCGATCGGATAGACCTCGTAATAGCGCGGGTCCCATTCCGCGGTGAGCCGTTGGATGATGCCGCCCTTCCCCGCCGCGTCCCAGCCCTCCAGCATCACGACCGCACGGCGGCCATGGACGATATGGGCGACGAGGATCTGCTCCAGCCGCTCCTGCAGCGCGGCGAGGTCGCGCTTGTAATGGCCCTTATAGGCCTGCTTCTTCTCGTAATCGCGCAGGTCGATCATGCGTCGGTCCGTCCTTTCGCTCCTAACCCTCATCAGGAACGTGAACGCTCCAGTCGCCGCGACGACGCAGGACGAACCAGTAATAGGCCGCGGACGCGACGATCTGCGCGCCCGTCATCAGCAGGCCGGGCCGCCCCTCGCTCGCGTCCTGCCAGCTCGTCCACACGACATAGGCAAGCGCGATCAGCGTCACGACCGGGGCAATCGGGTATAGCGGCATGCGATAGCGCGCATGCGCCGTCGCCCCGGTCCGGCGCCCGACCATCGCGGCGATCGCGATGCCGGCGTAGATCGCAACGAGGCCGGTGCCGCTCAGCACCAGCAACAGCGTCAGCGGCAGGAAGCAACAGGCGACGCCCACCCCGCCGACGATCAGCGTGCCGACCCAGGGCGATCCGAAGCGCGGATGGATGCGCGTCATCCACAGATCGATCGGCCGCCCCCAGCTGCCGTCGCGCGCGGTGCCGTAGAAGAAGCGCGAACAGGCCAGGATGCAGGCGATGATCGCGTTGACGATCGCGATCACGACGCCGATCGCGGTCGTATCCGCCACCCAGCCGTTACCGCGCAATCGCGCGATCAGCCCGAACGGGTCGCTGGCGGTGGTCAGCGCATGCAGGTCGGGCGCGCCCATCAGCACCGCGATCGTCGGGACGATCTCGAACAGCAACGTCAGCACGAGGCTCGCCAGGATCGCCCGCGCGATCAGCCGCGACGGCTCCTTCATCTCCTCGCCGAAATAGACCGCCGCGCCATAGCCATTGAGCGCGAAGATCGCGATCGAGGTGGCAAGGCCGATCCCCGCGGCCGATGCCGGCACCATCGCGCCGCCGTCCGGCATCACCGGCGCGGTCAGCAGCACGGCGAACGGCCGCACCACGTCCGACCAGCCGAGCGCGGTAACGACGAGCAGCGCCAGTACCTCGCCCGCCAGAAACAGGCCGGTGATCCAGGCATTCACGCGGATCTGGAGCAGCGCGATCAGCGTCGATGCCGCGACGACCGCAATCGCGACCGGCACCGTTGGCAGGCCCGGATAGACGGTGGACAGAACCGCACTGATCCCCAGCGCCGCGGCGGGCGGAAAGAACAGATTGTTGAAGACGTTGACGCCCAGCATCACGAATCCGGATAGCGGCCCCAGCGTCTTGGCGACGGCGACATATTCGCCGCCCGCAACGGGCCAGGCGCTCGACAGCTCGGCATAGACGAAGGCCGTCGCGACACAGACGATCCCCGCCAGGATCAGCGCCCAGATCGTCCCCGTCCCCGCCACCTGCAACATGCCCGGAATGATGACGAACACCGACGAAGCCGGCGTCGCCACCGACAAGGTCAGGAACAGGACACCCATAACACCGAGACTGCGGACGAGCGGGGCCGGCCGTGCCGGAAGCAACTGATCGTCTAACATGACCCCCCACGTCTAACCCCGGGGGCCTAGTGACATGGTTAATGGAGCGAGGGAAGCGACGGAATTGCGCGGCTTGCTACTCGCATTGGTTTTTGCAGGCGTGGTAGAGCGGTGCATCACCTGAAGAGGACGATGATCCATGCCCTATGAAAGTCCCTGGCAGCAGCAACGCCGATCGAGCGTGGCGGACGAGATCGACTATGAGATCAAGGGCCAGGAATTGCAGTTCCTGGAGATCGAGCTCGACCCCGGCGAAAGCGCGGTCGCAGAGGCGGGCGCAATGGTGTGGAAGGACGCCAGCATCGCGATGACCACCGTCTTCGGTGACGGCAGCGGCGCGAGCGGCAGCGGCTTCATGGGCAAGCTGCTCGGCGCGGGGAAGCGATTGGTCACGGGCGAAAGCCTGTTCACCACGGTCTTCACGCATGAGGGGTACGGCAAGGCGCGCGTCGCCTTCGCCTCGCCGACGCCGGGCTCGATCGTGCCGCTGCGCCTGTCGGACCTGGGCGGGCAGCTGATCTGCCAGAAGGACGCATTCCTCGCCGCGGCGAAGGGCGTGCAGCTCGGCATCTATTTCCAGCGGCGGGTCATGACCGGGCTGTTCGGGGGCGAAGGCTTCGTGATGCAGTCGCTGACCGGCGATGGCTGGGTCTTCGTCCAGATGGGCGGCACCGTCGTCGAGCGGACGCTGGCGCCGGGCGAGGAATTGCACGTCGACACCGGCTGCCTTGCCGCGATGACGCCGTCGGTTGAGTTCGACCTCGTCACGGTCGGCGGTGTGCGCAGCGCATTGTTCGGCGGCGAAGGCCTGTTCTTCGCGCGGCTACGCGGACCGGGCACGGTCTGGATCCAGTCGCTCCCCTTCTCGCGCCTTGCGGGCCGCATGATGGCGGCGGCGAACGGCGGTGGCCAGAACCGCGGCGAGGGATCGGTGCTGGGCGGGCTCGGCGATTGGGTCGGCGGCAATGATTAGTCGGACCTGCATCTGACGCCAAACAAAGTCCTCCCCCGCCAGGGGGAGGTGGCGCCGCGCAGCGGTGACGGAGGGGGAGGTCAGCGACACATTGGCTTCGTGTCCGCCCCCTCCGTCGTGCCTACGGCATGCCACCTCCCCCTGGCGGGGGAGGACTTGTCGTCGGTCTTCCGCCAACCTCGACAACGCCCGACCCGCCGTCGCTGGTCAATCCGTCGCGCGAAGCTTACCCCGCGCTCGGCGCCACCGCCTTGTCGACGTTGACCGTCGCCTGCGGCGGGGTCGCCTGACGGATCGACAGCTCGCGCAGCTGCTGCACCGACGCGGGCGACGGCGCCCCCATCAGCAGGTCCTCGGCACGCTGGTTCATCGGGAACAGCGACACCTCGCGCAGGTTCTGCGCGCCGCACACCAGCATGACGATGCGGTCGACGCCCGCGGCCATGCCACCATGCGGCGGTGCGCCGTACTGGAACGCGCGATAGAGGCCGCCGAAGCGCTCTTCCACGTCGGCCTTGCTCAGGCCGACGAGCTCGAACGCCTTCACCATCAGCTCCGGCGACTGATTGCGGATCGACCCCGACGCAATCTCATAGCCGTTGCAGACGAGGTCGTACTGATACGCCTTGATCGTCAGCGGGTCCTGATTCTCCAGCGCGTCCATGCCGCCCTGCGGCATCGAGAACGGATTGTGCGCGAATTCGACCTTCTTCGCGTCCTCGTCATATTCGTAGAACGGGAAGTCGACGATCCAGCACAGGCGGAACGCCCCCTGCTCGATCAGCCCAAGCTGGTCCGCCACGCGCGTGCGTGCGGCACCGGCGAGTTTCGCCGCCGCCTCCGCCTTGCCCGCCGCGAAGAACAGCCCGTCATCCGGCCCCAGCCCGAGCGCGGCATAGATCGCCTCCATGCCTTCGGTGCCATGGTTCTTCGCGATCGGCCCACCGAACTCGCCGCCCTTGCGCGTGACATAGCCGAGGCCCGCATGCCCTTCGGCGCGCGCCCATTCGTTCATCTCGTCGAAGAACTTGCGGCTCTTGTCGGCGGTGCCCGGCGCCGGAATCGCGCGGACGACACCGCCACCCGCGACGATCTTCTCGAACAGACCGAAGCCGCTCTGCGTGAAATGCTCCGACACGTCGGTGATGATCAGCGGGTTGCGCAGATCGGGCTTGTCGCTGCCGTACTTCAGCATCGCTTCGTCGTGCGGAATGCGCGGGAACTGGCCGCTCGGCGTCACGCTCTTGCCGTCGGCGAAGGATTCGAAGATGCCGCCGATCACCGGCTCCATCGTCTCCCACACCTCTTCCTGCGTCACGAAGCTCATTTCCAGGTCGAGCTGGTAGAACTCGCCCGGCAGGCGGTCGGCGCGCGGGTCTTCGTCGCGGAAGCAGGGCGCGATCTGGAAATAGCGGTCGAAGCCGGCCACCATCAACAGCTGCTTATACTGCTGCGGCGCCTGCGGCAGCGCGTAGAACTTGCCCGGATGGATGCGGCTCGGCACCAGGAAGTCGCGCGCGCCTTCCGGCGACGAGGCGGTGAGGATCGGCGTCGAATATTCGGTGAAGCCCACGCCTTCCATCCGGCGCCGCATTTCGGAAATCACCTTCGTCCGGCGCACGATATTGGCGTGCAGCGTCTCGCGGCGCAGGTCGAGGAAACGATACCGCAGGCGGATGTCCTCAGGGTATTCCTGCTCGCCGGCGACCGGCATCGGCAGCTCGTCCGCGGCCGACAGCACCGTCGCACCGCGCGCGAACACCTCGATCTCGCCGGTCGCGAGGTTGGCATTCACCGTGCCCGCCGAGCGCGCCTTGACGCTGCCATCGATCGTCACGACCGATTCGACGCGCACCTGCTCCAGGATGGCGAGCGCGGGCGAATCGCTGTCGGCGACGATCTGGGTGATGCCGTAATGGTCGCGCAGGTCGACGAACAGGACGCCGCCATGGTCGCGCTTGCGATGCACCCAGCCCGACAGGCGAACGGTATCGCCGACGTTGCTCGCGGAGAGCGCGGCGCAGGTGTGGGTACGATAGGCGTGCATGATCGTGTCTTCTTCAGGCCGGGGTGACGGGGATGGATGACGGATCGCATCTTCACCCATCCCCTATTTGTCAACCCGCGCGGGCGGTCTATGGAGCGTCGGATGCATATCCACCCGTTGATTACCGACAGCGCGACGCTCGCCAATCTCTGCCATCGCCTTGCCCAGGCCGACTTCATCACGGTCGACACCGAGTTCATGCGCGAGAGCACCTATTACCCCGAATTGTGCCTGATCCAGATCGCCGACCTGAACGAGGCCGCCGCGATCGACCCGATGGCGCCGGGGCTCGACATGACGCCGCTGCTCGATCTGCTGGTGAACAACGAGGACGTGCTGAAGGTCGTCCATGCCGGTGGGCAGGATATCGAGATCATCCACAATCTGACCGGCAAGACGCCGCACCCGCTGTTCGACACGCAGGTCGCGGCGATGGCGTTGGGTCAGGGCGAACAGATCGGCTATTCGAACCTCGTCGACAGCTGGCTCGGCATTCAGGTCGACAAGGGCGCGCGCTTCACCGATTGGGCGCGCCGGCCGCTCGATGCGCGCCAGATCGAATATGCGATCGGCGACGTCACGCACCTCGCGCGGATTTTCCCCAAGATGCTGGAACGGCTGCGCAAGACCGGTCGCGGCGTATGGCTGGACCAGGAGATGGAGCGGCTCGCCGATCCTGCCAATTACGCCAACGACCCCGATCAGGCGTGGAAGCGCGTGCGCATCTCGGGCCGCAAGCCCGACGTGCTGGGCCGGCTGAAGGCGCTCGCCCGCTGGCGCGAACTGGAGGCGCAGGGCAAGGACCTGCCACGCGGCCGCATCGTCAAGGACGAGACGCTGGGCGACCTCGCCGGCCATCCGCCGCGGCGGCAGGCGGACCTCGCCAAGGTGCGCGGCCTGTCAGCGACCTGGGCGTCGAACGATATCGGCGGCCGGCTGATGGCGGCGCTGGAGAGCGCGGCGCCCCTGTCCGCGGACGAACTGCCCCCGCGCGACGATCGCAAGCCGGGCCTGGGCAAGGACGGCGCGCTGGTCGCCGATCTGTTGAAGCTGCTGCTCAAGATTCGCGCGCGCGACATCGACGTCGCCTCGCGCCTGCTGGCCCGATCCGATGAGTTGGAGGCGCTCGCCGCCGGCACCCGCACCGGCCTGCCGATGTTGGAAGGCTGGCGATTCGACCAATTCGGCCGTGATGCGTTGGATCTTGTCGAAGGTCGACTGGGTTTTGCCGTACAGGGCGGCAAGCTCACGATGACGCGGACGGAGGAAGCGGGATGACGACACGGGTCTGGACGCTGGCGGCGCTGCTGCCGATCGGTCTTTGCGGCTGCATGACGATGGCGCCCCCGCCGCCGCCCGCCGGCCCGTGCGTCGTGACCGAAGAGGCACGCATCCGCTACGCCGGCGTCAAGTTCCGCGAGCGCATGCGCGACGCCATCGAATATGAAACCCACTCGCGGATTTCCCGCGTGCTCCGCCCCGGCGATGCGGCGACGATGGATTTCCGGCCCGACCGCCTGAATATCCTGCTCGACGACATGAACGAGATCAGCGGCCTAAAATGCGGCTGAGCCGATAACAGCCCACCCAAAGTCCTCCCCCGCCAGGGGGAGGTGGCATGCCGCAGGCATGACGGAGGGGGAGGCAAGGGCAGCGCTTCGTTGCCGGGAACATCCCATCCCCCCGACCCACGCCCCCATCACCCGCTCCAGTGAACCACCGACTTCCGCCCCAGCGCCGCCGCCAGCGCCGCATGCCGCCGCTCGACCGTCTCCGCATATAGCGCGCGATCAGCATCCTTCAGCGCCAGCGTCACCTGCCCGGCATCGATCGACAGCGCGGATCGCTGCAACGGCCCCGCCAGCCCGCCGCTGAACCTTTGCCCCAGCCGGATCGCGAGACCCCAGCGAATCGCACAGGCGATCTGCGCATCCCTCGCCAGCCCGCCGAGCAGCGGATGCGGGGTCGTGCTGCCGCCCAGGCTGGTATGCAGCACCTGCGCCAGCATCGCGCGTTCGGACGCCTCGATCGCCACCCAATTGCCGTGCAGCGCGATCTCGAACCCGCGCTCGTCGCGAAATTCGGGGTTCGCACGCCACCCCACGTCGGCCAGCAGGCAGGCGGCGTGGCGAATGCGCGCCAGATGCGGCGGATCGGCGGCGAACAGCGGCGCGATCCAGTCGCTCAGCAGATCGCCATGTTCGGGAAAGCGCCCCAGCAGCCGCCCCTCTTCGCGCGCGGCGACGATCAGCGGATCGAGGCTGCGGGTCTGGCGGTCGAGCGCACCGTACAACAGCCCCTCGCGCAGACCGAAGCTGGACGCCACCGCGCTGGACGATCCCAGTTCGCGCAGCACGATGCCGAGCAGGGCGGTCGCGTCGCCAAGCTGCGACGCCCGGCCTGCGGACATGCCGGGGATTTCGCGCAGCCGCTGCTTGGACATGTGCGCGATACTGCGGCCCAGGCGTGCGACCGTCTCGGGCGCCAGCGCATAGCCATGGATGATCGGCAGCGGGAAATGCGTCAGGCTCATGTCGAGCCGCGCGCCACGATCCCCCGACCATGTACAGCGGCAGGCCCCTGCCCCGCCCGTTCCATCCGGCATCGCGGATCAGCTTCGAGACATGGCGGTCCAGCCCCGGGCGGCTGCCCCGCCGCAGCGCCGCGATGCGCAGCACGCCGAGTGGGAACGAGATACGATCGGTGACGGTGCCGGCCACCACCCGCACCAGCTCCAGACTGCCGCCGCCCAGATCGCCGACGATCCCGTCCGCATCGGGGATGGCCGACAGGACGCCAAGCCCCGCCGCATTCGCCTCCTGTTCGCCGCTCAGCAGCTCAACCTCGAGGCCAAGGTCCCGCGCGGCGGCGATGAAGTCCCCGCCGTTCGACGCATCGCGCACCGCTGCGGTCGCCACGGTGCGCACCGTCGCCTCCATCTCGCGCGCAACCGCTGCGAATCGCCGCAGCGCCCCGATCGCGAGGCTCATGCTGTCGGCGTCGATCGCCCCCGTCGCGGCCAGACTGCGGCCGAGGCCCGCCATCACCTTTTCGTTGAACAGCGTCGCCGGCACGCGCGGGTGCCCCTGATACACGACCAGCCGAACCGAGTTCGATCCGATGTCGATGATGCCGGTACGGGGAAAGGCGCGGCTCATGGGCGAGCGAACCCTTCGCCCCAATCCCCCGTCACCCCGGACTGGTTCCGGGGTCCACTCCGCGGCGAGGGGGACGGCACGAGGCGCGAACACCGCCCCCGCGGCCCGGTGGACCCCGGAACCAGTCCGGAGTGACGACGGATGTGTGGCAAGCGCGTACGATCCATCACGCGACTGTGGCCGCTGAAGGGACGAGCAACAACCCTAACGCCGCCGCCGAAGCGCCAAAGTGGGCACCGCATTGCTTTCCGCCAGCGCCGCACCGCGTCCGGACAGCGATGGATTGTTCATGAAATAGCGGTGCAGGTTGAACGGCTTGTCGCCCGGCTCGTCCCGCACGTAGCGCCCGTCCGCCTCCAGCTCCCAGCTCTGCTCGGTGTCGATCAGGTTGGCGACCATCACCTGGTCGAGCACCTGGTCATGCACCGTCGGGTTCTCGATCGGCAGCATATATTCGACGCGCCGGTCGAAGTTGCGCGGCATCCAATCGGCGGACGAGATGAACACATGCGCATTGTCGTTGGGCAGCGCCGCGCCGTTGCCGAAGCAGAAGATGCGGCTGTGCTCCAGGAAGCGGCCGATGATCGATTTCACGCGGATATTCTCCGACATGCCGGGCACGCCCGGCCGCAGGCAGCAGATGCCGCGGATGATCAGCTCCACCGCGACGCCCGCGCCGCTCGCCTCGTACAATTTGTCGATGATGATCGGGTCGACCAGGCTGTTCATCTTCGCCCAGACCGCACCGGGCTTGCCGCTGCGGGCATTGGCGATCTCGACGTCGATCTGCTCCAGCAGCGTCTTGCGCAGGTCGCGTGGGCTGAGCGCCAGCTTGGTAATATCGGTCGGTTCGACATATCCCGTGACGTAATTGAACATCTGCGCCGCATCCCGCCCCATCCGCGCGTCCGCAGTGAAGAAGCTGAGGTCGGTGTAGATGCGCGCGGTCACCGGGTGGTAATTGCCGGTCCCGAAGTGGCAATAGGTGCGGAACTGCCCGCCCTCGCGCCGTACCACCATCGACACCTTGGCGTGCGTCTTCCACTCCAGGAAGCCATAGACCACCTGCACGCCCGCGCGTTCCAGCGCGCTCGCCCATAGAATATTCTGCTCTTCATCGAACCGAGCGCGCAGCTCGACCACCGCCGTCACCGATTTGCCCGCCTCCGCCGCGGCGATCAGCGCGTTGATGACGGCAGGCTGCTTGCCGGCGCGGTACAGCGTCTGCTTGATCGCGATGACGTCCGGGTCTGCCGCCGCCTGCTTCAGGAAGGCGAGCACCACATCAAAGGTTTCGTACGGGTGGTGGACGATGATGTCCTTCGCCCGGATCGCCGCGAAACAATCGCCGCCGAATTCGCGGATGCGCTCGGGAAAGCGCGGCACGAACGGCAGGAATTTGAGGTCCGGCCGGTCCTCGTCGATTACCATGTCGAGGTCGCCGATGCCGAGCAGGTTGCCGCTTTCGGTGACGATCGCATCCGCCCCGCCCAGTTCGTTGCGCAGCACGTCGGCCAGCGCATCGGGCATGCCCGTTTCCAGCTCCAGCCGGATCACGCGGCCGCGACGGCGGCGCTTGATCGCATTGGCGAAGTAGCGGACGAGATCCTCGGCCTCTTCATCGATCTCGATATCGCTGTCGCGCAGCACGCGGAACGCCGCAGCACCGACCAGCGTGTATCCGGGAAACAGCACATAGGCGAAGCGCTTGAGCAGCGCCTCGATCGACACATAGCGCGCAACCTCGCCCGGCAGGCGTACGAAGCGCGGCGCGCTGGCGGGGATCATCACCAGCTCGCGCACCGGCTCGCCGTCCGAATCGCGAACGACGTCGAACATCACCGACAGCCCCTTGTTCGGGATGAACGGAAACGGGTGCGCCGGATCGAGCGCTTGGGGCGTCAGGATCGGGAAGATCTGTTCGCGGAAATGCTGTTCCAGCCACACCGCGGCCTCGGCGTCCACCTCGTCGCGGCGCAACACATGGACGCCCGCCTCGTCGAGCGCGGTGCGCAGGTCGCCCCACACCGCCTGCTGGCTCGCCATCAGCGAATCGGCCTCCGCGGTGATCGCGGCGAGCTGCTGTGCTGGCGTCAGACCATCGGTCGAGCGGCGATCGACGTCTTTCAGCTGCTGCCCCTTGAGGCCAGCCACGCGCACCATGAAGAATTCGTCGAGGTTGGTGCCCGAGATCGACAGGAAGCGCAGCCGCTCCAGCAAGGGATGCGATCCGTTGCACGCCTCTTCCAGCACCCGCCGGTTGAACGCCAGCCACGACAGCTCGCGGTTGAAATAGCGATCGTTGACCTCGGGGACGAAAGGATCGTCGTCGGCGTCGGTCAGATGGGCGAGATGGGCTGGGCGAGTCATGATCAGGACATAGGCAGCAACGGTTGCGGTTGCGTGACGATCCCCGCTGCGGTCAAAACAGTCCGCGCGAGCGGGATCGACAACCGCTTGCGGCTTTCGAGCACCTCCTGATCCAGCGCATCGACGACGCGCTGGACGACGATATGGCTGCGCTCGATCCGCGTGCTGAGCCAGGTGACGAGATCGGGCCGCGCATCCAGCCCCCGGCGCTGGAACAGATGGTCGAGCAGCGCCGCGATCAATTCGTCGTCGGGCGGCTGGATCGCAGCATGCGGGCTGGCCGCCAGGCGCGATCGCAAGTCCGGCAGCCGCACCGCCCACAGCGGCGGCAAGGCGTCCGCCACGATCACCAGCGGGCGCCGCTCCGCCTGCGCCTGGTTCCACGCGTGGAAGATCTGCGCCTCGGGCACGTTCTCGGCATCGTCGATGATCGTGCCGTTGCTCTTCGCGGCGAAGATTCGCGCGAGCAGGCTGCGGCCGGACTTGCGCGGGCCGGTCAGCACCGCCGCCATCACCGGCCACGTCGCCCAATGCTCCAGCGTCTGTGCGGCGCGGGCGTTGGAGGGCGTCACGAGAAAGGCGTCGTCGCGGGGGTCGGCGGGCCACCCCAACGGCAACGCGAGCTGATTGGTCATCGCGTTAGCCTGCCGGGTTGGTGTCGGCCGGCAGGTTCGGCGGCAGCAATTGCGGCGCGCGGCGGATGCGCAGCGTCTGGCCGCTGCCCGTCACCTGCAAGCCCCGCACCTCCAGCGCCGCGCGCAACGCATCGGGATCGCCGTCATAGGTCACGCGCATCAGCGACACGCCGCCCAGCGCCAGGCTGGTGGTGGAGGCGGAGCGGACGCCGGGGATGCCGCGCACCAGTCCTTCGGTATTTGCGACCGCGCTCGCGCTCGGCGTGTCGAATTGGAGCGTGATCGCGATGCCGGCGCTCGCGGGCGCGGTCGCAAATAC
>Ga0209279_10001400_pt1 | contig 12891 bp, 19 predicted proteins | sample CoawatmetaG00DNA_3_FD_187508 | JGI IMG/M metagenome (GOLD analysis project Ga0209279, IMG submission 187508) | Marine microbial communities from the West Antarctic Peninsula - Coastal water metaG006-DNA (SPAdes) (version 2) | ecosystem: Environmental > Aquatic > Marine > Coastal ... | reverse complement strand
ATAGTTTGAATATCTGTTCTTTCAATATCTTGTCTGCTCACTTTAACCTCTCCACTTCATTAACATAGTCCTGTTTGTTTTCACCTGAGTCTTTAAAGTATTCATTGACCCAATCCCTAGCAGTATCAGCATGATAATCATAAGCAACATTAGCCTCATCATAAGCAATAGCGGCAGCATAAGCAGAAACAGCAGCATAAGCAGCAGCTTCGGCAGTATTAGCAGCATTAGCATAAGCAGCCTTAGCAGGATAAGCACCAGCAGCATAAGCGGCAGCTTCGGCAGTATAAGCGGCAGCTTCGGCAGCAGCAGCTTCGGCAGCATCATAAGCCTCAGTATCATTCTCTAGCATCTCTTCAACACTGAATAATTCTGGGTTATCCATATACTGCATAACTTTTAATATGTATTTATTCATTTTAATCTCTCAACTTCATTAATGTGTCGCTAATTTTCTTACAATTGTTGGTTTATAAGCATCTCAATGTAGTCTTGAGCCTTACGTAAATCATTCAAACCATCCTTCTTCCTCCAACGAGTAATGTATTTAATTACATTCCCCTCGAAGAAGTCTAAGTCATTAGCCTTGATATAGTCAACAGGTTCAATACCTCCCTTGTAGTGCTTACCTTTAATTGTCTCCGTCTGCTCAAGCTTCTCTGCAAAAGCATCTCTCTCACCGTGGTAATGACTCATATTATCTCCTTAGATTACATTCATTTTAAGTGTCGCACGTTTCTCTTTAGAAAGCAAATTAACTTTACTACGTTTCTCTGCACCACAATTAACACACTTATGTTTCTTAAACTTACTGGTGTTGTTATAAGCATAACCATCATCTAAGAACTCCGTAGAGCCACACATGCAATGATTCTCATGGTCATCATAGTAGATGTCCAGATTAGGCATTTGATTGCTCCAAGGGGCTAACACGAACATTAACTCTTCAAGGCTTAATACATCATACTTGTTATACTCCTCCATTTCTTCCCAAGCTTCTGGATTACCCTTAAGGCATTCAGTCCATAAGGTCATACCTGCAAACTTACCATGCTTTAACTTCTTATACTTCTTACATAGCTTATCAGTCATATACTCAAGCTTATTAGATGTAAAGCCGAAGTGACGCTTAGCAATTTGTAGTGTATCTATGTGTTTATAACTACTAGGTGGTTGGAAGCCATGCTCTACAAACCTAGCATTAAGTTTCTTAACATCAAACTTCTTACCATTTTGAGTGACAACAATATCTGCCTCATTAAGTAGCTCCCAAATAGTGCCAAGGATACGAGTGTCATCTTGTGTATTCCATGAGTCTCGCTTGTCATCATATAAAATCTCATCCTCACCAATCCATTTAGCAGACCATGATAGCACATACCAATGACTAACAAACTGATTAAGACCTACATTCTGTTGCCACATGCCCCATGTGTAAGCTACGTTGGGTGCTGTTTCAATATCAAATACTAGTATACGTGGTCCATCTTTTTTCTTAATCAAGGTCTTATTCCTCTCTAATACGTAGTGTACTGTACCTGCTGAACAATCTACACGAGCAGCTATATCTCTATGAGTTAACCCTAATCCTTTAAGATAGATAATATTGTCTATTTTATTTTTACTTAACATCTATGCTTCCTCTGTAGTTTCACAAGTGACTGATAAAAGTTTATTCCCTTTAGGGAGTTCTGAATTTATAATTTTAATCTGTGCTATCTCACACAAAACCCTACTCTTAGTTTGCATCTCTATTGTTGTCTTAGTTGGGGTCCCTTGAGTGGATAGAGATAGTATGATGACTACTAGTATTGTACTCATAAGTCAGTCTCCTTAATAAACACACCGTCTACCATCTTACCTTTCCTATCTTTAATGTCATCCCATGCCACTTCTAGACACTCGTATAAATCATATCCATTACGCAATGCTATATTAACTAAAACTACCATCATGTCTCCTATGTCATCTCTTACGTCCTTACCTCTAGCTATGTTACCTGCTAGCTCACCTGACTCTTCTATAAGCTTAACAAACTGAGCTTGGTCTGTTGACCCGTCAATTAGGTTACGTTCAATATGCCAAAGCTCTACTTTACTTACTAATTTATCTAAATTCATATTACCCCTCACACGCTACGCATTCACCATCACTAGATTTAACACCAGCTTTTGTTCTCATGTAGTATAAAGACTTGATACCTTCGTCTATGAAAGCAGCTTTATGTACATCACTTATAACTTCTTCTTTAGCATCTGCTGCAAAGAACAGGTTAATTGATTGTGCCTGACAAATAAACTGCTGCCTAGTTGAGGCTAACCTAACTAATGTATGTTGGTCAATCTCATAAGCTGTCTTAAACACCATCTTCTCATGGTCGGTTAACCAATCTAAATGCTGAACAGACCCTTCATTATTCATAATATCTTTAGCTAGTTCAGTGGTCCAACCTACACGAGCCTTAGCAAAGTCTAAGAACACTGGGTTAACTCTGTAAATCTCACCACCTGCTGTAGGTTGGTTGTATACGTTAGCTACTACAGGTTCAATGCCTTGGCTTACACCACCGCATATCAATGCTGATGAAGTGTTAGGAGCTACTGATAACAAGTGACTGTTGCGTAGGTTAGTGCCAACCATATTCTCAGGCTCACCCCAACTAGCTGCCATCATCTCACTAGCCTTAACAGCCTCAGTTTTGATGTGCTTGAATATCTCCATGTTAAGCATGTGTGCATCAAAGCTTTCCATTGGTATTAACTTCTTCTGTAGGTAGGTGTTAAACCCTAATGCACCTAAACCTAATGCTCTATTCTTTTCAGTGAATAGTATAGCTTTCTCCATACCACCTTTCTCTTTAGCAAGCTCAATAAACTCACTAGCTACACAATCAAGGAAGATAGTGGAGGTGTATACTGCATCTGTGTCTTTCCATTCATCGTACTTTGAGATGTTCATTGAAGATAGAACACACGTAAAAGTCTCCTCCTCCGTTGAGTACAACGTAATTTCCGTGCAGAGATTTGACGCTTTGACCTCATAACCTTTTTCCTCATAGAATGCTGGGTTTGCTCTATTAATCTTATCTACGAATACATAGTAGCCTTTACCTGTTACGGCTTTAATCTTCATAACTTTCTGATAACGTCTTAGTGCTTCTTCATCACCCCGTTTCAAGTCATCAATGAACTCATCTGTTATGGTCCAACCTATATTATTATCATCAGGGAAATGAGTTAAGTGGTCAGATACCTCATCAAAGTCCCCATGCATGATTGGTAAGTAACCTGCAAATGCTCCTCTTCTTGATGTACCTTGAGCTACGTCTCTCATATCCTGTATAAAGCCTTTAAGTACAGGCAGTACACCTGAAGCTTTACCACCACTAGATATTAAACTACCTCTTGGCCTAATGTCCCCTAAGTAACCTGACGTACCAAAACCATTCTTAGTTAGTATGGCTGTATCAAGCCTTGAGTTATAGAACTCAGAGATTGAATCCCCTATGTACTGACCTGAACAACTAACAGGGCAACCCTTAATAGTCCCTGTATTAGACAGCACTGGTGTTGACGCTGCTAACCAACCTTTCCATAACACTTCAAAGAACTTCTCCTCATAACGTCTAGGGGCATCTGTATGCCTTGCCATTGTACGAGCTATGCGAACATACGTGTCTTTCAATCCCTGTGCATCATATAGATATTTGTCTTTAAATAATTGCCAACCTCCAGTACTCATCCATTCAGGTATCTGTCCTTCACGCTGTAATCTTTTACGTTCTGCACTTAGTTCATCGTATATTGTTACCATTTGAATCCTTGTTCGTTCCAATCTCTATTGTATTCTGAACCAACACCAGCGAAGAAGTCGTGATATTGGGGGGCGTTAATCATGTCGTAGAAGTAGTCTTTAATAACACTGGGTACATCTGAGGCTGCTAGACCTAAATTACCTAAACAAACAGCAATACGGTGGTCTACGAAGTCTTTAAGTTGTTGCTTATTAACTCCCTCAATCTCACCCTTCTCAAATATCATATCTACTACAGCGTACTCATGTTGTCTTAGCTGCTCACTGGCATCTGTTATAGCTCTCACTAAGGATGCTAACTCTTCTGTATTAACTTCACCTGCTTGTTTCTTCTCTTCTAGTAAAGTCTTGAACAACCAAGCACCACCCTCTGAGTGTAGGTTCTCATCTCGTACACTAAACTTAATACCTGAGCAGATGTTCTTAATCTTATTCTTACCTTTAGCTTGGAAGTGTAACAAGAATCCAAAGGCTGAGTACAATGACACACCCTCAACCATGCTAAACACAGCTAATGATAATAAATCATCCTTACTAGTAACAGCATCTTCAATGAACTCCATACGGTCTGCAAGTATAGGGTTGTCTAAGTATGATAAGTAGAACTCATCAGTGTTAATCATTAACGCTTCATTGATTGCATTATAAAATGGAGCATGTACGTTAAGCTCAAAGAAGCTAAAGGCATTAGCCATCATGTTAATGTCTGGTCTAGGGAACATACGCATAACACGCCTACCCCAGTACTCGTTACCTGCTACTAACTCTGTCAATGTGAATAGCTTAAGGGTTGTTATAACACCATGTGCCTCTGCTTCTGTTAGGTTAACCTTAAGGTCTTGTATGTCCTTCTCTACATCTATCTCATCAGGTGTCCAGAAGATGCTACGCTGTTTCTCTGCTGCTTCCACTGCTACTGGGTAGTCAAACGTGTAAGCTACTTTCTTTTGTTGCATTCTAACCGTCATTGGTAACTCCATTAAAATATCCACCTAAAGTCTCAGCCCTAGTCTTAGCAACCTTTTGTGCTTTCTCATAACGTGCCTTAGTAGCCACCTCTGTCTTAGCATGTAAGCATTGGGTTACAAAAGTATTATATAGCTCGTGAGCATCACTGAGAGCCACATACAGAGCTTCTTTACTCTTCTTAGTACGTTGGTAAGATAAAACCTCTAACCTGTCTTGTAGTGTGTCTAAGAGAGCCTCAATGTATTCCTCTTTATCTCCTACAACTACACCCTCTTCTCTATCTCTAAGTAATCTCATTGTGTAACCTCTTTAAATCCACGTTCATTCATAAGTTTTTTATATATGATAGCAATAGCTGCTTTGTCATACTCTTTAAGTTGGTTAGTGTAGCCTATTATTAACTCAACACCTTTATCACTACAACCTTTACCCTTTAGTACGCCTGTCTTATCTAAGTTATCTTCAAAAATATTAGCTAAAACTTTAGCTTGGTTGCTAGTACGCTGTTGCTTATCTTCTACATCTAAGAATAAAGCATAACCTTTGTAATTATTTGACATTTGCCTTCCTCTGTTTAGAAATTTCTCGTTCATCTGCTGTCTTAGCAGTGTGACATTTGTGACATAAGGCTTGATAGCCATCTAACTCTACAAAACATCTCGTAATCCAATCATCATAAGTGGTAAACCCTATAGCAGGGTCTACGATTGGATTGATATGGTCTGCTACTATATTCTTTATGCGCCTCTTGTTCCCCTCAGGGGGAGGTAGTGTAGCTGGTCCCTCTTTGCCACACCCCTGACATAGGTAAACACCTCGTCTAACTCTAGCATTCTTAATACAAGACTGCTTAGGTCCCCATCTCTGTGTAGCTGCACGTAATTGACTAACTATAAAAGATTTAAACCTAGCCTGTGTCCATGTACCATTGTTAATTTGCTTAGGTGGTTTCATAAGGTAGCTCCCATAGTATAACCTTACCCTCTTCATCTAATGTATCGTGCATCCAGAGTAGTCTCCCTTGCTCTAGTAAACGTTCTGCTGCGGTGTCACCATACTTATCTGTATAGGCACTGAATGTTGCAAGGTATAACTCCTCTTCAGTGGTGCAAGGGTGAATAATTTGATGAACAAGTCCACCTCCCTTCCCCTCCAACCCACTAATGTTGTCCGTGGAATCACCAATAATGAGTTGTGCATAAAACCACTTAAGGCCAGTCCCCCAAACTTTTTTAATTGCATTACTCTTTTCTCCATTTTTAAGTATCTTATCTGAGAATCTAAAGTGTAGCTCACCTAACGTATCAACTAACTCAGGGCCCCATTCAGGCTGTAGGCCAACCTCCCAGCTATACTGCATACAAGGGACCATACGTAAGTCCTTATCTCTACTACATATACAGCAGTCTTTGTAGTCCATCTCTCTAGCACGTACAGCTAACATATCATCAGCTTCCATACCATTACACACTACAGCACCATAGCTCTCTAACAATTTACGTGTAGACTCTAAGTAGAAAGGCTTAGGCTTATCACTACGGTTTCCTTTGTAAGGTTTAACTGTTGCTATGTCATAACGGAAGTTATCTTTACCTGTTATGAACAACTCGTAAGAGTCACAACCAGAATTCTCTGTAATAAATCTTATAGACTCATCTACTTTATCTATTACATAATCGAAACTTCTACGCTCGTATCCTTCCTCCACCATATCGGCTGCCGAAGCAGCCTCGTATGCGATTAAGTCAGCGTCAATTAAGGCTAGTATATCAACCTACCAAGGTAAATCATCATCATCAAAGGTAACATCTGCTACTGGTGCAGCCTCAGGCTTAGCCTTAGCCTTAACACCACCATTCAAGGCAATGTCTAATGGACTACCCTTAAACTCTAGGTTAGACTTGATACGCTCCTGTAACCATTCAGGTAGTGTAGCAAAGACTTCCATATCAGGCTCATCTAGTGTAAACATTCTTCCTTCATTCTGTAGTTCAGGTAACTCAGGATTACGCTTACTAACAACATAAGGCATCACATTACCTACATTACAATAGGTCTTTCCTTTACTTTCCTTATGAATAGTAAGTACACTACATGGTTGTCCTATTAGCTGCGACCAGTCATAGTCAAACACTTCCTCAGGGTCAATAGCCTTATAACGTTTATTACATTTAGCCATGTCCATGTTAGGACTAAGTAAGTTTAAGTCTTCAGACTTCCATAGTGGCTTGTCTTCAACCTCATTACCGTCTTTATCAAGCATGAAAGCGTCAACCAACTCATAAGTAATGTAAACTTTATTTACTGGTGGTTTCTTATCACCTTTCCACTCACCACCATCTTGTAAACCTAAGTCAATAATCTGAGCTACTCGTGCAGGGTAGTTATCAGCAGCTAATAAAGGTTGCTCGATGAACTTGCTGCTCTTACTTTTAATCTTACGTGCGTTTAAAGCCATTTATATTTCTCTCTTAATTAATGAATACCAGCGTATGTGGTATCGAATTGTACATCACAGCCTAACTCTCTGTTAAGTTGTAATAAGTTATTTGTATTATCCATTGCGTCATTGATGATAGAACTAACTCTATCTCTACAACCTAACTTGACAAGACCTATTATCTCATCATGCATCTGTCCTATAATAGGCATACCAGAGTTCCTCACCTCTTTAACCCACATATCAAAACAGTATACACCTGTACCTTGGTTAAGGGTACTAAACCTATCCTTATCAGTTCTAAGGCTGTATAAGAAGCCGCTCACTGGATTCTTAAGCCAACGTTTACCATTAGCTTTAATAACAACTTGTTCTGCTGCTATAGTCTCTACAGACCAATTACGTTCCCAGTATATATCATACAACTTCTTAGCTTGTCCTAAAGGCATACCAGTTTCTCTAGCTAACCCCTTAGGCTTTTGTCCGTACACTCCACCGTAGTTTACAGGTTTTGCTGCCTTACGTCCAGCTTTAATGTAAACTTTGTCCTCTTTATTTAAGAATTCACCAGTTTTGTGCCTTACCTCATCCTCCTCAGTTAAATACCCTGCTAACACAGCTATGTCAACGTGAGGGCAATACCCCTCTTCCATCATCTTAGCTACATAATCTGGGTCATGTGGAAACATATAATGTTGTTTAGTCCTGTCTTCTAGAGCAGCCATATCACTACCTACTAGTTCATATCCATCAGGACACATTAAACAACCCCTTACCTCTTCACCATAAGGCTTATCAACAGCAGGTAGGTTAACTATTATCTTATGCTTAAAGCGTAATGTATTAGTTAGTCCTTGTATCTCTGCTTTTAGGTAGCCTTGCTCATCTACATTCTCTAAGAAACCTTTAAAGATACCTATTCTATGCTTAACCACTGATAATCCATCCAGTAGTTGTAGCCTAGACTCCTTAACAAACAACTTCTTGATGCTATTACATACACCATCACCATCTTTATTGTTAACTTGAGGTATCTCTCTAGTGTCGTTGGTCTCCTTATCACGTACAAACTTGAACGTAGTAGGCACCCAACCTAGTGAATATAACCAATCCTTAACTTGAGAGCTACTACCTGCATTTGGGTCTTTGTAGCCATCTATGATAGTAATCTCATCATCATAGTCATCGGGTAAGTTATGTTCCTTAAGTAAGTTAAACCAAGTAACACCTTGAGCTGATAAGTCACCACTCTTCTTGTATGGCTTAGCAGGTCTCTTACGTTTCTTCTTAATAGGTACGTGAGGCATGTTAGCCTGTAACTCTAAAAACTTACTATCTCTTTCCTTAGAAAGGGAATCATAATTCCTCTGAGCTCTGTCAACGTCAAGTTTCCACTTAAATCGCTCTTGGTCAGCAGCACATTCCATCTTAAAGGTTATATACTCAATGAATTGCCATATAGCAGCATCATTCTTATACATATTGTACAGTTCTTTGTAAAACTTCTCCCATAGTAAGGTGTTAATCTTAACGTCTTCTTCAACACGCTCCAAGTATACCTCTATAGGTTGGTCCTCCCAATCCTCTACTAAAGGCTTAGGTACTCCAAACTCTTCACCCCAACTAGCTAAGCCATGCTTGCTTCTTGTTGGATGTAAGTACCATGACAATGCCAATGTATCAACAAGTAGTGCTTTAATCTCAATGCCTAGTAAGTTTTGTAAGACAACCTTATCAAACCTAACACCATTGTGAGCCACTAGGACCACATCAGGGTTGCTAAATAGTTTTCTCATGTGATTGTATGAGGTTGTAGTTTTAACCCCCTTAGAAGAGTTCTGAGAGACCCCTACACACCAAATCTTATCAGGATTAAAACCATTACACTCAATATCAAATACATATAGCTCTTTATCCATACACCACCCTTAAGTCTTTCTTGAAAAGCCAAATACAATTACGTATATAGCTGCCTTTACTACCTACCACTTGTTCAATCTCCCTAGGTGTATACCCTTGTATAAAACTTAGATAACATATTTGCCTTATTAAGGGGGTTTTTATTCTATTAATCATCTCCTTAATTTCAACTAACATTTTGTTATCCTCTCCTACAGTGTCATTAGAGATGATGTCATCATCCCTAATTTCCCTGTTACCGCCTTGTAACATAGCTCCCCTTTGCCACTCTTTAATTCTACTAGAAAACACACCATTCATCCAATCATTTAAACTACCTTTAGCAGGGGAATAATTATGATAGTATTTAATAGCCCTTAAGAATGTTTCTTGCACCACCTCCTCAGCACAATGATTTTTCTGAGTCTTATTACGTGCAATATCCTTCATTCGTTTATAGTTTTCCTTGTAATAATTTGTTATTTCATCCACTTCATACCTCATTAAATTGTGTAGTGGTAGAGTCCCAGAATAAATCAGTACGACCCACCTCACCAAACTCCCTGTCATCTAGTAGCACTAGCGTGCGTAGGTTTCTTTCTTCTTTACTAAGTTCGGGGTCCTTATTTCCTTCCAAACCAAACATGTAGTTACAACTACGTCCCATAGCCCTACTACCAGCAAACTGGCCAGTAAGAACGACACCTCCTCTGTCATGGGGTACGCCTGAATCTGGATTGCGTAGGTGACAAAAGATAAATATAACAACGTTAAGGTCAAGTGCCATAGCAGCCAACTCTTGAGCAACCTCCTGAAGTTTAGTGTTTGCATCTGCTGAGTTCATCCCATTAGTTAAGTTAGTTATAGGGTCAATAAAGATGGCCTTACAGCCTTCAGCAGCGGCAGCCACTATGTCCCCTTGTAGTGAGTCCCAACCTAAATGTTGGTAAAGGTTAACCATACATAGTTTACCTCGTAGTACTGCCCCTGCTTGCTCGTATGCGTCCTCATCAAAGTCAACCTTAGGGTCATGAAATACTTTACTAACAATCTTACCTGCAATTAACTTATAGGTCTTCTTGTTTGCCTCTTCAGGCTTAGCAACCATCACCTTCCAATCATGTTCTTTTATACAGTGAGCGGCTAATGTATTAACAACCTCACTCTTACCCATTTTCTGTGCTGCACCTATATAAATAGTCTCACCAGTTCTTATGCCGCGAGTAAGGTCAGTAACACTATCCCAAGGATAAGACACACCAAAGCTAGCTCTTTCTTTTGCTTCCTCATGTATTTCTTCTCCCCATACTAGTCTAGTATTCTTAGGTTTTTCAGCTCTGAACAATACAGAGTTAAATGCTGCCTTACTATGGCCCTCTATAAGACACTCGTTAGCATCTTTGCAAGGGAGGGAAGCATCCAACCACTTAGGCGCAATAGACATAACGTCATCTACTGCCTTACGTCCTGCCTTGTCACCATCAAAGACCAAGACAACCTCTTGAAACTGTCTATTAATCTTAGGTAGTAGCTTAGACAATACAGCCTTGGCCTGTCCTGCACCATTAGGCAGTGAACATACGGCAGGTGTTAGGTCTTTATACTCCTCACGTGTATGTTTTTTGATGATAGTAAAAAGAGCTACCGCATCATATTCCCCCTCAGTTATATATAAACGCTTGCTGCCTGTCTTAGCTGCTTGTTTCCATCCGAACAAGTCAATATCTGCACTATCTCCAACACTCCACATTTTCTTATTGGCTAGTAGTACGCATTTATATTTAACAATCTCACCATCCCTTGTGTATGGGAAGTAAGTCACAGTGGGGGTCTTCCCGTCTTTCTCAGACATTCCAATCTTTATATCAAAATGCTCTAAGGCTTTTGAATGTAGTTTTCTTTGTTGTAAACTTACAACACCACATTCATTTATCTCAGATAACTCTGTATCAATCTCCTCTTTTGTTTTGCGAATAACCACAGGCTTATAACCTTGTGGTTTATTCTTGTATGGGTCTGGTACAAAGGTGTTACAGGCATAACAGTAACCATTATAACCCTCTTCACCCTCAAACACTTGTAACCCGTCTTGTGAACCACAACTATGTGGTAATTTCTCTATACATACGCCCATGTTATACCCCTAACAGGCAAATTATAATTAAGACGATACACACTACCGAGGGTATATCGTACCAGTTATCATCATTCATTAGTCTACACCTTGGCAACATACTTGTAAAACACACGTTGGGAGCGGTGATAGTTTTGATGCTCATATATAGTGTCAATTTTATTCTTCGATTTAAAAATAACCTTGTTGTTCTTTGTTAATGTATGCATGTTACACGCTTCCTTTTAGTTTTTTAATTTCTTTAAATGATTCAGCACAAATATCCTGATAATGTTTAAAGGCTTTTGTCATACGTTGATGTTGGTTGTCTATTTTTTCCTTTAGTTCTTCTTCTTCACTGGGTTTGATTCTATACTGACCATTTTGTGTAAAAAGGGGGTCTGTTACTGTAATCCACATACTAGTATTAACACCATTAATTAGGCATTGTATCTCCTCACCATCCGCCCATTGATGTATGACATCCGCCCACTTATGAGGTTTGATTGTTGGTGTTGATTCTTTAGTCTTGGTAAACATACTCCCATAATGCCAATCTTCCTCTCCTTTATCATTTATAAAAAACACTCTGTTTCCTCTTGCCTTAGTGCAAGTATAAGTTTTTAAGCTTGTGATGTTCTTTAGTTCAAGATCTCTCACAACAAAAAACATGTCGCCTCTCTTGATTACGGTATTCATTTTTAATCTCTCCACTTCATTAATATAATATTGCTTGTTTTGGCCTGACTCTTTAAAGTATTCATTAATCCAGTGCTTAGCCTTAGCAGTATAAGCACAATCAGCATAAGCATTAGCAGCATTAGCAGCATAAGCATAAGTAGCATCAGCATAAGCAGCAGCCTCCGCAGCATCAACAGCATCAACAGCATTTTCCATCATTTCTTCAACACTAAATAGCTCTGGATTATCTAGATAGCGCATAACTTTTAAAATATATTCATTCATTTTAGTCTCTCCACTTCATTAGTGTAGTCTTGGGTGTTTTCGTCTGTAAATTTAAAGTATTCATTAATCCAGTGCTTAGCATTAGCAGCATTAACATTAGCAGCAGAAGCAGCATCAGAAGCAGTATAAGCATTAGCAACAGTAGCAGCATAAGCATAAGAATAAGCAGCATTAGCAGCATTAGCAACATTAGCATTAGCAGCATAAGCAGAAGCAGCATAAGCAGCAGCGTCGGCATTTTCTCGCATCTCCTCAACACTAAATAGCTCTGGATTATCTATATAACGCATAACCTTTAATATATATTTATTCATTTTAGCCTCTTCACTTCATTAATATAGTCTTGCTTGTTTTCACCTGAAATTTTAAAGTATTCATTGGCCCAATACTTAGCAATATTAGCAGCATGAGCATAATCAGCATCAGCATAAGTAGCATCAGCATAAGTAGCATCAGCAGCAGCCTCCGCAGCCTCAGCAGCAGCATAAGCCTCAGTATCATTCTCTCTCATTTCTTCAACACTAAATAATTCTTTGTTATCTATATAACGCATAACTTTTAAAATATGTTTATTCATTATAACTCCTATTGTAAGCCAATATAAGCTCACTTATTTGGTTAATGGTAGGGTAGCCTACCATGTATGGTTTGAAGCTCTTATTGTGACTGATAGGCACACTAACAGTTATTT
>Ga0209279_10001399_pt1 | contig 12893 bp, 9 predicted proteins | sample CoawatmetaG00DNA_3_FD_187508 | JGI IMG/M metagenome (GOLD analysis project Ga0209279, IMG submission 187508) | Marine microbial communities from the West Antarctic Peninsula - Coastal water metaG006-DNA (SPAdes) (version 2) | ecosystem: Environmental > Aquatic > Marine > Coastal ... | reverse complement strand
CCCTTAACCCAGTGCCAGTCTATCTTATGTTCGCCGATAACGGCATCGAGTTTTTGCCAAAGATCGACATTTTTAACTGGCTGCTTGGATGCAGTCTTCCAGCCCCTCTTCTTCCAATTGGGCATCCACTCCTGAATACCCTTGAGGACATAGGTCGAGTCTGATGTAACCTGAACCTCGCAGGGCCTTTTTAATGCCATGAGACCTTGAATGACCGCGGTCAGCTCCATACGATTATTGGTGGTCTCAGGCTCGCCACCACAGAGCGATTTTTCTTCGCCAGCTGAACGCATCAATACGCCCCAACCGCCAGGCCCAGGATTACCGCGGCAAGCGCCGTCGGTGAAGATTTCAACGGATGTCATATAATTACCTATGGGGGTTTTTATCGGTATTGTCGCGAATTTGGATAAGCCGCTTTTTTGAGCCTAAAATAGAATTTCTGTTCACTACTGGCCGCCAAGAAGGCCCTGTACTAATTCCTCGCGCTACGCGCTTTACTGCGTGAATCATGTAAAAATTACCGAAAGGGAAGCGAATCCTTCGAGCCAATCGCTCCCACTGTGAATCTTTTTGCATCCAATGTGGCCTATTCATGGGCAGATTATAGGCACCATAGTCAATCTCCAGAACTTGGAAATTTAACAGCGACAGCCAATCTATCACCCGCCCCTTACGCAAATTGTGAAAGCCATACTGGCGCTCAGTTGAAACCAATTGCATGGGAAACTTTATCATGCCCAACGGACCATATGGATTAAAAAGACAGAGTAATAAATGTCCACCTGGCGCCACCACACGGCTCACCTCCGCCAATACGGCTTTGGGCGATGCAGAAAACTCAACGGCATGCTGTAAAAGAGCGACGTCAATGGTATCTGAAGGCAATGGCAGCTGCGCGTAGTGACTGACTGCTGACGCCTCAGCATGAGGGACCGTATTAAACGAAAATCGGTGCATGTGGCTAAAACAGTCGAGCACTTTTGGATCGGGCGACAGGCCTGCATGCATCAGACGATAGCCGGGCAATTGCCCGTACTTTTCAGTCAACAACCGGCGCTCTTGATGGCGTAGATAACGTCCGAAATCAGTCTCGAGCCAACCCTGTAAATCTGCAGACACCTGGCCCAATTCCGCTACTTTTAGGCGGTCTAGGACATGGATGCTGCGCTCGCGAAGGAACTGTAATGACATAGTAGGTCGCTGTCGGTTGTTTTGTCTCTGTTTGTCTAGGAACCATTATGAAGTACTTCAGGATGATTTTAAATCTGAAAACTATTTGTGCTTGCTTCATTGTCTAATACCCCCCTGATCGCTACAATCTCCGCGAGAAAATAAACCACCAAGAGTCCATTGCGTGCCATATAAATACAACACCCTTACTCCTCGTCTATCGCTCCTTATAATCAGTCTGTTAATGGCCAGTTGCCAGCTCGCACCCATTGGCTCAGAGGCTGTTGTCAGCGGAGGCATTGAGGCCGCAAGGGGCCCATCCTCGGAGGGCACCCTAATTGGCGATACTGAAACTCCGGCAGCGCAAGTCGACCTCTGGCAGCGGATTCGTCAGGGGGCCACCTTAACTCCAGAAACTCTGCACTCTGACGTTTTGAAACAGCGCGACTGGTATCTGCGTAACCCAAATTATTTAGCGGTGGTTTTCGAACGCGCCAAACCCTTTATCTTTCATGTCACGAATGAACTAGACAAAGCTTCACTGCCACTGACGCTAGCGCTGCTGCCCATCGTCGAGAGTACCTATGACCCCTTGGCCTACAGCCGCAGTCATGCCGTTGGCCTATGGCAATTTATACCTTCGACAGGCAAAGCCTTTGGACTCAAGCGGGATCGGTGGTATGACGGACGCCGCGACGTAACTGCCTCAACCCAAGCGGCGATTAAATATCTGCAATACCTGCACAAGCGCTTTGACAATGACTGGCTATTAGCCTTGGCGGCCTATAATTCCGGCGAAGGCAATGTTAGAAAATCAATCAATGCTAATAAAAGGCGTGGTGAAACTGCTGATTTTTGGTCAATCAAACTTCCCAGGGAGACACGGAATTATGTGCCCCAGCTATTGGCTCTGGCTATGTTGATTGAAAACCCACAAGACTACGATATTGTGCTGCCCTCTATACCTAATCAGCCCTATTTCGAAGCGGTGGAGATTGAATCGCAGATTGACTTAAATAAGGTAATCGCAGTCACAGGTGCCAAGGCAGCCACCTTTACTCAGCTAAATCCAGCATATCGCCGCTCTATTACCCCGCCACAGGGCAAATTTAGCCTGCTTTTACCAGTCGGCACTGCGGAGCCGCTGCGCCAACTGCTGGCTACGTCAGATCCAAAAACATGGATACCTCATACCGAGTATATGGTTGTCAATGGCGACACCCTGTCGGAGATCGCTCAGCGCTTTCGCGTACCCCTGCAGTGGCTCGTGAGTAGAAATAGTCTGCGTTCGGACCGGCTTAAACTGGGTCAGGTACTACTGATACCGCATTCCGGCGATGATGGTACGTTTGCCAGCGCCAATGAGACCCAGCAGAGCCTGTATAAAGTGAAAAGTGGTGACTCCCTCTCAGAGATAGCGTCACGGTATAAAACGTCTGTAAAGGTCTTAAAGCGCGCTAACGGGCTAATGACCGATGTTTTGCAACTGGGCCAGACATTAACCATCAGCCACAGCGCTGCAGTGTCTACTCCGGAGAATTTGCGCAAACTGTCTTATAACGTGAGGCGTGGCGACTCCCTGTATCTGATTGCTGAGAAATTTGATTTACGTATCCGCGACATTACCCGCTGGAACAAAATTAGTCCTCATGCTTATTTGCAGCCGGGACAAAGGCTAACCCTATTTATTAATGCCCTACGCATCTAAATAATCCAACAGCGACAGCGTAGCTGCAAAGATAACAGACGAAAAAAAGACGGGCATGCCCGTCTTTTTACTCCTAACGATTTACTACTGCACCACCTCGGCGTCAGTAAACAATCCAAGTTGGTAGGCCTCGACTTCACGCCCACTCACCATCGCCTCAGAGCCGTAGACCAGACTCGCTCTCTGCTGAGCGCCAATTTTAGTGACATCGCCCTGCACAACTTGGTGCAAAGACCCGACAACATAGTCCCCATTGCGCGTGTAAAACCCTTCTGTCACTGGACTTTCTGCGGGAGCTGGTAGCTGAAACATTGCATTTAATATCTCGGCATTAACCTGCCCACTACTTCGCTTAGCTCCAAGAGCCACTTGCCAATCCAAATCATTGCCCTTGGCAACAGACTCTACGCTAGCACCCTCTTCAACCTGAGCTAACAGCGCAGCCCCCTTCGATGCTATGGCTTTCTGAGCCGCGGCACGCACGAGTGCAGATGTCACGCTATCGGATACCTCACTCAGCTCTTTTTGACGGGCCTCAAGGTATTGATTGAGTTTGATCACTACATAGCGATCATCGCCAAGATCCATCACCTCACTGGTATACTTATCTTTCAGAACATCGTCACTGAAGGCGGCTTTGACCACTGCGGGATAACTGGCGATACCCGCACCTCCGTCATCAGAAAATGCATCGGAAAGCTGCACCGCCAGACCCAAATCTGCGGCGACTTCGGCAAGAGACTCGGCGTTAAAGCTCAGCTCTTTAAGTAATTCTAGCTTTTCGACCATGGCACTCCCGGCCATTTCCTGTTTCAGGTCATCGGCTATTCGCGACGACTCTGACACCAATTCAAACGTGGGCTTTTGAATATCCAAAAGCTTGATAAAATGGATGCCCGCATCTGTTTCAACCGCGCTAGTTACCTGGCCTACCTCAAGCAGCGCCAAAGCGGTTTCAAACGCTTCGGGAAATGTAGCGCCGCTGGTATAACCCAAATCCCCACCAGCATCGGCGGAACCGACATCGTCAGAGTACTGCTTGGCTAGGGACGTAAAGTCTTGTCCAGCATCGAGATCAGCCTGGATCTGAGCCAGGACATCCTCATTGGGTGACTCTAAAAGAATGTGCGCGGCATGCCGAGACACCTCTAAATTAGCGGACTCAGACTCTTCATCAAAGCGCGCCTGGATCTGCGCGGACGACACTGTCACATCATCGCTTAAAAGGGCCGCATTGAGTTCTATATAATCCACCACGACCTGAGCATCTGTCAGGTACTGCGTTTTATTACTCTCATAATATTTACTGATATCCGCGGCACTAAGCTGGACTGCATCCATAATCGGCGCTACCGGCAACGTCAGATAATAGTAATCGCGAGTCTGCTCTGTAAACCCCGCGAGGGTTGAAATTTCTAGTTCTGTCACAAAACTAGATTGACTCAGCCCTTGAACGAATTGCTGAATCACAAGATCCTCTTTAACCTCCTCAATAAAGGTCGCTGTGGTATATCCCAAATTACGGATGGCGTACTGAAACTGATCTTGATCAAACTTCCCGTCCGTCTGAAACGCAGCCGTTTCGACTAAAAGCTCACTGACGGCCTTTGAAGAGATAGCCATACCCTGCTTTTGGGCTGTCTGAGCGATAACTTTGCGGTCTATCAGACCTTTTATCACCTGCGGCCGAAGCAACTCATCATCTAGTACCGAGGGATCGAGACCCTCGTTAGCCTGCAGAATTCGATTTCTTTGCTGTCTGGTCGCTTGCTGAACAACCAGTGCGCTAACCTTTTCTCCGTTCACTACCAGCGCGGTATCTGCGCCGACACCCGAAACAAATAATGATCCAGTCCCTGTAAAAGCAAATATTCCACCAATAAAGACGACAATAACCGTAGCGATCCCACGCATATTATTTCTGAAGCTATCCAACATTTTAATTGCACCTATTATGCAAGAAAGGCGCATCAAAGATGCGCCTTTCTAAGCTAGACTCCTCCCAGATAGAGGGAGGTCCAGTTTGATCTTAGTTTACAGCGTCTTTCAAAGCCTTACCCGCTTTAAAGCTAGGCACGTTGGCCGCTTTAATTTGGATTTCAGCACCAGTCTGAGGGTTGCGACCAGCGCGAGCTGCGCGATGCTTAACGGAGTAAGTACCAAAGCCAACCAACGACACTTGGTCACCATTTTTCAATGCGCCAGTAACCGCATCCAGTGCAGAATCTAGTGCACGGCCAGCAGAAGCTTTAGAGATGTCTGCACCAGCAGCAATTGCGTCAATTAATTCAGATTTATTCACGGTGTTCCCCTTTTGGAGTTAGTTGGTTCTAATAATTCTAATAATTCTAATAATTCTAATAATTCTAATAATGCAGGCGTATGCGTTAACAGCAATATCACCTAGAATCCTGTGTATCCGCGCGCCCTAAGCAACTTTATACCAATAGGCTTTAGTTGGGTCAAGCTTACTTTGCAAATAAACTAAAATAGTACTGTAACCGCACTTTTGTCTCAGTGCGTGCTTTGCATTGCGCTGCTGCTATCAGTTTTATCAGTGGCACTAATTTGGTTAAATTCTTCTTCACTCATTGGCTTGGGATGATCCTGAAGAGCGATGGCCAGAACCTCCTCGATCCCTTTAACGGGCCGTATATCGAGGTCAGCCTTGATATTCTCGGGTATTTCCTTTAAATCACTCGCATTGTCGTAGGGAATAACCACGGTACGAATACCGCCCCGGTGAGCCGCCAGCAATTTTTCTTTGAGTCCACCAATTTTCAATACCTGCCCGCGCAGAGTTATTTCGCCCGTCATGGCAACATCTGCCCTAACCGGAATACCTGTTAAGGCCGACACTAGCGCAGTACACATTCCGACACCAGCCGAAGGCCCGTCCTTAGGCGTTGCCCCCTCTGGCACGTGAATATGCAGATCACTTTTCTGATAAAAGTCTTTGCGTATCCCCAGCGCCATCGCACGGCTTCTGACCACGGTTAGAGCGGCCTGAATAGACTCCTGCATGACGTCGCCCAGTGACCCAGTTTTTATCACGTTACCTTTACCCGGAATCACCGAAGTTTCTATACTCAGTAGCTCACCGCCCACCTGAGTCCAGGCTAAGCCAGTTACCTGGCCAATTTGGTTAGTCGCTTCAGCGCGACCATAATCAAAGCGTCTGACGCCCAGAACACCCTCAAGTTCAATTGCACCTACAACGTCCTCAGAGCTTTTGTTATCGCGCACGTGTTTAATCACTGTCTTACGACAGATCTTGGCGATATCACGCTCTAGACCTCTTACACCAGCCTCTCTGGTGTAATAACGGATAGTATCTTTCAACGCATCTTCGGTAATCGCTAATTCAGCCTCTTTTAGGCCATTCGCCTTACGCTGCTTTGGAACCAGGTACTTCTCCGCAATCTTGACTTTCTCGTCCTCGGTGTACCCTGGAATACGGATAACTTCCATACGATCCAAAAGAGGCCCCGGAATATTCATCGAGTTCGCTGTACAGATGAACATCACTTCAGATAGGTCAAAATCAACCTCAAGATAATGGTCATTAAAAGTATGGTTTTGCTCGGGATCTAGCACTTCAAGTAGCGCTGATGCAGGGTCACCACGGCTATCCATGCCCATCTTATCAATTTCGTCAAGCAGGAATAATGGGTTTTTCGCACCGATTTTGGACAGCTTCTGGATCAATTTACCCGGGAGCGAGCCAATATAAGTACGGCGATGACCGCGTATTTCGGCTTCATCACGCACTCCGCCAAGGCTCATGCGCACGAACTTACGCCCTGTGGCTCTGGCTATGGACTCACCGAGGGAGGTTTTTCCTACGCCTGGAGGCCCTACCAAACAGAGCACAGGACCTTTAAGCTTTTTAACTCGCTGCTGCACCGCCAGAAATTCGAGTATGCGTTCTTTGACCTCTTCCAAGCCATGGTGGTCTTCATTTAGTGTATTCTGCGCATTGGCCAGATTATGCTTCACCTTAGTTCGCGTCTTCCACGGCACCCCGATCATCACGTCAATATAGGTTCGCAACACTGACGCCTCTGCAGACATCGGTGACATCATTTTCAATTTAGCTATTTCGGACTGCGCTTTTTCCAGTGCAGCCTTAGGCATTCCGGCATCGGCTATTTTCTTTTCCAACTGGTCAAGTTCAGAGATACCCTCATCCATATCTCCGAGCTCTTTTTGAATAGCCTTCATCTGCTCATTTAAATAGTATTCTCTCTGACTTTTCTCCATCTGCTTCTTAACACGGCCACGAATGCGCTGCTCTAGTTGAGACAGTTCGATCTCTGCATCCATAAGACCCATTAAATGCTCAAAGCGCTCAGTCAGATCGGCTATTTCAAGCACATCCTGTTTTTGATCAAGATTTAAGGACATATGCGAGGCGATGGTATCAGCGAGCCGATTGGCATCATCGATACCACTAACGGTTGCGATCACTTCGGAAGGAATTTTTTTACTGAGGTCAACGTACTGTTCAAAGAGGGCTATCACTGAACGAGTTAGTCCATCGGCCTCCGCTTCATCTAACTCTCCAACAGACACTTGCTCTATCGCGCTTTCCATAAAGGATTCGCCTTCATAGGGCTCCACTAGATTAACTCGATGAAGGCCCTCAACCAGGACCTTTAAGGTTCCATCAGGGAGCTTTAGCATTTGCAACACAGTCGCCAAAGTACCTACGGTATGAATATCATCGAGTGAAGGATTATCTTCGGCGGCTTCTTTTTGCGCCACCAGAATGATTTTCTTACCCGCTTCCATTGCATGTTCAAGGGCGATGATGGATTTTTCTCTGCCGACAAAAAGCGGCACCACCATATGGGGGAATACCACAACATCCCTGAGAGGTAGTAGCGGATAAATCGTCGTATCTAAATCAGTTTCTGTGGAACCCATATTTACCTCTAAGTCTATAATTGCAGCGCGAACTCGCCATAGATGACTGCTCCGCATTAGCTTTTATATTGGGCCTGGCAGGATAAAAACAACCGTGAATACCAACAATTTTAACTTCAGGCACTGTGTTTTTATCGCAGGTATAAAAAAAGGCGGCTTGCGCCGCCCTTCTCTAACCTTCGTCCGACGCTAACTTTTTCTCTTGCTGCTCATACACTAGCAGCGGTTCGTTATCGCCGTTAATTACCGATCCGTCCACGACCACCTTCACCACATTGGGCTCTGAGGGTATCTTGTACATTGTATCCAAAAGCACAGTCTCGAGAATTGAACGCAACCCACGAGCACCAGTTTTGCGGTCGATAGCTTTGTCTGCAATCGCATCAAGTGCATCATGCCTTAAGTCGAGCTCAACACCTTCCATGTTAAACAGCGCCTGATATTGCTTGAATAACGCGTTTTTGGGCTCAGTCAAAATATTGACCAGTGCATCACGATCGAGCTCTTGCAAAGTCGCCACGACGGGCAATCGACCGATAAACTCTGGAATTAGACCATAGCCGATCAAATCGCTAGGCTCAACATCTAACAATGTTTCACCAATCGACTTTTGACTATCTTTGCTGGTTACTTCTGCGCTAAAACCAATGCCGCCCTTTTCAGAACGATCACGAATGACCTTCTCCAGACCCGAGAATGCACCGCCACACACAAATAAAATATTAGAAGTATCTACCTGCAGGAACTCCTGTTGCGGGTGCTTTCTTCCACCTTGAGGTGGGACCGAAGCAACCGTACCCTCAATCAGCTTTAAAAGCGCTTGCTGAACGCCTTCACCGGAGACATCTCGAGTGATCGAGGGGTTGTCCGACTTGCGCGAAATTTTATCAATCTCATCAATATAGACGATACCACGCTGAGCCTTTTCAACATCATAATCGCATTTTTGAAGTAGTTTTTGAATGATGTTTTCAACATCTTCACCGACATAGCCCGCTTCAGTCAATGTCGTCGCATCAGCAATCGTAAACGGCACATCGAGCAAGCGAGCCAGGGTCTCAGCCAGAAGCGTTTTACCGCTGCCCGTCGGACCAATTAGGAGAATGTTACTCTTTCCAAGTTCAACATCAAGCTTGTCTGCACCGGTATTTTCACTCACCTGAAGACGCTTGTAATGATTGTAAACAGCCACGGACAGAATCCGTTTGGCCCGCTCTTGGCCCACCACGTATTCGTCGAGAATGCTCTTAATCTCTGTGGGCACAGGCAGACTTTCTGCGTTACCGTCTACCTCGACCGCCTGAGTCTCCTCAGAAATAATATCATTACAGAGATCAACGCATTCGTCGCAGATATAGACCGATGGCCCGGCAATTAAACGCCGAACTTCGTTTTGATTTTTCCCGCAAAACGAACAGAAAAGAAGCTTTCCGCCATCCCCGAGGGTGTCACTATCACTCATTTTCTTCTCCTGCTACGATCACAAAAGCTATTCAAAACAGCGAGTTATATTTAATATCTTACGTATCAACTTAGAAGACTAACGATTCTAACCTCGTTTGTCTAGCACCTCATCTACGAGCCCATAGTCCTTTGACTCTTCAGCACTCATAAAATTATCACGCTCAGTGTCTTCGGTAACCTGCTCAATTGACTGACCCGTGTGCTTGGCCATCAGTGTATTGAGCCTAAGTTTAATCTTAAGAATCTCTTGCGATTGGATATGGATATCAGTCGCCTGACCCTGAGCACCACCACTAGGCTGGTGAATCATTGACCGAGAATTGGGTAGGCAGTAGCGCTTTCCCTCTGCCCCTGCAGCTAGCAAAAATGCACCCATAGAGGCTGCCTGCCCAATACACATGGTGCTAATATCAGGCTTGATAAACTGCATGGTGTCATAGATCGCCATGCCCGCCGTGACCGAGCCACCAGGAGAATTAATGTACAGATGAATATCTTTGTCCGGATTTTCAGATTCCAAGAACAACATCTGAGCGACAATCAGGTTAGCCATATGATCTTCGACCTGTCCCACTAGAAAGATCACTCTTTCCTTGAGAAGCCTAGAATATATATCGTAGGCTCTTTCGCCTCTTGAGCTCTGCTCTACGACCATGGGCACAAGCCCGCTGCCTGTCACCACAGACCGTTCATTGAAGCTAAATGGATTTTGGGAACTCATTGAATCCTCACTAATTAGGAATTTTAACTACAGGATACTGCATCTTCCACAGTTCGTTTCGCAAGTCAGCTATCTTTCAGGTTCTTATTACGCAGAGAACCCTCAGGTCGGATTAGACCCGGCCTGAGATGTTATCTCAGCCTTCGTTACCTGGCTCAGGATCAGGCTTTACTGCGTCCTCATAGGATAGCGCTTCTTCCTTAACCTTGGCTTTGGCAAGTACCAATTCAGTCACCTGATCTTCGAGCACCACGGCTTCCACTGAACTGAGTAACTCAGGCTTGCTGTAGTAGTAGTCCACAACCTCTTTTGGCTGCTCATACGTAGATGCAATTTCATCAATACGCGCACGCACTTGGACTTCATCCGGGATGATCTCTTCTACCTTAACCAACTCGGACACGATAACGCCCAATGCTGCCCGACGTTCCGCTTTCTCTTTAAACATGTCGTCAGGAAGCATACTCAGATCAATCTCCTGACCGCCGCCGAATTGCTGCACCATTTGTTGCTTCAAGTTAGTAATTTCATTGGTAACCAGTACCGCCGGCAGCTCAACTTTATTGAGCTCGAAAAGTTGGTTCATAATACGATTCTTAACCTTGGTGCGGATTGCATTGCGCAGTTCTCGTTCCATATTAGCTTGAATATCTTCACGAAACTTAGCTTCACCACCCTCTTCAACACCGTAAAGCTTAAAAAACTCATCATTTAACTCAGGTAACTCTTTGTTGGCAACGGTATTAACCTTTACCGAGAAAACGACTGCTTTGCCTTTCAAATCGTCGGAATGGTAGTCTTTGGGGAACTTCAGCTTCAGGACAGTCTCATCGCCCGCTTTTACCCCTATAAGCCCAGTTTCAAAACCAGGAATCATTTGATCGGACCCTAACACCAAGTCCTGTGCATCGGCGCTGCCACCAGCAAATTCTTCACCCTTAGCCGTACCCACAAAATTAATATTAAGCTGGTCACCATCTTCAGCGGCTTTGTCAGCCACTTCAAACTTTGCCTGCTGATTACGCAGCACCTCTATCATTGTCTCGACGTCTGACTCAATCAATTCTGACGAGGGGCGTGATATCTTTACCTTATCGAGCGCTGCAAGCTCTAGTTCAGGATAGACTTCAAAGATAGCCATATACTCTAAATCTTTACCTTCGATATCATTCAAATCATCAATACGAGGCTGACCGACAGGCCGCAGGTCTTCTTGCTGAATCGCTTCATAAAAGCTGGAATTTACCACTTCGCCAATCACCTCCTGGCGGACACCTTTACCATAATGCTGTTTGACAACGCGCAGCGGCACCTTACCCTTGCGAAACCCTTTAATCGAAACAGTCTTAGTCGCCTTTTGTAATCGCGCAGTTACCTCTTGCTCAATCGTGTCGGCAGGTACACCAATCTTTAGCTGTCGCTCCAAACCTGTACTCGACTCAATAGAAACCTGCATTTGCTGCCCTCTTTGATAACATTATAATGGTGCGAAAGGGGGGACTCGAACCCCCACACCTTACGGCGCTAGAACCTAAATCTAGTGCGTCTACCAATTCCGCCACTCTCGCATAAACCTTTGCTTTTTGGCACTAAATACAGGCTGTTGGTAAGGTGACTACCAAACGGTAATCATGCCCAGCCAAAAAGGGCGTGAAGTTTGCCACAGCACCTAGTATTCGGCAACTAATTCGGAGGGTTTCACCACTAAAAATGGTAAAAACACTAAAGATTGATTTTTACTGCCATTTAAGAGGACACAATGTTAGCCGAAAAGCGCCCTGAGGCACTAGATCAGCCGCCTATAATCAGGTCGAGCTACCCCTTTTAACCCGATTTACATAATTAGACTTCCAGCCCTCACTAAAGGTGGTCTATGCTTAGGTTTCATTCACCAAATAAACTGCTTGAAAGGAGATACATGATGAAAACACATTATTCTATGGCCATCTATGCTTTGGTACTATTTGGTATCAGCGCCTGCGATAAACCCTTACCTAGTTCCCCAGAGTCCAACCCACCCGCTGCTGACTCATTACTAGTTGATCCCTCTGCAGAGTCTGCCATGCAAACCATGCGCGATGAGACATCTAATGCGATGACCAATATAGCCGATGCGGCTGCCGACACAGTTGAGGACGCCATAGAGAGCATTCAGGAAGATGCAATGGACGGCGCGGTCGACGAAGCCAATGGCGCCATGCAAGACTTGATGGATGGAACTGTGGGTACTGATGTTGAAACGACTGATGGGGCTGTGCAAAACATGGTGAATGGGACAATGAAAAAGGCTACTGATGCCGGCAAAGCTACGATGGAAGGTCTAATAAAAGATCGCGCCGAGGACTCTGATGAAGGCATGATTCAGGGCATGATGGAAAAATAATTTGTAACCACGATACTCCCCTTATGGCAAACTTCACAGGAGGGAGTCTATCCCACAATCCAACGCTCACAGCTAATACATCGGGAAAGAGCTCCAATCATGTCCGCATCTGGAGATTTTGCGATAATGAAACTGCGATAGCGTGTATGGCCGGCTGATAAACTGGTGTTTTTGGGTCGCACAAGACAAAAATACCATGTATTAAAAAGCCCAGGCAGCTTTCACTGTCACGGCTTTTAATTCACTGACGAGACCTTTTTAGTAGTCGTCAAGTACGGCTCCCTTACTTGCGCTGGAAGCGTTGAAGGCAAACTTTGCTTGTACCCCGCGGTTATAACGCGGCGGAGGCGCTTGCCAATCTTTTTTTCGCTCTGCCAATTCATCATCACTAATATTGAGCTGCAACAATAGCTGTTTGGCATCAATAGTGATTGAGTCGTCTTCATTAATAAAAGCAATGTTGCCACCAGCAGCTGCCTCTGGCGCGACATGCCCCACCACCATGCCCCAGGTAC
>Ga0209279_10001387_pt1 | contig 12972 bp, 21 predicted proteins | sample CoawatmetaG00DNA_3_FD_187508 | JGI IMG/M metagenome (GOLD analysis project Ga0209279, IMG submission 187508) | Marine microbial communities from the West Antarctic Peninsula - Coastal water metaG006-DNA (SPAdes) (version 2) | ecosystem: Environmental > Aquatic > Marine > Coastal ... | reverse complement strand
AATTAACTCTGGTAAAATTGCAAAAGGTGCACAAGGTAGAAATCTTTCTAAATTGTTAAACTCTGTCTTAACAAAAAGCGGCACGGGTTTAAGAGCCGTGATGAAATTTGGAATTATACCAGAAGCATTATTTTTAGGTGCCGAAAATTTAATTAGACTGGGTATGGGGGATACATTAGATGAAGCTGTTAAAAGATCTACTGGATATTTTAGACCAGGAGATCAAACAAGAGAAGCTGATACATCAATGCTTACAAGACTAATAGGTCCTGAGAATGCAAAAACTGCGTTACGTGTAAGGGATTATGAACAATCTTTAAATAATTTAAATAGCGCTAGAGTAAATGCAGAAGCTGATTTAGCACAAAACATGGAAGAATTTTCTGGTGAATCTGATCAGACTATTAGAGTTAGAAATGAACAAAAAATAAAAGACGCTGAACGAGATTTAATTTTTAAATTTAGACCAGAAGCAGAAAGAGATCAAGCAGCTAGGTTAGAACTTGAAGCAGCAGATAGGTTTGGAACAAAAAGTGTTTTTAAAAAATTTAAAGAAAATGCTAAAAAACAAGACGTAGATGATGATGATTTTGAGCAAATATCAGCTCCAGAAATAACACAAAAAGATTTAAACAAAAGAATGGGAGATCCTGTGTATAGCATAGATGATATAGCTAACAGCAATATAACTGACGAAATCTTAAACGATATAAGAAAACAATATAAAAATCCCAATATAACAAAACAACAAATTTTTAAAGAAATTAGAAAAAACCCTGATTTTAACAAAAATATATTTAAAGGTTTATTTGAAGAAGCTAGAAAAAATTCTTCTAATCAAGAACAATTGTTTGGAGCAAGTGGTAAACCTTTTGGAGATTATATATCAAATCCTCAAAGAGAAGGTATGGACAGAATGAAAAAATTAATGAACATACCCGGTGTTAAAGGTGTAGCAGATATGGCATCCGGCGGTCTAGCAGATCTAACAAGAACGATAGCCCCTAAAAAAGGACCTCAATCTGAGGGCTTGGCTTATTTCATGAAAAATGGTAAGAAGTAACGGAGAAATTATATGGCAGAGATAGATAAGGTATTACCTAACAGCGCAACAAATGTAACACTACCAGATCCTAAAGCAGTTCAAGTTGAAGAACAAAAATTAAGAGATGATGGTATGAAAGAACCTTCGGAACTTTCAGAAAATGAAGACGGTAGCGTAGATGTTAATTTTGACCCAAATGCAGTAGAACCTATTTTAGGTGGAGATCATTTTGCTAATTTAGCAGATCTATTACCAGATGATGTTTTAGATCCATTAGGTAGTCAATTATTTTCAGATTTTACAGATTACAAATCTTCAAGAAAAGATTGGGAAAGAGCCTACACAACAGGTTTAGATTTATTAGGTTTTAATTACGATGACAGAACAGAACCTTTCAAAGGTGCATCAGGTGCAACTCATCCTGTATTAGCAGAAGCTGTTACAGCATTTCAATCTCTAGCTTACAAAGAATTATTACCAGCAGGTGGACCTGTTAGAACTCAAACAATGGGTAAAGTAGATCCAGCTAAAGAACAACAAGCTCAACGTGTCAAAGATTACATGAACTATCAAATCATGGACAAGATGCCAGAGTATGAAGCTGAGTTTGATCAAATGTTATTTTATTTACCATTAGCAGGATCAGCATTTAAAAAAGTTTATTATGATGGCGTAATGCAAAGAGCCGTTTCTAAATTTGTACCAGCTGATGATTTAGTTGTTCCTTACACAGCAACATCACTAGACGATTGCGAATCTATTATTCACATGGTTCGTATGACTGAAAACGAATTAAGAAAACAACAAGTTGGTGGATTCTATAGAGACATAGAAATTTCCCCAACAAATCTAAATGAATCAGAAGCACAAGAAAAAGAAAAAAAATTAGAAGGAATGACAAGAGGACGAGATGATCGTCTTATTACAATTTTAGAATGTCATATTAATTTAGATCTAGAAGGTTTTGAAGACATGGGTCAAGACGGAGAACCTACAGGTATTAAACTACCTTACATTGTAACTGTAGAAGAAGGTACAAGAAAAACTTTATCCATCAGAAGAAACTTTGAGATTAATGATCCATTAAAGAAAAAAATTGATTATTTTGTTCACTTTAAATTTTTACCTGGTTTAGGATTTTACGGCTTTGGATTAATTCACATGATCGGTGGATTATCTAGAACTGCCACAGCAGCATTAAGACAATTATTAGATGCAGGTACATTATCAAATTTACCCGCAGGATTTAAAATGCGTGGTATAAAAATGAGAGACGAAGCACAAGCTATACAACCCGGAGAATTCAGAGACGTTGATGCTCCTGGTGGAAACTTAAAAGACGCATTTATGATGCTTCCATTTAAGGAACCATCGCAAACCTTATTATCACTTATGGGTGTCGTGGTATCTGCAGGACAAAGATTCGCTTCCATAGCGGACCTGCAAGTAGGAGACGGGAATCAACAAGCGGCAGTGGGCACGACAGTAGCTTTGTTGGAAAGAGGAAGTAGAACAATGTCAGCAATACACAAGAGACTGTATGCTTCGATGAAAAAAGAATTTAATTTAATGGCAAGAGTTTTTAAACTTTATCTACCCCCCGTATATCCATACGATGTTGTTGGAGGACAAAGGCAAATCATGCAAACTGACTTCGATGATAGAGTAGATATTCTGCCGGTTGCGGATCCCAATATATTCTCTCAAACACAGAGGATCTCTCTCGCCCAAACGGAACTGCAATTGGCAGCTTCAAATCCTAAAATGCACAATCAGTATGCAGTATATAGAAATATGTATGAAGCATTAGGAGTTAAAGATATTGATTCAATTTTAAAAAGACCACCCAAGCCAGGTCCAAAAGATCCTGCACTAGAACACATTGATGCATTAGGCGCTGTTCCTTTTAAAGCTTTTCCAGGTCAAGATCACAGAGCACATATAACTGCTCATTTAAATTTTATGGCTACTAACCTAGCACGTACAGCACCAACAGTAACAGCAGCTATAGAAAAAAATTGTCTTGAACATATTTCTCTAATGGCTCAAGAACAAGTTGAATTAGAATTTAGAGAATTAATACAACAAATTAAACAACAGACTATGGCTATCCAACAGAACCCACAAATGGTTCAACAGGATCCACAAGTACAACAAGAAATACAACAAGCTCAAATTCAAATTGAAGCTAGAAAAGCAGTTCTAATTGCTGAGATGATGGAAGACTTTATGAAGGAAGAGAAAAAAATTACTTCATCATTTGGTCACGATCCTATTGCTCAACTAAGATCAAGAGAATTAGATATTAGAGCAATGGACAATGAGTCTAGAAGAAAAGACTCTGAGGAAAGATTAAACTTAGAGAACATGAAGGCTATGATGAATCAAAGAAACCAAGATGAAAAATTAGAGCAAAACGAAGAACTAGCAGAATTAAGAGCAGACACGTCAATAGAAAAAACAGAGATGGCTAACGAAGCAAGAGAAAAATTAGCCATGATGAAAAATAAAGGAAGTCAAAATGATAGATAAAAAAGAAAAGAAAACATTAAAGAAACACAAAGTACATCATACAACAAAACATATGACATCAATGAAAAAAGATATGAAAAAAGGTATCACATTTAAAAAGTCTCACAACAAAGCTTTGAAAAAGGTAGGTGTGTAATGGCTTGGTTTGGTTTAGCAAAATTAGCACTATCTGCTGGAAGTAAAATTTACGCAAATAGACAAAAAACTAAGATGGCTATGTCTGATGCACAACTAATGCATGCATCAAAAATGGCCAGTGGTGAGGAAGCTTACCAAGGCAAATTATTAGAATCTAGACAATCTGACTGGAAGGACGAGGCGGTATTAATAATCCTCTCAACGCCTATAGCAATTTTAGCTTGGGCAGTGGTATCGGATGACCCTACAGCAATGGACAAAGTAAAGCTATTTTTTGAGATGTTCTCAGAACTTCCTAAATGGTTTACTAATTTATGGATACTTGTAGTTGCTAGTATTTATGGTATAAAAGGAACTCAAATATTTAAAGGAGGGAAAAAATAATGACAAAAGAAACAATTACAAAAGCACCAAAAATTGAAAAAGGATTAGGTGTAGGAAAAGATGGATTTTTAAAAGGCGGAATTGATATTTCTAAAGAAGTTTCAAATCCATTAGAATCTCAAACAAACGATGCAAAATATGGTAAAAGAATGTTAGCATCTAAATCTAAAAAAGTTACTTGGTACTAAATTAAAAAAGGAAAACAATGCCTGGAAAAGAATTTAAAGGAAGAAGTAAAAGAGCAATGTACAGCAACGGTAAGTTAGTTGGTGGACAAAAAAAATTAGATGTAGCTCTACCAAAAGGAGTTTTAAATAAAGCTGATTTTAAAGCATTAGGTAATGCTGGTAGTAAAAAAAAAGGAGCCAAAGTATAATGAGTTTTTTATATAATACTTTTAAAAACGCTCCTGCTATTGGAAAAAAAATAAAACAAGTTTTTTCAAAAAAACAACCTACAATAACAGGTATGAAATCTACAAGTGGTAGAACAGATACAAACCAATACCTTTTAAAAAAAGCTATTAAAGATGTAAAAACAAAAACAGAAGAGTTCAAAAAAGCAACAGGAAAAGGAGATAAATAATGAGTCTATGGGAAAATGTAAGAGATAAAAAGAAAAGAGGAGAAAAAATGAATTCAAAAAAAAATAGCACTATTTCTCCTAAAGTTTACGCAGAATCAAAAAAAGGTTTTCCGAACAGTAAAAAAAATAAAAATAAAAGTAAGAAAAAAGTAACAGCGTAATGAGAACCTATTTTAATGATGGTGGAAGTGCGGCATGGACTAGAAAAGAAGGTAAGTCTGAGTCCGGTGGTTTAAATGCCAAAGGCAGAGCCAGCTACACAAAAGGCACATTAAAAGCACCTACAAAATCAAAAACAAATCCAAGACGTAAATCGTTTTGCGCAAGAATGAAAGGTATGAAAGCTAAATTAACTTCAGCTAAAACAGCAAGAGATCCAGATTCAAGAATAAACAAATCACTACGAAAGTGGGATTGTTAGTGGATCCATTAGTTCTAGTAGCAAAGATACAAAAAATAGTCAGAGAAAGATTACAAGCTGTTGGAGACACAATGATAACAGGTGGGGTTGACAACATGGAAAAATATCAATATATGTTAGGACAAGCAAGATCTTATAATTATATTTTACAGGAAATCTCTAACCTGCTAAACAACAAGGAGCAAAAAGATGAGCAAGGAAACGTTATCGACATCGACAGAAATACCAAAACATAATAATGCTTTAGAAGAAAAGTATAAAAAGATAGAAGAAAAAGAACCATTAAATCCCGAAACCATTGAAGCACAAAGATCCCAGTTACCGGAACCAAGCGGCTGGAGACTTTTGGTTTTACCTTTTACACCTAAAGAAAAAAGTAAAGGCGGAATTATATTCACTCAAGAATCTTTAGACAAATTACGTATTTCCACTAACTGTGGTTATGTACTCAAGTTAGGACCGTTGGCCTATCATGATAAAGAAAAATATCCAACAGGACCGTGGTGCAAAAAAGGACAGTGGGTTATTTTTGCACGTTATGCGGGATCAAGATTACCCATCGAAGGCGGAGAAGTTCGTTTATTAAATGATGACGAAGTTCTAGGAACAATAGAAGATCCTGAATCCGTACTTCTTAACGTTTAACACATAGAAGGGATAAGACTATGCCAGATACAGAACAAACAAAAAAAGAACCAATGGTGGATATAGATACTTCAGGACCTGAAGTAGATGTAGATATATCAGAAAAAAAAGAAGTAGAAGTAAAAGAAACTGTTGAAACACCAGAAGTAATAGAAACAGTAGTAGAAGAAACTACTAACGAAAAAGAAGCTAAACCAGAAATTGAAGAATACAGTGAAGGTGTTCAAAAAAGAATAGCTAAGTTAACTAAAAAATGGCGTGAAGCAGAAAGACAAAGAGAAGCTGCTTTAGAATTTGCCAAAGGTGTTCAACAACAACACACACAGTTAAAAACAAGATTTTCTAAAATGGAACCAAATTATGTTCAAGCTTTAGAAAATAGATTAACATCTGGAATAGAAGCAGCAAAAGCAAAACTTGCAACTGCGAGAGACAGCGGAGATATTAGTGCTGAAGTAGAAGCTCAAAGAGATATATCTAGACTTGGTTTAGATGAAGCAAGGTTAGGCGCTATGAAGGAAAGACAATCTGAAAATAAAGAACAGATTGTTAGAACTCCTGCAATGCAACAACCTGCTGCTCAACAAGCACCACAGCCAGATCCAAAAGCTGAAGCATGGGCAGATAGAAATTCTTGGTTTGGACAGGATAGTGCTATGACGTATACAGCGTTTGATCTACATAAAAAATTAACTGAAACAGAGGGTTTTGATCCTAATTCAGATGAATATTATGCAGAAGTTGATAAGCGTATAAGACTTGACTTTCCCCATAAATTCAGTACAACTGAACAAAAGGTTTCGACTAAACCTGCACAAACAGTAGTGTCGGCGACACGAAGTGCAAGACCAGGTCGCAAAACTGTGAGGCTCACACCATCACAGGTTACAATCGCTAAAAAATTAGGTGTGCCATTAGAAGAGTATGCGAAACAACTAAAAATCACGGAAGGAATATAAGCATATGGAAAACGATAAAATAAAAACCTCACGTGCGAGTCAAACTAGAGTTAAAGAAGAACGAAAAAAAGTTTGGTCTCCACCCTCATCTTTAGATTCACCCCCTGCACCAGACGGGTTTAAACATAGATGGATAAGAGCTGAATCAATGGGATTCGATGATACGAAAAACATGTCAGCTAAATTAAGATCAGGATACGAATTGGTTAGAGCCGATGAATATCCAGAGACTGATTATCCAGCTGTGACCGAAGGTAAATACAAGGGAATGATTGGAGTTGGCGGCCTATTGCTGGCTAGGATATCTAATGAGATTGTTGAGTCACGAAAAGCTTATTTTGCGAAACAAACACAAGACAAAAATAATGCAATCGACAACGACCTCATGAAGGAACAGCACCCAAGTATGCCTATCAATAGTGATAGACAAACTCGTGTAACCTTCGGTGGTACAAAGAAAAGTTAATTTTTTAACGATTCTCGGGTTAATCCCTACCAACGAAATAACAATTAACCCGTTTATGGATAAAACCATAAACATAATGAGGATACAAATATGGCAAATCAAGATGCAGCGTTCGGTTTCAGACCAGCAAGAAGTCTTACTGGTGGACAAATAAGAACAGAAGAATATGCAATTGCTAATAACGCATCTGGCAGTATTTTTACTGGACAGATAGTTGAAGCAGTAGCAGGTGGTGGTATTGAACCAGCAGCAGCAGGAGACACACAACAATTGGGTGTTTTCTCTGGTGTGTTTTATACTGACCCCACAACAGGTAAACCAACATGGAGAGCTTTCTATTCACAAGTAGCAGCAGCAGATATCGTTGCTTCAGTGGTAGCGGATCCCTATGTAGTGTTTGAAGCACAACACGATGGTACAGGTACGGCAGCGATGAACAATTCAGACTTCGATTTTACAGGAGTAGCAGGAAGCACAATTTCTGGACAATCAACTTCTGAAATTGATACATCATCTACTGGTACTACAGGTGGATTAAAACAAATTGGAATATCCAAAGATCCATCAAACAATGATACAGCTACAGCTAATGCTAACGCATATGTCGTTATCAATACTGGTGAGCATGTATTTAAACTAACAACAGGCGTCTAATAGAATAGGAGAATAATATTATGGCAATATCAAGATCACAACTAGTTAAAGAACTAGAGCCAGGATTGAATGCACTATTCGGCCTGGAATACAAAAACTACGCAGATGAACATACACAAATTTTCGATGTCGAAAATTCAGACAGAGCTTTTGAAGAAGAAGTAATGTTAAGTGGTTTCGGAAATGCAGAAGTAAAACCTGAAGGTTCTTCAGTTAATTACGATGATGCAAAAGAAACATTCACTGCTAGATACACTCACGAAACGCTTGCTTTAGCGTTCTCAATCACAGAAGAAGCGATTGAAGATAACTTGTACGATAGACTTGCGTCTAGATATACAAAAGCATTAGCTAGATCTATGGCTAACGCTAAACAAGTTAAAGCAGCAAATGTGTTAAACAATGCGTTTGACTCAAACTTCACCGGTGGTGATGGAGTAGAACTTTGTTCTGCTGTTCACCCAATCGTTGCTGGAACGTTCAAAAATGAACTATCAACTGCAGCTGACCTTAACGAAACATCGTTAGAGCAGTCGTTAATTGATATCGCAGGAATGACGGATGAGAGAGGGTTAAAAATAGCATCAAGAGGAATGAAACTAATTATTCCTTCTGAGTTACAATTCACAGCTGAGAGATTGATGAAATCTCAAGGTAGAGTTGGAACAGCTGACAATGACATCAATGCAGTAGCTAACATGGGAATGATTCCACAAGGCTATGTAGTTAATCACTACTTAACTGACACAGATGCGTTTTTCATCAAAACTGATGTACCTAATGGACTGAAAATGTTTGTTAGAGCGCCAGTTAAAACAGCGATGGAAGGCGATTTTGAATCTGGAAACGTTAGATACAAAGCTAGAGAGAGATATTCATTTGGATTCTCAGACCCTAGAGGTATCTTCGGATCACCAGGCGCAGCGTAGTCTAAACTAAACTTAAGTGAGGCGGCCTAAAAACCGCCTCATTTTTTTTGCAAAATAAAAAACACAATGAAGAAATTCTTAATTAAAATTACTGCCTACGGATACATAACTGAATTTACAGTTATGGCTGCAGATGACTCTAAAGAAATAGAGAATGCAATCCTTGACAAACTAGGAAAAAATGATATTAATTGGGAGAAGTCAGGCTTTTATAGTTTGACAAAAAAATGGTTAACCTTTGAGGAGATTAACGATGACAAACTTACAAGACCTATACAAACAGAAAAGGTCTCTGGAGTTGAGTTGGGAGCAGGAGCATCTTAACGAGGGTAGATATACTCTTGATATGGTCAGAATAGATCATAAAGTCAGACAAGTAATTGCTGACATTAAGACAAAAGAAGCTGAGTTAGCACACCATGTTAGCAAAGTAGAAGACTCTGCACCACAAGTTTCCGTAGCTACTTAACAAAAAGCTACACCACTGAAATACCACTTTCACTACAGAATCTCTTGCACTCTATTTAAATCTGTTGTATAATTATCACACTGTATATTAAATAAATAAAATGTAGACGCATACAGTCGACATCCCTAGGGACTACATTTAATATTCTAGGAGGAATATAACATGGCAAACACAACGTTCAACGGACCGGTAAGGTCTGAAAAAGGCTTTCAAGTAGCAACTAAAAACACATCTACTGGAGCAGTAACAACTAGAATGAGTTCAGGAATGCCTGACTTAACTGGTTTAACAATCTCAGATGTAGCAACAGCATCTGGTGTAACTTTAGCAGCAGACACTATTTCTGTAGTCAATTACACAGGTGCAGCAGCTGCAACTATGACACTACCCGCAGCAACAGCAGGGACAATAGTAATTTATTGTCAATCAAAAGACACTACAGGTGGAACAACAGCATTAGTTTTTGATGCAGCTGGTTCCGATGTTTTTGCAACAGGTTCAGTTATTGAATCAAGAGGTTCAAGTGAAGTAACTTTTGATACTTCAGCAGCAGGTGAAACAAAATTAACTTTCACACCAGCTAACGCAACAACTAATTTGTTGACTACTGGTGGACAGATTGCTTTCATTTGTTATGAAAATGCTACATGGCACATTGCAACAAAATTAGCAGCTGAGACTACTCAAGTCACAGGTGCATTTGTATTTGCAGCGTAATAACAATTAACTTAAGTGGGGTTTCGGCCCCACTTAAATTTACTTAATTAAGGAGGGTAAATAAAATGGCAGACGTAGTAACAGGACCAGAAATCCTACAAGAAAACGACAAGAGAGTAGTAATAAAATTAGTAAATCAATCAGATGGAACAGGTGCAACAACTGTATTTTTTGACGTTTCAGCAATGGCAGCAAATATAGCAGGACAAGCTGTAACAAGAGGAACATTACAAAGAGTATGGTTCTCAGCTCAAGGTGGAGATGGCGGAGATTCATTCGCTCGTTTAGATTTTGAAGATTCAGATGGTGATAGACCTTTACTTGGTTTTACAGGAACAGGCTATTGGGACTTTAGAGAATTTGGTGGTTGTCCAGCAAGCAGAAACGATAACACAAACGGTGATATTAATTTTGTGGTTCCAGGCGCAGCAGACTCTGGAAATATGTACTCAATCGTAGCTGAATTTATTAAAGAATATTCATAGGAAGGTAACTAATGGCCAATACAACTTCAGGCGCAGTTACTTTTGACAAAACGTTCGCAGTTGATGAGATAATTGCAGAAGCATACGAACGTATAGGTTCACAGGTAAGCTCTGGATATCAATTAAAAACAGCAAGACGTTCTTTAAATATAATGTTTCAAGAATGGGGCAATAGAGGTTTACACTATTGGGAAGTAGGAGAAGCTGATATTAATTTAGTTGAAGGTCAAGCAGAATATATTTTGTTTAGATCAACCGGTGATGGAACAAGTGCAGTTACAGATCCTGCTAATACTTATGGTGTAGCAGATGTTCTTGAAGCAACTTTAAGAACAAGTAGAACTGCAGTAGCTCAAGCAGATTCTGCACTTACAAAAATAGACAGATCAACTTATTCAGCTCTAGCAAATAAATTATCAAAAGGAACACCATCAAAATATTTTGTTCAAAGATTTGTAGAAAAAACAGTTGTAACAGTTTATCCAACAGCTGATTCTAGTAATGCAGCAAAAGCTGCTCATATTTATTTTGTAAAAAGAATACAAGACGCATCATCTACTTATACAGATGCAACAGATGTTCCATTTAGATTTGTACCATGTATGGTATCTGGTCTAGCTTTTTACTTATCACAAAAATTTAACCCACAGTTAGTTCAACAAATGAAATTACTTTATGAAGATGAATTAGCTAGAGCATTATCAGAAGATGGTTCTTCTACTAGTGTTCACATAACACCAAAAGTGTATTACCCAGGAACATAATGGCAAGAGGAAAATTTTCAAAAGCAATATCAGATAGATCAGGAATGCAATTTCCATACACTGAAATGGTTGAAGAATGGAGTGGTTCTATTGTACATAAATCAGAATTTGAATCAAAACATCCTCAATTAGAAATAAGTGCTCATCACGGAGATGAACAAGGTCTTAAAAATGCAAGGCCAGATAGAGTAGAATTTGCAACGCCTAGTGTTTTAATGGATAACCCTTTTATTACTTCTTCATCTTTAACTTCAGTTGTAGTTTATATTTCTCCTGATAGTAAAGGAATTGATACAAATTCTTTTCAAACAAGTGATGCTATTAGATTTACATCTGTAAAATCTTCTGCAGGTAGTGTTGCCTCAAGTGTTTTTGAATTAGAAACTACATTAAATGAAAATCTAACTAATTCAGATACTACTATTACTTTATCAGATGCAACTAATTTTCCAACTAGTGGATTTATTGTTATTGAAAAGGTACTAACTTCTGATGATACAACTAATGAGTTATTAGTAGGTAAATTTGCAAATGAAACAATTCAATATACAGGTAAATCTGGTAATAATTTAACAGGCTGTACAAGAGGCACAGCGGCTCCTATTACTGGAGTTACACCAAATGTTACAACAGCAAGAGCACACAATTCAGGTGCAAAAGTTTTTGGATCGTATATAATAACAAGAACAACAAGCTCAATTACAGATAATGGAGTATCTACATCATATAGTTTCTCTTTTACTTTTAGTTTAGCTTCATCGGCAACAACAGGTGGAACAGGTGGAGGCAGTTTTGTATTTGCAGGACCTGTAAATCAAAGAGGATAATATGGCAGGAATTAGTTACTCAGATTTAAGAACAAATATTAGAAACTACACAGAAGTTACTAGCACCGTGCTAACTGATGCTGTTATTGAGAACATAGTTTTAAATGCAGAGTACAGAATTTTTAGAGATATACCTAGTGATGCATATAGAAAAACAGCTCAAGATAATTTAGTGGCAAACCAGGAACATGCAAATGTACCAGCAGGAGCTTTGTTTGTAAGAGCAGTTGAAGTTGCTGATTCTACAGCAGCTTTTAATAATCCAATTTTTTTAGAAAAAAGAGATATGACATTCTTAGATGAGTTTAATGGTGCACGTGTTACAGGAAGACCTAAATACTTTGCTATGAAAGGTGGAGCAAGTGGTAATACAAATACTACTTCAGGAGCAATATTATTATCTCCAATACCAAATGCTACATATGTATACAAAATTCATTACAATGCTATACCAGCTAAGTTAGAAGCTTCTAGCAATGAGACAAATTTCATTAGTTTAAATTTTCCAAATGGTTTACTATATGCTGCTTTAGTAGAATCATATGCCTATTTAAAAGGGCCAATGGATATGTTACAATTATACGAGCAAAAATACAAAGAAGAAGTTCAAAAATTTGGTGGAGAACAAATAGGTAGAAGAAGACGAGATGATTACACTGATGGAACAGTTAGGCTAGCTGTCCAAGAAGTAAAACAATAGGAATTAAATTATGGCATCAACATTTACAACACTCGGTTTAGAACTAATGGCAACTGGCGAAAACGCTGGTACATGGGGAGATAAAACTAATACCAATCTAAGCATGGTTCAAGCAGCCGTTGCTAGTTATGTAGAAAAATCTATTGCAGGTGGTGCAGCAACTACAACTTTAACAATTACAGACGGCGATGCAACAGAATCTACATCAGTTGCAAGAAGTGCTATTATAAAACTTACAGGAACAATATCAGG
>Ga0209279_10001384_pt1 | contig 12979 bp, 9 predicted proteins | sample CoawatmetaG00DNA_3_FD_187508 | JGI IMG/M metagenome (GOLD analysis project Ga0209279, IMG submission 187508) | Marine microbial communities from the West Antarctic Peninsula - Coastal water metaG006-DNA (SPAdes) (version 2) | ecosystem: Environmental > Aquatic > Marine > Coastal ... | reverse complement strand
GGGTAGACGCTTAAATAGGGTACAGCCAAGCTGGGCTTCGAGGCCCTTGATCTGCTGACTGATAGCAGCTTGAGTCATATGCAGCTCAGCCGCAGCCTGGGTAAAATTAAGATGGCGAGCGGAGGCTTCAAATGAGCGCAGCCAGTTTAATGGAGGCAGTCTTTTCTTCATAAATAACGTCTCATTCTTTTTTTGACGGGCCCATTAGGGCTGATCATCGTCAGGATCATCGATCAAGCGGCCGAGTTCGGAGGCGGCTTGGCGCAGGATTGGCAGATAGCCAAGAAGCTCATCCAGACTCTTTCTAATCACTGGAGCATGAGTGAATAGACAGGCTAATAGCTTGCCACTACTGTCCAGCACAGGCACTGCGCAGGCCACCATACCATCGCAGAACTCTTCGTTGTCAGTGCCGACCTCGGTTTTCTTAATCTGTTGAAGTTCGGTCTCTAATGTCTGTGCGTCGATGATGGTATTACGTGTGTACCGCACCATTGGTAGCAGATTAATAATCTTTAGACGACGTTGTTTTGGTAGAGAGCTAAGATACAGTTTGCCGCTGGCTGTGCACCAACTCGGGGTATGGCTACCGACCTGTAAGTTTATCTGCAGAGGCCAATCCGTTTGTACACGGTCGTAATAAATCATCTCAGTGCCATTGGGAATGGCGATACCGCAGGTCTCACCGGTGTGCTGAGTAAGCTGCGTGAGAATAGCCTGACGCACCGCTTTGAATCTGCTGTTATGCAGTATCCCAAGTGCTACGCCATGCATGCGATTGCCGGGCAGTATTAAGCCACGCATCGAAGTTAGCAGATAACCATCCGACTCAAGTTGATTGAGCAATCGGTGCATGCTGGGTTTAGGAATATTCAGCTGAAAAGAGAGATCGGCAGGCGATAAGGGACGCTCAGCTTTAGCAACGGCCTCTATAATCTCCATCACTCTGGAAATAGAGGAGCCTTTCTCTCTTGTGCTCACTGTGATTCCGTCTTTCATAGGTTAACTCTGGAGTCTATTTCATCGTCGGCATGGAGAACATCGCACCTTCACGCATACCGGCAGAGGGCCAGCGTTGGGTAATAGTTTTACGTTTGGTGTAAAAACGAACAGCATCAGGGCCATAGGCATGCAAGTCGCCAAACAATGAGCGCTTCCAACCACCGAAGCTGTGGTATGCAACCGGCACGGGTAACGGCACATTGATACCGACCATACCGACCAAAATCTGGTCGGAAAAATAGCGCGCAGCTTCGCCGTCGCGGGTAAAGATACAGGTGCCGTTACCGTATTCATGGTCGTTAATAATGTCCATAGCTTTTTGCATGGTATCGACGCGTATGACCTGTAGCACGGGACCAAAAATTTCTGCCTGGTAACTATCCATCTCGACGGTGACATTATCAACAAGTGTGCCACCCACAAAAAAGCCATTCTCATAGCCTTGAATCTGCGGGTTGCGTCCATCGACGACAATAGTGGCACCCTGTTTTTCAGCACTGTCTATATAGCCAAAGACTTTTTGTTGATGTTGCCGAGTAATCACAGGGCCAAAGTCATTGCTGGCATTGGTGCAGGCGCCTACTTTTAAGCCCTTCATGGCCTCTTGCATCTTGCTAACTAATGAGTCGGCTGCTGCGTCGCCTACGGCAACCACAACGGACAGTGCCATACAGCGTTCACCTGAAGAGCCAAACGCGGCGCCAAGTAACTGGGCAACGGTGTTATCCATGTCGGCATCTGGCATGACAATGGCGTGGTTCTTGGCACCACCCAATGCCTGACAGCGTTTGCCATTAGCATTTGCCGTGGTATAGATAGTCTCCGCAATCGGTGTGGAGCCTACAAAGCTGACCGCTTTAACATCCTTATGATGCAGTAGGGCATCGACGGCTTCCTTATCGCCATTGACTACGTTCATGACACCATCGGGCAGACCGGCCTCTTTTAATAGGGAGGCAATAAATAGGGTTGAGCTAGGGTCGCGTTCTGATGGCTTAAGGATAAAGCAATTACCACAGACAATGGCCATTGGATACATCCATAAGGGCACCATTGCCGGGAAGTTAAATGGGGTAATACCAGCTACCACACCCAAAGGTTGAAATTCACTCCAACTGTCAATATTAGCCGCCACATTTTTACTGTGCTCACCTTTTAATAGCTCTGGTGCGCAGCAGGCATACTCAACATTTTCGATGCCGCGCTGTAATTCACCGGCCGCATCATGACTGATCTTGCCATGCTCATCGCCAATCAAGGCACAGATTTCGTCGGCATTGGCCTCTAATAGTTCTTTAAATTTAAACATGACTCGCGCACGTTTAATGGCGGGGGTGTCACGCCACGCAGGAAAGGCAGCCTGAGCCGCATCAATCGCCTGCGCCACTGTCGCCTGAGATGCCAGTGCCACCTGTTTGCTAACTTCACCAGTGGCTGGGTTGTAAACGTCCTGAGTCCGGTCATCGCCAGCGACCATCTGGCCGTTAATTAAATGTCCTACTACTGTCATTATTATGTCCTCAAAAATATAAGTGGGTTTACCAGAGCTTTTTGTAGATCTCGATGATCTCTTCTGCGCTGGGTACCTTTGGATTGTTTGCCGGGGATCCAGATGCCAATGCCTGCTCAGCCATCACTCCGAGATTATTAAAAAAGTGTTCCCGTTCGATACCAAATTGTTCTGGAGTCGGTACCTGTAGTTCTTCATTGATGGCGTATAACTCCGCCATCAGTTTTGCATTAGCTTGCTCAGTGCTATCAGTTTGGTTGGCCACGCCCATGGCTCGCGCGCAGTCAGCATAGCGCTTGGCAGCTGCAGGAATGCTGTACTCAGTAACCATAGGCAGTAACATGGCATTAGAGAGGCCGTGGGGGACATGATAAAAAGCGCCGATAGGTCGCGACATACCATGGACTAGGGCGACAGAGGCATTGGAAAATGCGATACCGGCCAGGGTCGACCCCAACATCATTGCTTCACGAGTCTGCTGATCGCTGCCGTTGTGAAATACTTTGCGTATATTGGGCCCCAGCAGTTTCATAGCGGCAATGGCTTGGCTATCGCTGTAGAGGCTAGCCTTCTTGCTGACATAGGCTTCCATCGCATGGGTTAGGGCGTCGATACCTGTATCTGCGGTGGTACGTGCCGGTAGACTTAGGGTCAGGCTATAGTCCACCAGTGCGGCTGTGGGCATAAAGCCAATGCCAACACAGAGCATTTTCTCATCACTGGTTTCGTCAGTAATAATGGTAACGCGGGTACATTCGGAGCCAGTTCCCGCCGTGGTAGGGATAGCAATAATGGGTAGCCCGGGCTCACTAACGATGCGGGGGAATTTATAGTCGCGCATCACGCCACCATACTTACCCAGAATGGCAATAGCTTTGGCGCTATCGATAGGGCTGCCTCCGCCCACCGCGATAATGCTGTCGTAGTTGCCATTGCGCACCTGCTCCACACCCGCCTGAATCGAGCGCACTGTGGGTTCCGGAACAGTGTCATGAAATACATCCGAGTCGATACCAGCGGCGGTTAAGCTTTCTTGCACTGCTCTCACATAACCAAGCTGCACCATCATCTTGTCGGTAACAATTAATGGGCGCTGACACTCTAGGGCGATCAAGATATCTCCTACTTCTTTACTGGCGCCCTCGCCCACTTGCAAAATACGCGGGAGAATTATCTGTGTAGACATAGCATTACTCTTTATCAGTTACAGGTTCGTTAAATAGTGCTTTAAATAGACCGTATGCCGCGACAATTAAAACGATAGAAAATGGTAGTGCGGCGACAATTGAGGCGGTTTGCAGGGCCTCGAGGCCTCCGGCATACAGCAGTACCGCGGCAACGGTGCCTATCGCCAGTCCCCAAAATAATCGAAAGCCTGTGGCCGGCTCTGCACTGCCCATGGAAATTAAGGTGCAGATAACCAGCGTTGCCGAATCGGCCGAGGTAACAAAGTACGTCACTAGCATGATGGTACAGATGCCGGCCATTGCTGTTGTCAGGACCGGACTCAAATTCATCAGATCAATCGTTTTAAATAGCGCTGTGGTGGTATCGCTGTTCACTGCTTCGACCACACCGCCGTCTCCGAATAGCTCTATAAACATGCCTGTACTGCCAAATATGGTGATCCATACAATTGCTAATGCAGTGGGTGCGAGCAGCACACCAAGTACAAATTCACGGAGGGTGCGGCCGCGAGATATGCGTGCAATAAAAATTGACACAAACGGTGACCAAGCGATCCACCAACCCCAGTAGAAAATGGTCCAGGCCGACTGCCAGGTGCTAGCGGGATCGGAGTCAAGCCAGGTACTTGTTGCAGGTAGATTAATGATGTAGTCAATACTGTTATTAAAGAGGGAGGTGAGTTGATAGCTGGTGGGGCCGAAGACAAGGAACATAACCAGTATCAATAGTGTCAGACGCATATTGAGCACGCTCAGAATTCGAATACCTCTATCAACACCGGTAAGTGCTGAAATAGTGGCAATAATAGATATTCCGGCAATCAGGAAAATCTGATTTTGTGTGGAAATATCCGTATCCATCAGATAGTTAAGTCCTGCATTCATCTGTTGGGCGCCCAGCCCCAATGACGTTGCTATACCAAAGACTGTCCCTATGACCGCCAATAAATCGGCGATATGACCAATCGGACCATAAATACGTTCGCCAAAAATGGGGTACAGACTGGATCTTATCGCAAGGGGAAGCCCTTTTCGGTAAGAGAAGTAGGCCAGTGATAGGCCTAATATCGCATAGAGTGCCCAGCCGTGCATGCCCCAGTGCATCAGTGTAATCCTGGTGGCGATAGTCGCCGCCTCTGGAGTCATTGACATTGCTGGATCGAGCAGTGGGTTGGCCTGAAAGTGGGTAATTGGTTCGGCGATACTGTAAAAAAGAATACCAATACCTATGCCTGCCCCAAATAGCATAGAAAACCAGGCGAATAGGCCGAACTCAGGTTTGTCGTCAGGGTCACCCAACCGTATATTTCCAAAGCGGCTAAAAATGAGATAGATAGATAGCAGCACAAATACATTCATCAGCCCGATGTAGTACCAAGACAGCTGGCTAGCAATAAAATTTTTGGCGCCGCTGTAAACCGAATCCGCGTATTGAGGATCGACAATGGTAAAAATAACAAATCCTAAGACTAATAGAGCAGAACCTATCGCCATAATGGGATGGGCTCCGGATAATAGACCGCTGGGTTGGTTGGACATCAGTATTTTCCCCTATAATTTTTTAACTATTAATTTATCTTAAAATGATACGATTTATATTGTTATACATAAAAAAGATTGATGCAACCCCTAAAAAAGTACTCTGGCACAGAGGCCGAGTAATGCTGTCATTAAAAAAACGATGGCGATCAATAAATCCTTTAATGGCGGGGCCTGTAGCCCATATTAGGTATAAAAAAACACTGGCCTTAGGGGTGTTATTTATTGCTAGTCGGGGGTGACTTTGGTTCTTATTATCGCGTTTTCTCACTATTGACATTAAAAGCGGTATTTAAGGTATGAACAATCTCAGTCATTTACCTCTCTTGGGCGTAAGAGTTATCGACTTCGGTCAGCAAATTGCGGGACCCGCTGTCGCTATGGTACTGGCTGATTTTGGTGCTACCGTTATTCATATTGATCCCCCCACAGGACCTCAGTGGGTGCATCAGGCGAATGCCATATTGAACCGCAATAAACAGTGCCTAAACATTGATTTAAAAACAGTTGAGGGTCTCGATCAGGCTAATCAGCTAATAGATCAGGCGGATGTGGTGATTGAATCATTTCGCCCTGGGGTTATGCAGCGCCTCGGAATTGATTTCGAACAACTGCGTGCTGCTCGCCCTGAGTTAATTACGCTCTCCGTGCCGGGCTTTGCCAGCAATGATCAGTTGCGTAGTCAATGGAAGGCAACTGAGGCCGTAGTCGCAGCTACAGCTGGAGCTTATACAGATATGGGCTTTAACCGCGTATTAATGGGTTTAAACCCCTGCTTCTCGCCGCTACCGTTAGCCTCGTCTTACACCACTACACTAGCCGCCAGTTCGGTCGTTCTAGCGTTGTTGGCGCGGGAAAAAAGTGGCTATGGCGATCATATAGAAGTACCAGTGATTGCAGCGATGATGGAGGGGCTGTCTTACAATTCCTACCAGGTGGACGGTCTACCAGAGCGCTACAAAACGATGCGTGAACTCGAGATTGAGCGCCGTCGTGAGAATAATATTGAGTTTGATCTCAGTTACGAGGAGCTACAGGCTTACCTCGATCCTTTTTACCGCAGTTATGAATGTGCCGATGGTCGTATGTTTTACATTGTCTGTCCCTCTCATCGCAACCATGCGCGCCGCTGTTTGCAAACACTGGGGCTCTACGAAGAACTGCTGGCTGAGGGTCTGCCCGAGGTAGACAACCTGCATCTACCGGTAAGTGAATGGACTGGTGAGACCTCTTTAGGTGTGTACCCACTACCGAAAAAGTGGGCGGACATTATCGCTGAAAAAATTAAGTTAGTGATGTTGACCAGAAGCTCCTCAGAATGGGGCGCTAAATTTGGTGATAGCCAGATTCCCGGTGCACCCCATAGAACCACTAAAGAGTGGGTTAACAGTAAGCATTGCAATGATGCCGGGTTGATCGTTGAAGTTAATGATCCAGAATATGGCCTGATGAAGCAGCCCGGTCCAGTGGCTTGGTTAGAAGAGTCTGTGGGCCATATGGTGTCACCCAAAGCACGGGAGTTTGTCTCTTTTGGACAGGCTTTGGCTGTGCTTGCCGCGGTGCCAGCAACGGCTGTCACTCAGATACCAGAGGCAGATCTGGCGAAAGGTTGGTTAGATGGACTGCGAGTATTAGACTTAACCAATGTTATTGCTGGGCCACATTCCACGGCATTTTTAGCGCGGTTTGGTGCAGACGTTACTAAGGTTGAACCAGTGGTGCCGATGTATGATCCGCTGATCGGTACGCTGTTCGCCTTTCAGTCGGATATGGGTAAGCGAAGTGCACTGGTTGATATTAATACGGCTGAGGGCCGCGAGGCCTTTAATCGCCTCGTGCGTTCCGTAGATCTGGTGGTGATAAACGCACCTGACCGTCAGATGAAAAGTCTCAATTTAGATCATGATAGCCTGCAGCGAATTAACCCCGGCGTCCTGTTCTGTCGTCTGGATTGTCTCGGTGGACCCATGGCTGCGGGCAAAACAAACTATATTGGCTATGATGATATTATTCAGGCTAACAGCGGGATCATGAGTCGCTTTGGTGGTGCAGATACGCCAGAAGAGCATGCCCACCTAGGTACCTTAGATGTAAACTGTGGCTTTGCTGGCGGCCTAGCCATGGCTGTGGCCCTGTATCATAAAGCTAAAACGGGACGAGTTAGTCGCGCTCGGACATCGCTGTCCGCGGTCACCAATCTTGCGCAGCTGCCGTTTTGTTTCGATTACGCGGGGCTAGAGGAATTTGCTGAGCCCTCGGGTCGTCAGGCCATGGGTAATCACGCTCTGTCTCACTTTTATGCGACTTCCGATGATTGGATTTTCCTCGATGCTGAGAGCTCAGATCTCGAAAAATTAGAATCTATCGAAGGCTTGGCGGGTATTACTACCACGGCCGATATTCAGGTATTTTTGACCGTTGCCTTTCAGCAGGCGTCCGCCGAAAAGTGGGTTCAGCGTCTTCAGTTAGCAGACATTGCCGTGGCGCAGCCTCAGTCCATCGAGACTCTGCGTGATGACAATAGCCGCATTGCTGATGGCACTGTCGGTGTCGAGCGAGGTAGTTTTGCTTTTTCCGTTTATCCAGATCATCCCAGTGGTCATAGGCTGACTCAGATCGATCATTACGCGATCCGTCCAAAGAATGCTCACATTGAGGCGATTACCCCGACGGAAGCTCATGGTCATTCTACCTCTGAGATTCTGGCGGGTGTGGGTTACACCGCTGAACAGATTGACTCGATGGTGGCGCGAGGTATTGTTGGCTTGGGCTGGGGAAAAACCTTCCTACCCGCTGACACGGCTGGTGTGCCGATTTCCGGTCTAGATGCCAGCTTCGGCACAGTGGATACAGAGACTGTAGGTTGGATCGATACTGAGTCGACCGAAGGAGATCTGTTCATCACATAGGGTGCAATAGCCATAGTTGCCAGCGTCGATACGCATCAGTGCTCCAACAATTTTTTTCAGGGTCTGTTGGCGTCGGCGAGATGATTCTTGTGACATATTAACGGCTTGCATCGCGTCCATCCGTGATAACCGGCCGACCATAGATTGGTCCAGTGTCTGCAGATATGGCTTCGAGTTCTTCTAACTCAACTCTCAGATTAAGCAGCCGTTGGCGATTTTTGTCATCGATAGCCTGGTTAGTCATTGGATTATATCAACGGCATTTTATTGATTGAATAGGCCTGTTTATCTAGCCAAGGTGCTATTGAGCTTAGCTGAGGAACAATTTCTTCACTATAAATAGAGCGACAATGTGCTGATATTTTCTGTGGTAGGTCGCCTAATTCATTATCACGACAGAGCATCGTTAAATGCCTTGCATGGACTCCATTAGCCAGAGGCATCACTCGGGTACCTGCGAGTAATTCAGGGTAACGCACCATGCACAGCCCAGTGGTGATGGCCCAGCCCTGACCAGACTGCACAAAGCGCAGTAATGTCTGTGTACTATCCAATTCATAGGCGGTGTTCAACCTAAGCTGCATACGACGCGCAATCAGGTCGGTCAGTCTGCCCAACCCTGAACCTCTGGTGTATCTCACGAACGGAACATTGTCGGCTAACCAAGCAGCTGATACGGCACCGTCTTGGGCATAGCTTTCTGGCACGATCATAACAAAGGGATCGCGTAAAATAGGGAAGCGCTGTAGTTCAGGATGCTCGTCAATGGAGTCGCTAGTAATCAATATATCTAAATCACGATTTAATAAATCTTGTGACAGCGAGGAACCGAGCCCGGTGCGCAAAGTTAATCTAGAGGTAAAGGGTTTTACCTGTTGCATAAACTGCAGGCCAGCCACATCACAAAATGAGTCGATCATGCCGACATTCAGGGGCAGTAAACCACCCTTGGAAACCATGCGTACTTCGGCAAGCATGCGTTGGGTATCATTGATGATTTGCTGGGCATAGTTTTTCAATACCTGACCGCTTGGAGTCAGTTTAATTGGGCGTGATCGGGTAATGACTAACTGGGTTTCAGTTTGCTGCTCGATCTGCTTGAGGGTTTGCGAGACTGCCGACTGAGTAATGCCTATCCGCTCAGCAGCTTGGGTTAGGGTATCAGCTTCGGTTATCGCAAAAAATATCTTCAGCGCACTGATTTCTATAGTCTTATTATTTTTCATAGGACAAAGTATAGAGCAAAGTGCGGCTTATAGGTTATCCCCCTGCGGCGAGTTCTCGCATTGACGCAACACCCACGGGGCCACCGTCATACTCCAGCATTGCGTCGATTAGGCAGTCCCAGAGAAATTCAGCGGCACTGACATCGGTAAGGACGTAGAAGCAGTGTGTCGTACCTAGATCATGACGAATAACAATGGAACTCGCTTTGGCAACAGAGGTTTGCGCGACCGCGTTATTGGCAAACTTATGTGGGCGCAAGTCAACACCACAGACTTTGGAAAACATCTCTGCGGCCTGACTACCGGTGACCGCAAGCCAACAGTGACTGTCTGCTCTAGGCAGTGTGTATGTCTGCGGGCCAACAGCCGTGGCGTCTAATCGTTCTATCTGTGTCGATAAGTGATCTATATTACTGAGGATCAGCAATTCATGATGAGAAAGTCGTACCGCCAAACTCTGGTCCTTTTGGAGCAGCGCTAGATTAGGTTGCTGGGGAATTTTGACGCCCTGGCTTGCGGCCCAGGTAGTCGTCCCAGCACCTTTAAATCCGGTGCGTGGCAATGTCGATAAATCAATCAATGCCAAATTTTTTGCCTGCGCGGTCTCTTCAGAAGAGCCATAATTACTAACCAGTAATGTATCGCCAATCTGCTCGAACTCGGCACCGAGGGCAATGTGGCGACGAGATAGCTGGCTGCGTCTAAGTAAGGGGGTCATGGCTACAGCTCCTGTCGCAATGTGTTTGGGTCATAAAAGGGTAGAGCGACCACCTCTGCGGTGACTCGCACTCCGCCAGACGATTTTATGGTAATTTTGCTTCCCGCCAACGCGCTCTGCGGATCGACGTAGGCCATACCAATTGGCTTTCTCAGTGTCGGCGAATAGTTACAGGACGTGACGCGCCCAGACATCTCTTCGCCCTGCAATATTAAATGGCTCTCAAGAGGAATAGGTGCGCTAAGATCATCGACAACAAAGCCCACCAAACTTCTCAAAGGTGTTTTTTTCTGTAGTTCAGCTATCGTTCTGCCGCCGACAAAGAATGGCTTCTTGCGGCTTATCGCCCAACCCATCTGTATCTCCATGGGATTGGACATGGCGTCAGTATCCTGACCGATAATAATATGACCTTTTTCTAGCCGCAACACTCGCTGTGCCTCAACGCCAAAGGGTTGAATACCTTGATCCTGCCCAGCGTTAATCAGAGCATCCCAAAGGGCTTCTCCATAATGCTGGGGGACGTGAATTTCATAGCCCAACTCACCGACAAACCCCACCCGAATTACCCTCGCCAGTATGCCAGCGACGGTACCTTCACGGACACCCATGTAGGGAAAAGCCTCGGCAGACAGGTCAATATCTAAACAGAGTTTGGTCAATACGTCGCGTGCCTTGGGGCCTGCAATATTGACGCCACAATATGCCGATGTCACATTGGCAATATCGATATCTAAACGCCACTGGGCATTCCACTTAAGCATGCTTTGATAGACGCGATCTACGCCACCGGTAGTGGCCGTGACATAGTAATGGTTATCACTAAATCGACAGGCTACCCCGTCATCAATGACCACGCCAGCTTCATTAGTGAGCAGCGCATAGCGCGCCCGACCGACGGGTTGCTTAAGAAAAGCAAAGGTATAGAACCGGTTGAGAAATTCACCAGCATCCGTACCACGCACCTCAATACCGCCCAGAGTAGAGACATCCACTAAGCCCACGTTGTTGCGCACATTAACCACTTCATTGTTAATGCAAGCTTCACGATCCTTGGCTGAGCCATAAAAGGCAGGGCGATACCATTCGCCGGCTTGCAGCATCTGTGCGCCAGCTTCGATATGCCGATAATGCATATTGCTTCGCCGCGCAGGATAAAAACTGCGGCCAGCACTATGACCTAACTGTTCTGGTGCAAAAGGTGGTCGTGCTGTGGTCACGCCAGTTTGGGCAACGGTGCGCTTAGTTGCTGCAGCCACTAATCGTGCTGCTGCCAGTGCGGAGTGACGTCCCTGAGAAGGGCCCATTCCACAGGTAGAGTAACGCTTGACTAGCTGAATATGCTCGTAGCCATCGCGGGTAGCATTGATAATGTCGGCTATGGTGAGATCCTCATCAAAATCGACAAATTCTTTACCACTGGGATGAGGGAAAATAGGCCATGGATGGTTGGGGCTAACGCCTGTCTTAGCAATTATTTCTGGTACGGCGGTCGCAGTAAAACCCAGTGCATTTGTAGCTAGGATTGCTGCGCGCGAGGCCTCGGCTAAGCAGGCATCGAGGTCCCAATGGCTATTGACCGAGCCTGCTACTTGCATCGCTTCGGGACAGTTGGTCAATGTAAACATGGCACTGGAGTCGTCATAGCTTAGCTGCCCGCCAGCTTGACAGACCAGCTGATAGGTTGGCGTGTACCCGACAGCCATGCACAGCAAATCGCAAGGTATCGACTCAGATTGAGGACCACAGATTCCCGTACTGGTGATGGGACGAATGTCGACACCAGATAAATGATTGTTAGATTTCTGCGCCGCAAAGACGGCATGCCCCGTCAGAACGCGAACGCCACGTGCTGCGATTGCTTTGGTAATAACATCTTGCGTAGGAGCATCACGTAAATCGACAATGGCCTTGATCTGAACGCCGGCGTCGAGCAAGTCCAGAGCATTGGCGTAGCCATCATTATTACCCGTGACAATCACAGCAGCGCTTCCTGGGCGAATACCGTAAAGGTGGATCAATCGCTGCGCGGCGCTACTCATCATGACACCGGGTAGGTCGTTATTGTGGAAAACGGCCTGCTGTTCCAAGGCGCCAGTACAGAGAATCACTTGCTTGGCGCGCACCTTGTAGAGTCGTTTACCACGAATGATCGGCAACCAGTTATCGGCAAACCAAGCGTTACAGACTGCGTCAGTCATGCTGGTAATGTTGTTATTAGCATCGATTTGTTGAAGTAGTTGATCACGTAGCTGTTGACCGCGTAGGCCCTCTGCGTCAAATCTAGCATAATTTAATGAGCCTCCCAATGTCGGGTTCTCATCCACCAGCAATACCTCGCAGTCGTCCACTGCAGCGGTGAGGGCAGCCTGCAGTCCCGCTGGGCCAGCGCCGACAACTACGACATCAAAAAATTTGTATTGCTTGTCGTAATAGTTAGGCTCTAGCTGTTGATTAATCACGCCCAGACCCGCTTTCTTACGGATTAGTGGCGCCCATTTTTCCCACATACCTCGCGGCTTAAAAAAAGCTTTGTAGTAAAAGCCCACGGGTAAAAAACGCGAGAATAGGCCTAGCAGAGCACCACGATCTCGTTTTAGGCTACCGCTATAGTTCTGCGCCATAACGCACAGGTTTTCGCTAATGAGCTCGCGGTCTGCTAGCGCGTTGGGGTTCGACTGAAGCTGAATCAGGGTGTTGGCATCTTGCCCGGCCATAGTCAGAGTGCCCCGGGGGCGGTGATATTTAAATGACCGGCTCAGCAACCATTGATTGTTGGCCGCCAAAGCGCTGGCAATACTGTCGCCCAGGAACCCCTGATAGGAAGTACCTTCAAAGCTAAATTTGACCAGCTGATCGCGGTTGATCAAACTGCCATAGGGCTTAGC
>Ga0209279_10001383_pt1 | contig 12982 bp, 21 predicted proteins | sample CoawatmetaG00DNA_3_FD_187508 | JGI IMG/M metagenome (GOLD analysis project Ga0209279, IMG submission 187508) | Marine microbial communities from the West Antarctic Peninsula - Coastal water metaG006-DNA (SPAdes) (version 2) | ecosystem: Environmental > Aquatic > Marine > Coastal ... | reverse complement strand
ATATGTAAAATCATTATTTCTTTTTCAATACAAAATATAATCGGTTCAAGTCTTGGCGCAACACCAATAACTCACAGTTTAGATGATCTGCTATGTTAGACACGAATACTGGGTCCCAATCGTAGAAATTAATCCACTTGCTTTCTGGTGCTTCATGCTGTGTTCCAGGATTCACTCTGAAATATAACAACCCACCATCGTTAACTAGATTGACCGCCGATGTTAATTCTGCAATTATTTTATCTGAACTACCAAAATTAATACTACCTAAACAGATAGCAACATCAAACTTTTCACTCGTCTTATAACCTAAAATAGATGAAGTAATGTCTGCTTTTTTATTATACGGATCAACTCCAATCAAGTTGTCAATCTTACCTTTGAATTCATTATATCCACACCCTAAGTCAATTACCTTACGAGGCTTCAATGCATTAACTTCATCAATGATACTTAATCCACTGTACTTATATTTCTTTGTTTCTGCTTGCCATACATTAGAAAAGTAATTATGTAGCACCGCATCGTCAATCGTATCCGCCAACTTATAGATATTGCTTCCATCTACTGATGTTAATGAGATGTTAAACACCCCATTGATAACCTGACACAAACTCTGATCGTTTGACACCAATGCTGGATTGTTCTTTAGTATTCTATCTAACTCGTTTAGTATTCTTAAATTCATAATTTATATCCTAATTCAATTATTTGTTCATGGACCATGTTACTCACCCAATTATTTACCACTTCGCCAAAATGACCACAATTACATTGTTCTCCATATAATGCATCTGCCCCAAATCTTAGTTCATATTCATCTACTACGCCAAGTTCCAATTTTGATATGCGTGCATCAAATATAGTCGAAGTCTCTGTGTATATTTTTTCACATAAAGCAACTTCTTCATCGTCTAGTATGTTTTGACTATCAAAACAAAACCACATAAACGGTATATTTGCCATACTTGCAAATTGCTTCATTGTTCGGATATTCTCATAGTCCCTCAGTAGGGAAGAAATTGAAATAGCAGAAGTACGCGTATGATGATCTATATAGTTTGTCACATTCTTTAGTACAGATGGAGGCGGTATATCATCTTCATAGTGACCCACATTTCCTATTAATCGACGTGCATAATCTTCTGTCGCCATGTTCTGACTGGCTGGGTTAGTAAATTGAGCGTACACATTCGTTTCCCATATGTATTGCTTTTTATTCAACTCATTAAATGCATAACTATTTGTGATTACTTGATTTAACTCTTTTACAGATACATCAAGTTCTTCAATCAAATCGGTACACATAATGCCAGCGGTATCGCCCACTCGTGGTTCTGCGATTATTAATTTACAACGTGAAATTACTTCTTTTGGTAATTCAAAAAAGTCTGTCATCTGACGTACCATATTAATATTGTAATTGCCAGGCATAGATACGTTAAATACTTCTATTCCCAACTTCTTACCTAATGAAAACGCCCACATACCATCTTCATCTAATAAATCTCCATCTCTGCCATCATCACCACGGTCACATAATCCATATGTATGACTTGTTCCAAATACAGCAATGTAATCACCTTTAGGCACTTTATTAATTATATCTTGCTGATTGAGTCGCCTGTAGAAGTGATTAATGTCTTCTTGTTTCGGTATTTTTCTCATGTATAGTCTCTGTCATCTTTCAATTATTATATCATTATTTTATGATTTATGCAAGATGTTTTATTTGGTTTTAACTACCACTTTCTTAACTGGTGCTTTCTTAACAACTGCTTTCTTAACAACTGCTTTCTTAACAACTGCTTTCTTTACTGGTGCTTTCTTTACTGGTGCTTTCTTAACAACTGCTTTCTTTACTGGTGCTTTCTTGACAACTGCTTTCTTAACAACGATTATCTCTTCTTGGAATGTTAAAATACCAAACGCAAGACCGTAACGACCTTGATCAGTTACCAACGTATGTCCATTAAAATCAACAACTATCTCTGACTTTGATTTTACTAGATAATCACGGAAGTCTATCAACGAATTCCAACGCTTGATTCTATACTTCAAAGATTTCCTTCTTCGCGCATCTTAGCACGTATCTTTGTAGCACTAATGTCATGCATCTCTGCACCCAAGTCATGCTGTGTGAATGTATAACCAACCCCTCGTCCGTAACTAATGTCTACGATGTTTGGCATCCACTGTATCATATATTCTTCATCAATTGTATAACCTGCAACAGACAATGCTTCAATGATATTCTTGTTGACTGCTTCCATATCAAACGGATTGTCATCTTGTGCTACCGTACGTCCTGCACCTGCATCGCCACTAATACCACTAACATCTCGTATCATTATACACACTTGTCCAGTCTCTGCAAGGGCTTTCTTAAACAATGCAGTATGTCCATCATGCCACGGCTGCCATCTACCTAACATCTGCGCTGTGGGCTTTTTGTAGTCAAATTTACTCATTATTCTCCGTCATACTATCAAGGTTATTTACTATTTCAGTTATGTTTGCAGTATTATCCCATTCATTACATATAAAGTCCGCGTCACTCACTGATTCGAACATTGCATTTGTATCTGCATAACGTCCTTCTTCTATCGTGTTCATCCAAATAATATAATCTGGCTCAAATTGCTTACGAATAGCATCGGTGGGTGCAACAAAATCTGCAATCACAACCTTTTTTGCTGACACTACACCATCACTTAAATGCTGCATACGACTTGCTTGTCTCATTCTACCATCAGGAGAAAAATCCCAATCATCATATCGTTCTCTAACTGCATCAGCATTAATCCATACTGCCCCTAGTGCAACCGATAGAGGCTCTGCTAGTGTTGACTTGCCACTTCCGGGCAAGCCACATATTAATATTTTCATTGTCTTACCTATTAGTCGTATATATACGGATCTTGCTCTTGTAATTTCTTTAACTTCGCTTCCATACGCTTCTTATACTTACGCTCTGCTAATTTTCTTTTTACCCACTTAACTGGATTAAACATCTTGCGTTACCACCTTTACATTATACTTTTCAGTCCAACGCTCTGCATCAGATTCGGTGTCTACCATTGGTTCACCTTTAATATTCAAACTCGTATTCAATAACATCGGACAGCCTGTCTCTTCATACCATGCCTCTAACAATGCATACAATCCTGGATGCTGTTCTCGTGTCACTGTCTGTACTCTACTAGTATCATCATAATGTGATATAGCAGGAAACAAATCAGGACGACGACACACACCAACAAATTGCATATACGGACTCGTGTTGCAACCTATTGGCATATCAAAGTAATCATGCAAATGCTCTTCCATAATAACAGGTGCAAATGGTCTGAATGCTTGTCGCTGCTTCACTGTGTTAACCAAATCTTGCATATCACTACCACGAGGATCTGCTAACAAACTTCTATTACCCAATGCTCTAGGACCGAACTCTGCTCTACCACTCGCTACGCCAACCATACCAATCGTTGTCAATTCTTTCATCGCTGCTTTCACTGGGTAATCACCAGCAATATTATATCCCAAGTAAGGACTATTCCATTCAACATGCGTACGCAAATGATCTAATACACAACCAATAGCACTACCTGCATCACCCGGATTAGGCATTATCCATACACCATCATAAAACTTATGTGCAATACTATTAGCAACGCAATTTAATGCACAGCCACCCATAAGCACAATGTTATCTGATTTAATCAACAGCGATGTCTCAACCAATAAATGTTTGAATACATGCTCATACACTGCCTGCGTTGATGCGGCTATGTCTGCGTAATCTTGTACTGTATTTAAGTCAGGACGCCACTGTCGACAACCTCTATGTAAGTTCTGTTTGAATTTTATATTCAACGAACCATACTCTAACGGCTCAAAGAAGTCATTCAATATATCATAAAAGTATTTGGCTGAGTCACCAATTGCTGCCCATCCCATTAAGATATACTCATCTTCGTTTGGCTTTAAACCAATTCTCTGAGTCATTGCGCTATACCATAATCCAATACTATTTGGATATGATTGACTAAATTTCTTTGTTAATTTATCACCTTCACCATGCCAAACTGTTAGTGTCTCAAATTCACCAATAGAATCAATTACTAATACAGCAGCATCATCATAAGGAGAGGTGTAATAGCCTGCGGCTGCGTGACTTCTGTGATGTGGATGATAGGTCATTGTGCGAGTAGTGAACGGATCTACGTTAGGGAATAATGTAGTATCGATACCTAAATCGCGCAGAGTTGTTATCGGGGTTTCTTTAGTGAATGCAGTCTTGTACTGACCTGCTTTGATCTGACGCAATCGCTTGGTAAAATCGTTCTCATACCAATGAACCTCTTTCGGATCACCTAATAATAATGCTTGACTGATTATCTCATCATTCAATAGTTTGTCGTTCTTGATACCACTTGATCGCTCACTATGTGCTGCGAATAGTATATTTGTTCCATCAAACACAGCCAATGCAGCATCATGAGAATTGGCAGTTATACCCCATCTAATCATTGTTAATTCCTCGTGTACGACTATTTATACTCTCTTAAATATGTGGACTCCAACGATACCAGTTCTGCTTCTCACTAATGCGAAATGCAATGCGCTCACGTATAATATCTAACGCATCTGGCGTAGGATTATAAGATTTATACAATTCATCAGGCCACTGCCAACGCTTGAATACTCTAGCAGGATCAGGATTCATACCACGATTAATCATTTCCTCGCGTATATCATCATACCTATCAGATAGATATTTACCCTTGTCGTAAAAGAACTTGACATGACCTGTATTTAATGTGAATATCTTAGGCAATGTTACTTTAGTTGTTGCCCAATTCTTACTAACAATTGAACGCTGCAATGATGAACCAACCATAAAGATTTCTCTATACTCTGCAACTAAGTGCTGATCGGCTAACTCGCTAGGTGGTACAAGATTAATTCGTGTCATCAGAAATCCCATGCTTAATTAAATTATACAACTATTATACAACAATGCGCCTTACTTGTCAATCTTTTCGTTCACCAAAACCATGATCAATCATTACACCAAAGCGCAACTTACCATCAGGCGTTAATCCAAAGTATCTAATCGTTGCCCAATCAGGCTTATCACCATTCAATAACGTTGCCATCTGTGCTTGGGTCCCACGACAACCCGCTTCGGATGTAGTACCATCTGGCAATGCAATTACAATCTTCTTTGCACAACCAGACCAATTACCTTTTCCTTCAAGTACTTCTACTACATCAAATTCATCTGTAACAAACTCTTTACGCTTCAATAAATTCTTTGACCGCTTGTTCTCATATTGACCATCAAGACGAACCATCTGACCTTCATACCCATTCTCTAGGTAGTCACCATAGGTATCATTCAATTGATCTTGTGTATCAATAATAGTAGTAGGCACTGCTTGAATGCACTGATCGTTAATCAAGATGTTAACAACATCATGATATGACCTCGTCCTAGATTCAAATGTATCTTCTTCATATATATCATATACATGATACTGAACTAACTTCTTTGATTCTACTAAATCATCTGCACTCGGCTTTGCTTTGCGTACCAATGAAACAATCTTATTGAAATCATCTTTGAGTTCATGGTTGTATAACTCACCATCTAATACTAGATCAGGCGTCTCTTCAAATAATGGCGCTAATGCTTCCCAGATATGAGGTATGGAAATATGCTGTTTACCTGATCGTGACCACAAACCATCTCTGCGTGCGATACAACGAATACCATCTAACTTAGGTTGCGAGTATACTGGGAACTGTACGGGCTTCTTTAACTTAGCATAATCAGCAGCAAGCATAGGTTTAAACAAATGAAAATTATCAATATCTTCTATGTTAGTGAAATACTCTTTCTCTAATTGTTTATTATGTTTTGCAAGTGCTTCTGCAAGTGCTTGTTCATGTCCTGTAGTTGCATTTGCCTTACCTACATTCTTTGCATCACTCTTGCGCCAGCCTGATGTAACCAAGGTACCATTGTGGATACCAGCAAGCGTTCGCCATTGGTCATCTTCAACTTCTGTAACCCAACTTCTTACGTTGCCTTTTGTATCACGCTTGTATAATGTTTCCATCAAACTAACTCCCATTAATAATCATTAAAGTCGGGATAACCACCATCATCCGAATAATATGGTTGGTTGAAATCAGGATCATCTTCGCCCGTAACTTCTGTAATCTCTGGAATAAAATGCATTAATGTATTCTCAATACCCATCTTCAACGTTGCTGCACTACTCGCACATCCACTACAACTACCACTTAGTTGGGTACTCAATATACCAGTGTTCATATCAAATCCTAGTACATTCACCTTACCACCATGTGCGGCAACATTAGGTGTCACATACTTTGTCATTACTTCTTCAATATTTGTTAAAATCTCTTCTTTAGTTCTCATTATACTCTCTCTTTTATTTCAATTTATGCTGCTACCCATGCTGGAAGCATTGGTTGCGATGGTTCATCTGTTACTAATGTTAACTTAGGCTTGCCTACTACACGACCGTCATATAAGCGAGCATTCATCTCTGCCATTCCACGTATATAAAACATTTGCTCAGTACCATCACTGTAAATTACTGTATATTTCATCACATGCTTCCTGTCATTAATTTATATATTAATTATACAGCAATACACATTACATGTCAAGATTAATACATAATTAAATCAATATAAATAGTCTTATAATAGGAATTAATAAATGAATATAGCGATTACTCAACGTGTAATTGACTTTCGTAACGGACCTTATGATAGTATCGACCACGGCTTCTATGACATGTTCGCAGGTCATACATTATACCCAATACCAAATAACTTAAAACACTTTAATACTGACGCAATAATTAATTGTGACATCATCGTGTTCTCTGGCGGCAATAGCATGATGTCAGATAATTGGCAATATAATAACATACGATTGCAAATAGAAAAACAAACACTAGACATCGCTAGACTACACAATAAACCCATACTAGGCATCAGTAGAGGAACACAATTCCTCACCATGCAACTGGGTGGTGACATTAAACCAAACGATAACCATACAGAAAATCATACTATATGCTACAATAATCGTATCATAAATGTGCATAGCAGACACGAGGAAGTATTAAATAGTATTCCAATCGGTGCAACTTCTCTTGCTACAGATACCGAAGGATACTGTGAAAGTTGGATAATGGATAATATAGTAACAGTACTATGGCATCCAGAACGAATGAAATCACACTGGCTTCCCAATGAAGCATATAACATATTAGGATTATAAACAGGAATCAATATTATGAAAATAACAATATGCATATCTGGCGAGACCCGCGACTGGAACAACTACCCATCTAAAAATTTAGGATACTTTATTACACGCTTAAAAGATTTTGGACATCAAGTGAAAGTAGTAGGACATACGTGGTCACATTGCGAAGTACCTTTACAACACCACGTGACGTTTGATAAACTTGTAATCGATGATCAGGCAATGATAGAAGAATGGGTCAAGGAAGATTGGATGCACCGACTTTCTATTAGTGATTTGGTTGCTGAAAGATTCGACTACCATGGACGGGAAAGTCATAAGTTTAACAAGTTTGAATATGACAACCTATCTAAGGATGATCAATACGAACTCGCATATGGATGTCGTCATGCATATGGACAACATATTTCCGGATATAAATCTTTTCAATTAGCAGACAATGATGCTCACCTGTATATCAGATGGAGATGGGATATTATCTTTAATAAACTTCAAATAGGTGTAATAGAAGATGAATACAAAGATAATATAGATTATTGGATGCACTATTTAAACGACCTATTCGAACAATGTGCAATGTTAACGGGATCATCAAGCGACGGAATCGATGTGCATTTCGGCGGATCTACTATTGTTAATGGAGTGAATAGTGTATGCGTCGATGATACATTCTTTGCATTCACCTCACGCGCAAAAGAGCGTATAGATCTTTTAGATATATTTGATGCAATACATGAATACTCTAACGTAAACGACAATGTGCTTAACAGAGAAGTATATCATACATTGTGGACATATATAATGACCCAATATCCTGAACTAGACGGAGCATGTAGTCTACCAGCATGTGTACGTGCGACATATAGACCAGCACGTTTTCAGTTGAAAATAGATGAAGCAAATCGCAATCAAATGAAAATAGACGAATTACACGAAGAAGCATTGCTAATAGATGCAAAAATGTAATGAAAATATCCATCTGCGTATCAGGTCAGACTAGATCTTGGAATGATCATCCATCTAATAATTTACAGTATTTCATTTCCGTGTTAGAACAAATGGGACATACTGTAAATGTAGTAGGCCATACTTGGGATAATTGCGATACACCAACACAAGATCTTGTACAATTTAAAAATATAGAATTAAATAACTCGTCGATGATTGATGATTGGATTAAACAAGATTGGCATAACCGTGTCATAATCGATAATGATCTATGCGATTATTTTGAGTATGCACCACAAAATAATAATAATGATGATACAGATTTCCCACCACGAGATGATATGGCTTATGATCGTATACCAGAATACATACGAAACGATATGCTGGAATGGTCACGCAATGAATACGCACAACACATTTCTGGATGGAAATCATTCCAACTAGCCGACAGTGACTCAGATATATATTTACGATGGCGATGGGATCTTATCTTTAATACACTCAACTGGTGCGTGGACGAAGACGATTACAAAAATAATATAAATTACTGGACTGATCACCTAAATGATTTGTTTACATACGCATCTAATCACATGACAGCCGATTTCTATTTTTGCGGGTCTTCAGTTTTATTGACTGATGGAGAAGCAATTGTAGACGATCAATACTTTATATTCACAAATAAAGCAAAGCAAAAAATAGATAATATCGATATATTTGAAGCCATAGATGCATATGCTGTAATTAATGACAATTCTATGACTCGAACAGCAGAACAACATTTATGGAGATTTATTAATATTGGATTAACCGAACTATCAGGACTTAACATGCTTCCACCTATTGCACGTACCACATACAGTCCTCATAGAGGCAACCGACCACAACGTAGATACGCTAAGGAATAATTAAATGAAAATCACAATATGCGTCTCAGGACAAACTAGATCGTGGGATGGATACCCATCTAAAAATTTAGGGTATTTTGTTTCACAACTAGAACAACTAGGACATACAGTGGACGTGGTTGCACACACATGGTCATACCGCAATGAACCTTTTCAATACCCTTCACAGGATATAGTTCAGTTTAAAAAACTAGTAGTAGATGACCAAGTCGTCATAGAAGATTGGGTAAAACAAGACTGGACTAAACGCATCGTAATCGATAATGAGATGACACAATTCTTTGATTATTCAATGGAAGATCAAGAAAAATCAACCAAAAAATTAGAATACAATAACTTATCAAAAGATCAAATAAACGACATGCTAGCGTATACTCGCAGCCAAATAGGACAACATATTTCTGGTTGGAAATCATTCCAATTAGCAGATGATGACTCTGATATATATCTACGGTGGCGGTGGGATCTTATCTTTAGCACAGTACATGCTGGAGTAGTCGAAGAGGATTATAAGAATAACATAGATTATTGGATTGCATATTTAAATGATTTGTTTGAATACGCAACCAAAATAAATACTGGATTCCATTTCTGCGGAGAACAGATACATCTAGAATCATCATCAGCAGTGATCGTCGATGATCAATACTTTATATTCACAAATAATGCAAAACAAAAAATAGATAATATCAATATATTCAATGCAATCGATACATATGCACGTGATAACGAATACGATTGCAAACGTGGCGGATATCACTTCCTATGGACATATATAAATATAAACATGACTAGAGAAATAGGATCATCCCTATTCCCAAATATCGCTCGTGCTACTTACAATGACGTTAGATACCTTAGAGAAATAGAAACATCTAGATCACATTTCAGGAAGTAAAAATATTATGAAAATAGCAATATGCATATCCGGACAGACGCGTGATTGGCACGACTATCCATCAAAAAACTTAGCATACTTTATATCTACTTTAGAAGCAGCAGGGCATGAGGTAGATGTCGTTGGCCATACATGGAGTCATTGTATACCGCCATCCGAAGAACATGTGAAATTTAAAAAATTAATAATAGAAGATCAAGTAATAATAGATGATTGGGTTAAGAAAGATTGGATTAATCGCATAACACTTAATGATGAACTATGTGATCTGTTTAATTATGATCCTAGCGATCAATACGGGTTTGATATGACTACATTAGAATATGATAACCTTTCTGATGATCATATCAATAAAATATTACAAAATTGTCGCGCTGGCTATGGACAACATGTATCTGGTTGGAAATCATTCCAACTAGCAGATGACGGATATGATATATATCTGCGATGGAGATGGGATCTTGTGTTCACTAAAGATAACTCCAACACCAGTAATGATGAATATAATCTTGTAATAGATTATTGGGCACCATATTTAATAGATATAATTACATCTTTTCATTCAGTATCGTTTTCATCTGCTGGTAATCTTAATATTTTATTCGGCAATAATACTATAATTTACCATGCATATAAGGCATGCGTCGATGATATATTCTTCGGCTTCTCATCATTGGCAAAAGAAAAAATAAATGCTGTCGATATATTTGACGCAATAGATTTATGCTTCCATCCGATGATCGGTGATAATATAAAATGTTTAGAGATGAATAGAGCATTATATCATACTTTCTGGACATGGTGCATGACCGATCTTATTAAAATGGAAGGTGTATGCAAACTACCTGGATGTGTTTCTATGACTTATTTGGAAAGTCGATTTCTATAACAACTTATAATCACTACAGATACCATAGATATTTCCTACTACATCGGGCAATGATTTACCTTGCAAATCTAACCAAATCGCATTTTCATTGTCTGGATGTACTCCTGGATAACACCATATCTGTCCTCTACTCGTTAGCGTTACTTCATCGGTCTCGTGAAAGAAACAATTAACTCCTAAATTAATTAATATAGATAACACATCAACTGTCTTTGCATGACAGAATACATTATCTTTTCTTATAAATTCATCATCAATTAAACTCTGCGGCTCATCATGTCCAAAATATAACTTATTATTAAATAACTGTAGATCACACTCAACACCATAACCCATGTTGTAGGCGTGCTTCATATATTCCAACTCATTCTCAGATGAACTAGGACCTTCTGTGTTACCTCTATGTGCTATAAATATCATTTATCCCTCTTAGATAATATGCGCATGTTCTAATGCTTCATATCCAAACCATAGTGCAAATACTAAAAATGCATACCGAGTTACTTGGAATAATGTAGACGGCGCTACATGCTTCTTAATAATAGGGAATGCACCAACCACTAATGCTACAGCGAAGGCTGCACCAAACCAACCATTTATATTGTTATTGACCGATTGAAACATAAACGCAAATACTTCCATACTTTCTCTTGCAAATATAAACCATATCGTGAACAAACCAACCCACACAGACGTAGTCTCTGCTTTAATTGAATCAACATGATCTTTAATATGCTTACCCATATCTTCACTTGTAAAAAACAAATACAACATTAAGGCAGACAATAGCGCGTACATAAGCACTTCGTGATCTTCCAAATAATCACCCAATAATAAACCACAAATGAAACCAACTACAATACCTTTTGCAATCGCTACATATATCTTCCAATCCATCTTTAAGGCAGTCGTAATCATCAATAATAAAAACATCATTTCTAATGCTTCACGACTTACATATGTAAATGTACTAAGCATACTCTTTTACTCCAATTAATTTATCTATCATACTGTAACCTCAACATCATCTTAACCTCATCACTCGTTGGGGATACCTCCAAAAATTCTTTAAAACTTAAATCCTCACCATTAAGACACCAACTGTGAGATCTACTCTCAAGAACATCTGACTCATTGGTAATAGCAGGGCCATCTTCACGATGTATTTCACCTGCTTCATTATACCAAAAATATTCACCATCATCATGTAAATAACTACCATCATCTTGCAATTCCATATTGAACGAATCCTCATGATACGCAAATTCACTACTATAACAATTTGTATCGTAATAATCAACCATACTGCAACCTATACATCATCTTTTGTTCATCACTACACTTAGACAATTTAAACCAATCAGCAAATGATATAATATTATTCTCCAAATGCCACTGCACACCAGCCTCAATGTCATATCTTATTATAGCAGGTCCATCTTCTCTATGTACCTCACCAAATCTATTATACCAATACACATCACCATCGTTATGTAAATACGAACCATCAGGCTGCAATGCGGCTGCATAATCTTCTATATCTTGTTCCAAACAAGTCTTATCGTGACGTAATCTACTCATACTGTAACCTCAACATCATCTTAGTCTCTTCATTAATTCCTACTGATCTACACCAATCATCAAATGCGACAAAACTGCCACGCCAACCCCACATGCTAGTCGGTCCCATAGGACTAGTTGATCGAAATACCACAGCAGGTCCATCTTCTCTGTGTAAATCACCATCTGCGTCTAAATACGAATCATATAAAGTACAATGGTTTATCACACCACCATTAGGCAACTGTGTCTTAGTTAAAATATCACTCATACTGTAACCTCAACATCATCTTACGTTCATCACTAATCTTAACCTTAATCAACCACTCTTCAAATGAACGACAATGACTATCATTCAAATACCACCATACTTCTACTACACCATATTTGTTCGGTGGCGATGTTATAGCAGGACCATCTTCTCTGTGTAGACCACCAAGATCATTATACCAATATACATG
>Ga0209279_10001382_pt1 | contig 12984 bp, 29 predicted proteins | sample CoawatmetaG00DNA_3_FD_187508 | JGI IMG/M metagenome (GOLD analysis project Ga0209279, IMG submission 187508) | Marine microbial communities from the West Antarctic Peninsula - Coastal water metaG006-DNA (SPAdes) (version 2) | ecosystem: Environmental > Aquatic > Marine > Coastal ... | reverse complement strand
CAATTGATGTATGGTAAGGATTCTCATTTTATTGATACCAATAACTTATTAAGTTTAGCAAAGACAATGAATAATAAATTTTTAGAAAGAGTATAATATGGAAGAATTTAATTGGGACCTATTTGAACAAGATCAATCAAACTTTGATCAGGTAATGGAAAGAGCAGCATTTGAAAATACATATCTCATCTTAACAGGTAAGGCAACCTGGGATAGTATGTTAGAAAAGCAATCAATGCAGGAAGGTAGTATTGATCAACATATAGAAACAGCAATATTATTTAATCCATTTGCAGATGAATATAGTCCAAAATTTCCTCATCTACATAATGAAGTCGATAGAAATGATCTAATTGAATCAATGATTGAATATTATGTTGGTACAGAAGAATATGAAAAATGTTCGGATTTAGTAAAAATAAAAGAAAAATTATGTTAAGATTTATATTATGGTATCTATTTTTAGGAGTTGTATTTAACTTTGTAGTAGATATATCAACCGAATATGCAAAAAGCAAAGGAGTAAAAGTTCCAGACCAATCAAATTGGAATTGGTCAACAAGAATTATGTCAGCATTTATCTGGCCTATAGGTTTAATATTCTACCTTAAAGGATATATTAATGAACGTTATAAAACTAAAAAGTAAATTATGAACAATTACAGATTAACAGTACACATCGAAAACGCAGAAAGATCTAGAGTAGAAACTGGTAAAATGATTATCAGTAAAGAAACTAAAAAGAAAGTTGCAGAAACTAAGGATAAGATATTTAATACCTTATCATTTTATTGCAAATCTATAGAAGATTGCATAGCTAAATTAGCTGATGTGAAATCAATGCATACTATTTCAAAAGGAAAAGATCGCCAGAAGATGCATAAGTATGATAAAGAATTGTATAACATAAGCTTCGTAAACTAAAATGGGCAAGAGTAAATATACAAGACGGAGAGCCATCAATTGTGAGTTAATTGATAGGAGTAAAACCAATCCAGGGTATTGTAAGTATATGATTACAATTGCAGAACTAGATGGTACGGTACATAAACAACCAGCTTATGGTAAGGATATGCAAGGAGCATTAGCTAGACTAATGAATAAAGAACGAACTGTAAAGGTTGAAAGAAAATTAGAAACCAATACAGGACTTATATTCCTATCATGGTTAGTATTAATGGGAGCTCCAGCTATATTTTATGGTGCACAAAATACACCATACTACTTAGCAGCTACATTTGGATCTATTATTATGATAATGGTAGTAGCTACTTTATGGTACAATTATATAACAAAAGGAGAATAATATGGATAAGTATAGAATAGTAAGAGAAGAAAACCATTTGACGGATACAGTAAGATTTCTTATTGAACGTAAGAAGACATTCCTATGGATGTCATCATGGACCAGAGACCTAGGTATACAAGATATAATGCAGCGAGGTCCAATTGGTGCACCTACATATGATGGAGCACTTTGGAAGATGAATAGGATTAAAATCAATAGAGGTATCATGATACGAACAGCAGTTATTAAGTAATGAGTAAGTGTCCTTATACAAATTTTAAAGATAAGATTTTAAAGTATATTGGTATATTAAGAACACCAAGAGCTGAGTACGGAGGTATGCCTGCTTGTCCATTTGTAGGACCTGAAATAGATAACGGCAAACTAATGATAGATATGTTTGATCCTAAAAAAATTACACTACTAGAAAAGGTTAAGGAACTCGATGAATCAGAATATGATAGTGCACTATTCGTTCAGGTAATGAATGATCAATTACCAGGAGAGGATACTTATGGTTATCAAAACTTTATTAATAAGACATTAAGGACTAATGGTTATGGACACCTTAAGGCAATTTGCTTTAATCCAAATGATACCAAAGAGGTTGATGGATTCAATCCTAGAAAGGATGCACCATACTTCTTAATCAATATTGCTAGTAAGAAGGTATTGGCAAAGGCACATAAGAGTTTATTAGGAACTAAGTACTTCCAGAACTTTGAAGAAGAGTACCTAAAGTTTCTTAAGATAGATTAGGATAATTGAAATAAATTTGTTATATTATAATATATGAAAGTAATAATTTGGATTAAAGAAGAAGATGTATTGTCTAATAAGATAACAGCTTGGCATGATACCAAACCAAAACGTCAAGGAAATGAATATCGAAAATGGATACGAGTTGTAATATCACGACACGAATTTATAAAATTAATAGATAATGAATAGATGTATAAATTAAAATAATAAAAATGGAAGAAGAAACAAAAGAATTAGTAACGGCATATGTAATGAAACATTATGCTAAGATGTTTGGAACAGAACAACCAATCATAAAGGAATTTGATAATCATTTCCAGATAAGCAAGTTAGAAGATTCATCTCCATTGATATTAGGTAAAGGTATTATCAATGAATAGATTAATACATCAGTTATATTATGATGGTAAGATAACACAAGAGATATGTCAACAGTTATTAGATCAATTAAGTAAGAGTAAAGAAAATAGAAGATATTATTAATATGGATATAATGTATACAGTAACATTGTTAGGAGTAGGAATAGCCTTAGGTATGTACTTAGCATCTCAGATAGGAGAGCATATAGATAGAAGAACCAGACGTGAAAAGTTCCTTAAGGATATGGAAGCATTTGATAAAAAACATAAAGGCGATGGCACAAGGTAAAAGAAAAGACCAAACCGAATTCAGTTTGATGATGGTGATGGGTGGATTGATAGGAATGATAGGAATGTTATTATTCAGTTTGGTGGCGGTTGTAGGGATAGAAGTGTGGAGTTGGTTGTGTGGTTAGTGTGGCCTCCGCTCGCCAGTAGGCTCGCTAGAAGGGATAGGTTAGTATAATTAAAAGATAAGATAATGGATAATAAGATGATGAGAGAAGTTAATAAACAAGTTAAAAAGAGTATACGTAAGATGAGTAGACAATTGAAAGTTAGACCAAGCAAAATAGATCAAGTGAGTCAAATAAGAGAAGACATCATATCCGATCTATGGGCATGCAATAAAAAAGTTGTTGACGGAAAATGGTATATAGAGTTGAGCCAAGCAGTTAAGGTGATAGGAGGCGACCAATGAGTAGCACTACATGGATCACCATAGGTATTATATTTGTAGTGGTATGGTGTTGGATCATATGGGAGGCTTGGACTAGTCCGATCTATCCGGACGATTACAATGAGCAAGGAATCAATCCGGACCATGAGAGGTTGAAGGAAAGGATGGACGGAAGCAATAAAGAGAAGCAGCATAAGAAAGGATTCTATAATGGTAAGACAGATAAATGGTATCCAGATAATAAGATATAAACAGTAAAAGAATATAACAATGATAAAGATAGGAAGAACATGTATATCCAGTACACAAATAGTATTGATAATAGTTATAGTGCTAATGAGTATAACAGCAATAGCATCTATGTATAACAATAACACAATGGAATCAATAGTATCTATACAAGAAGAGAAGGATACCACAATATGGGTACCAACTCAAGAGGACTTAGCTTACCAAGATAGCATGTTCCGTATAGTGAATCAAACCTCAATTGATCTTGATACCATTAAAGCGGATATTGATCGTATACTATATAAGCTAGAGAGATTAGAGTATTCAGATGGTTCATCGGATTCAATTAGATATGAAGAAGGAAGTGCAATGGATATCAAAAGAAACTATCCAGATGAAGAGCGTATGTGGATAGGAGGTAATGGCGATACCATATGGGAATAAATAATGGATGTGGTTGTTTAAATTTAATACTATATGCAGCAATAGGATGCATTGCGTGGACCATGTTACCATTTATACTCTGGATAGCAATAGGTTATATCATTTGGATATTGATTAATGATCGAAAAGATATCTGATGGAAATACATCAGAGTACACCTAGGTAACCGACCATTATAACAATGATCGTAGTGTAGTATATAAGAGCTTTAATCATATTAGTTAGTTCATTAGATGTTCTCTATACCAATCAATAGAAAAATTAGTAATTATATACGAATAGTGTATAGAGCATCCTAAGCTTCAGAGCCTTGTATAGGTTGAATTAGAGTAGAGGTATACGTCTTTCTTCCGAAGTCCCAAATTTTTATATAGGTATTTGTCCTTCCTGGTACATGTTCTCGATTAGGGGTTAGCGAAACATTTCTTCCATTTTACTAGGATATATGAGATTTATTCCTTATATTATATATATAATAAGATTGAATGGTTACCAGGATATCTGTATATCTACAACCAATCGCGCTAATCTGGGGAGCGCGTTACTATAAATAACCTCATCCAATATAAATCAATAGGCTTCGAAAGGAGTCTATTGCACTGATATACAATACATTATACTATATACCTAAACCTTTGCTTGAGGTGGTTGTTCTTTTGTTAACACTATTACCTAAACCGTTACTTTAGGTGACCGGAGGTAAAGGATGTACGGAAGCAATAAAGAGAACATGTAGCAGAATATAACGATAACGAATAGAGATATAACGAATATACTATATAGAGCGTATAATCCATATATAACAAGAGAGAACCCCATATATAACCATAATAGCACATACCAGCCATTACCGACCATATAACCCCTAGATATGGCTATATAGGGCACATACCTTCAGCTAACCCCTAATACACCAGGAAAACCCCCCATAATAGGGGGATATAGGGGTTTTCGGTAACATACCATGCTTTTACCAGCTTTGAGGGGGCGTATTACCTTTTCTCATCGATAGCAATGATTTGGCTAATAGAGAACATTTCCGGTAGTATACACTGCGTGTACCATGCTGAGCATAACAATGTTCTCGCTCGTATATATAAGAGCCCAACCAATGTGGAATACTGAGCGCTAGCGAAAAGTGCAAAATAAAATTTTCTCTATAGGGGACCTGGGGTATATGTGGAAACATATAATAATAGCCTATTGCAACTAATTATATGTACATACATATATTATAAGGATTCGTTGGTTACTTGGTCTATATGTCGGCACTTCCTTCTAAAACCGTAACCAGGGCATGAGCATTCCAGCTCTCCAGTTGCATTGTAATTAACCTCATATTCCTTATCGCCCTTACTAGACAATACCTTATATACCTTACCTATAGATCCTTCAGGTAATGGTCTCTTACTAGGCTTATAAGGATAGAATGCAATGTCTTCTATATTAGGTAGATCTTCATCTTTATTGAGTTTATACCATCCTGGCATTATATACTTATCGCTTCCTATGTTCATTGTATAAGGAGGAACTAAACCACCATATATTGCATATGTCCTTTTAACCTTCTTACCGGCCACTGCAAACTCATTAATCAATACTTTCGCCATTATCTATATGTTTAATTATTTCTTTCAATTGTCTATATTGTATACCTGTTATATGTCTATTGTCTAATGCTTCTTGCATTATACGATCTGCCTTATCTGGCATCTCTATCTCATAATAGAACATCACCTTCTTTCCAACCTTATCAAAGTCTTCTTTAGTAGGTATTCGTAATACTCGAGTAGAACCTGTACCTAACTTAACTTTGGTAGGATTTGGATCGGCTCCTGTACTTCTATGCAACATGGAACCAAACCCTCTCCTACCTTTACCTATCAAACTATTAAGGTACTCTTTGGTCTTCTTGTTCTTGATAACTTCAACTTCGGAATATGTGGTCTTACCGGTAATTACCGCTCTTACCATATTACGTTCTTCGGATGAACATTCAATACATTCTTTGGTATTTGGTAAAGCCTTTAATCTTGGCTTTGGTATGGATTGGAAGCATTTACTACAATTCATCTTTTATATTTTAATTAATATTACTTATTATTTATAATATAAAGATAAGGTATTTTTCTCATATATCCTAATCTTTAACATGCTTTGTTTAATCTCTTTTTACCCCTCACTCTTTTTATAACCACCACCTCACATTCCTTAACCGGAAACCACACTTTACCTACCCACCTACATATTTATATTAAATGGAACATAACACTATGAAATTGAAACATATACTAACCGAGGCTGATGTCTTTGATACTTCTAATTCTGATCCTACAACTGCTATAATTGGTGCATTAGATGATATTGGTAAGGAGTTTAAATCTATAGATTTAGAACCTAAAAAGGTAAATGAAGCTTTAGGATTGACATTAGCTGGTGTTGCTCTTTCGATGCCTGAAATAATTAAACTTATTGGTAAATTTCTAAATATACTAAAAAGGATTCCTGGTCTTAAATCATTATCAGGTGACCGTTTAATTACATTAGGAGATAAAATGCATGGTAAACTTATAACTGGTATTACATATGGATTATCTAAGGCAGGAGTTAAAGATCCGGTTAAGGCTAAGAAATTTGCAAATATATTACTACATGTTGTAATTGCAATGTTATTGATAGCAGGTAGTGTTAGTTTATCTGAATTAGTATCAAAAGGGAATGTATCAGGAGCGACATTAAAAGGTGCATTAAATGCTATTAAAACTAAAGAATTAAGAGCATTTATAATTTCAAGTGCTGAAGCTATAGCATGATAAAGGTAACAAAGATAGATGGTGTAACAACAATTACTGAAGTATGTGGTACATGTAAATGTCATATAACAGATCTATCAGTAAATGATATACTAGTAAAACCAGCTTCATTAAATGAATTAACACTAACAGATTCAGATGGTAATGAAGTAACAAGGACAGGACCTAGAGATGAATGTTATTGTGATGATTGTAATCACTAAAAAGAAAAGATATGGCAAATAAAGAACATACATATGGTGGCCAATGGAAAGGCCAAAAAAAGATTAAACTTAAAGATTTAATTAAAACTGGTGGAATGGAAGTGATTCCTGATGAATGGAGTACTAAACCTAAAAGTACAATTAAGCCTGATATATTATTACCTGTAGATAAAAAGATAATATTAAAAGCAGATGATACAGATTATGAAAGAGGTCTTATTGTAACATGGAAGAAGGATGGTGGATATGATGTACAGTACTGGTTTGAATCTCCGGATAATATAGTTCCGGCTGAATTAAAGGGTGATGGTAAATCAAAAGGTAAATCAATTAAAAAGGTGTATTTAGGATACCACCCAGAGTTAGAAGATGGCAAAGAATATTAAAGAAAAAATTAAAGGAGCTGATGGTAAGGCTTGCTGGGACGGTTATAGATATGGCGGAACAGAAGATGGAAAAGATAAATGCATTAAAGTAGATGAATCTGTTATTTACTACAATGATACATTAAACTTAGAAATTATAGAACATTCAGAACCTGTATTATATCAAGAAGGTGAATATCAAGGTCGTAAAGTAAAACTTGGTAAACCTATGCAAGGAGATGTTAAAAAGTTTAAAGTGTATGTTAAGGATAAGAAAACAGGTAATGTTAAAAAAGTAAACTTTGGTCATGGAGGTTCTTCAGTTAAAGGAAAGGCAATGAGGATTAGAAAAAATAATCCAGCTGCGAGAAGATCATTTAGAGCAAGACATAATTGTGATAATCCAGGACCAAGAACTAAAGCAAGGTATTGGTCTTGTAGAAAATGGTAGGTTAAACATTTCTGAAACAAAGCTGCCAAAAGATTTGGTAGAGTGAAATAATTTACTTATATTTATAGTATAATAAATAAAAAGTAAAAGTTATGATTAAGTTAATGAAAGAAGTAGTAGAGTTAATAAAAGGAGATCCGGAAGAGTTTTTTGGTAGTGTATTCTTATTAGGAACAATGTTTGGAATGTTCTATGTAAGTATGTGGATCTTTTATTAATAGATTGGCCCGGTCGTCTAGTGGTTAGGACGCATGGTTTTCATCCATGTAACCGGAGTTCGATTCTCCGTCGGGCTACATTGTAATGGACCAGTAGCTCAGTTGGATAGAGCAATTGCCTTCTAAGCAATAGGTCGAAGGTTCGACTCCTTCCTGGTTCACATATTAATATAAAAGAAAGTTATGATCAACTATATCAAAAATCACATCGTATATCCTATATTTGTTTTATTAGGTTGGCACGAAGAAGATAGATTTCTAAAATTATCTACTAAAAATTTAACAACCCATCAATCATATATAGCTAAAAAAATACCATTTGTAATTAGAGGAGGCGCAAAAAAATTAAATGCATATTCTAAATGGTCTGATGGATACCTCTCTAAAGCTTTTGGATCTGAAATATTAGATGTTGAAACATCATATGATGGAAGATATAATCCTGATTCTCCAACTACTAAGTCAGACCTAGTTGGAATGACATTTAAAGAATTCATTCAGGATTATTCTTATAACAAAAAAGGTGATGAACAATATTATTTAGCATCTCCAAAAATACCAATTGAATTATTAAAAGATACATCACGACCTGATTTACTTAAATTAATAAATTCTATGAGATCTAAAAAGCGTAAAGGTCCTTTAGATGTACAACTCTTTTTAGGAAACAATAATAATGTATCTCCTATGCATACAGATAGTTATCATAATTTTTATCATATGGTGGACGGAGAGAAAGAAGTATTATTAATACCTTCTATGCATACACCTCAGATGAAACCATATGTTAAAATTAATCATCTTAAGATTCCTGATATAGAAAATATTGATTATAAAAAATATCCAGATATGAAAGGCGTACCTGTTTTTAAAATACATTTGAAGAAAGGAGATTTATTATATATACCATATGGTTGCTGGCATCAAATGAAAGGAAGTAAAACTAGAAACTTAGCAGTCGCATTATGGTATTAATACTTAATAAAAAAATAGAAGTACGCAAATCGCCGATACATGGATATGGAGTTTTTGCAACAGAAGATATACTACCTAGAGAAATATTAGAAGAATGTCATTTTATTTTATTTCCGCTAATTGCAAAGACAACTCCTGATGCTCCATTAACTAATTATGGATTTGCTTGGCCTCATCAAACTGTTACAACCTTGTATTTAAATACTGTTGTAGCTATACCATTTGGAACAGGTTGTATATATAATTCATCTAAAGATAATAATGCAGAATATATAAATGATATCGATCGGCAATTAATAGTATTTAAATCAACACAATTAATTAAGAAGGGCGAGGAAATATGTACTGATTATCAATTATTACTAGAAACAAATAAACAATTAACAACTAAACAAACATTTACAATATCATGAAACATTTAATTGTAGGCGATATAGTAATAGCAGCATTTTTAGGATCACCAGAGCCGTGTGAAGTAATTGAAGTTACTGATAAAAAAACTAAATTGTATAAATTACGTATGAAATCAGGAACTATACTACCTGGAGTGACTTGGTTTAAGCTTTTAGATTCTAAACAAAAGAAGAATAAGCCATGGTATATATTAAAATACATGAAGCATGAGAAAAGTAAAGTCATTGAGACCAATAAGAGTAACCGAGCAGACTTAGAACAGGCCTTAGAGCAACAAAGGAAGTTCATACGAGGTGAAATTAAAGATTAGAGCATATTTATATTAAAATAATATCAAGGAAGACTATGAAACTATCAGAATTAAAACAAATTATCAAAGAAGAATATAGTAAGCTTATTAATGAAGCTTTTGCAGATCCAAACATTAGAAAGATATCTAAGATGGGTGGTATTAAAGGAAACAAATATAATAACTGGTTTACTAAATTTGCAAACACTCATGATATAGCTTGGGATAAACTTCCTTCAGGAACATTAAATAAAACAACCAACATGAATGATCCTATGATAAAGAAAGGATTAGCATTTTGGGTTAATACTTCTAGAAAGGCAAATCCATATGCATCTCAATCTTGGGACTCAACATTACCAGAAGGTGTAATGGCTGTGACATTAGCAGGTAAAGTTCAATATGATGGACGAGATAAAGTTGGAGCAAAGGGTGTAAGTAAATATGGAGATGCATCAGGACATGGTAAGCGTGGAACATTACAACTTAAGAAGCTAAAAGATATTGCTGATGAAGTTTATGTAATGGATATGGATATGTTCAGAGGTGGAACTAAAGAATTGAAAGCAAAAAGAGCTGATTTGAAATTAGGTAAGGATAAATTCAAAGATGCTGCATCATGGAAACGTGCTAACATGATTAGATATAAAGATATTCTAAATGCAAGAGTTGGTTCAAGAGATGTAGTAGATTCAATGATGGCAAAAATAGTTAAAATTTCAAATAAAGCTGTTGAAGATGGTATGGGATTAGTTAGAACTGGTCAATATGGTGACCTAATAACAGATGTTAATGGTCAAGAAGTACCAATTAATGCTGTTACATCATTAATGACAAGAGCTTTAAGGTCATATGCTGAATTTATTAGGTATGCAAATGATGCAGAGAAAGAAAAAGCCCAAGGATATGGTGGAACTTATTATGATAAGTCATTCAAAGAGACTGCAGGTTATATTAAAAAGATTTTAAAGGCATTAGAAAGTGGTAATGCAAGAGAAATAAGTAGATATTAATTTTTTTTAATTTAAATTTTAAATATTATGGGACATTACGAAGATTTATGGTGGGAAATTACTGAGTCGATTGTTAATAAAGGTCTTAAAAAGGAATTTGATGCACAATTAGAAAAAATGAACCACCAAACCAAGCATCAGTATAAAGATTCTAGGCAGCGTTGGCATTACGCACATGAAAAGGTAACCAAACTTTCCAAAAAAAAATAAAAAATCATTAATTAACTATATCTGCAGAAAGATTCCATTGATATTTCAGTTAATACCAGGGTAGATTCTCTGTCATCACTATATTTATATTAAAGTAGAACAATGATAGATACTATGAATATATACGAAATTATTAATGAGCAATCAGGAGTAAATTACCGTGGTAATGAACTTGAATATTTTGTCGATGACTCGACTGATATTGGAGAGGTTTATCTAGATGGTAATTTAGTATATCAATCAACAAGTGTTTACACTGAACAAGATCTTATAACAAAATTTGAAGATTCGTTTTCAATAATTAAAGAGGAGTCAACTAATGGCTAGAAAAAGACCAAGACCTAATCCAGGTGGAGTAACATTTGGACCAAGACATTCAGAAGGTGGTATTCCAACTAGATTTGGAGAATTAGAAGGAGGAGAGGCTGTTATTAATAGACGATCAACCAAAAAATTCAGACCAATATTATCAGCTATCAACCAAGCAGGTGGTGGTAGAGCATTTCAAGACGGAGGTATTATCGACGATTTTGAAGACGGAGGATACTTAGACGACTATGAAGATGGAGGAGAATTAGAATATGAATTCGAAGATGGTGGTGAATTAGATGATGACTTTGAAGATGGTGGTTATTTAGACTACGCAGAAGGCGGAGAATTAGAAGATGATATGGACTTTGAATATGGTGGTGAACTAGAAGATTATGCAGATGGTGGTGAACTAGATGATATGGATGACTTTGCAGAAGGTGGAATGTTAGATGATGAAGATGATTTTGAAGATGGTGGTTATTTAGATGATTATGAAGATGGTGGTGAACTAGATGACGATTTTGAAGATGGTGGTGAATTAGATGATGATTTTGAAGATGGTGGTTATTTAGATGATTATGAAGATGGAGGAGAATTAGATGATGACTTTGAAGATGGAGGAGAATTAGATGATGACTTTGAAGACGGAGGTTATTTAGATGATTATGAAGATGGAGGAGAATTAGAAGATGCTTTTGAAGATGGAGGATATTTAGATGATTACGAAGATGGTGGTGAACTAGATGACGATTTTGAAGATGGCGGATATTTAGATGATTACGAAGATGGTGGTGAACTAGATGATGATTTTGAAGACGGAGGAGAATTAGAAGAATTTGAAGAAGGTGGTCTTATAGAAGATTATTTACGTGGTGGTATTATGGATGACGTAGGTTTTGGAGAAGGTGGCATGGTTGAAGCAGATGTTGACTTTGAAGATGGAGGAGTAATGAATGATGATTTAGATTTTGCAGACGGAGGAATGTTAGATCTTGATGAAGGATTAGAAGGAGGAGGAATCATTGATTATTATGAAGAAGGTGGTGAGCTAGATGATTTTGAAGATGGAGGTGAACTTTATGCAGATGGTGGTGAATTAGAAGAAGAAGAATTTGAAATAGGCGGAATTGTAGATGATTATGATGACGGTGGAATAATCGACGAAGAAGAAGACTAGTTACATATTTATATTAAATTAATTAAATTAAGGAGAACGTTATGAGTACAGAAAAGTTATATGATACATTGAATACCCTTTGGGAAGAGTTTCAGGAGAATCATAGAAAGTTTGCAGAAAAGTCAAATAAGGCTGCTGCAACAAGAGCAAGAAAATCAATCGGAGAAATCAAAAAATTGGTAACCGATTACAGAAAACAATCAGTATTAGAATCTAAAAGAACTTCGTAGTACTGAATTTGAAAAATATTTTAATGGTGCATTATAAATTATAGTGCATCATTAGAATACTAATATTTTGGAGTTAAAATTATGCAAGGTAAAGATTTAAAAAATAGAATAAAACAAATTATACGAGATGAAGTAGATTCATTAATAAATGAAGAATCGTATAAATTTGGAACATTGGCTGATCCTAAGGATATGGATCCTAATGATCCTATGGTAAAGGTAAATGGATTTGCATCTTTAAATAGATCATCCATTAGGAATCAAATAGTAGATAGATTATCAGGTGCATTAGCAACTGCTAAAGATGCTGCAAAAGGAGGAGATGCATCTTACCAAGCATATAAACAATTACAGGATTTAATAAGTGATGCTGGTATCTTATATAAACTTATAGGAGCTGAATTAGATACAGCGAATGCGTTAGAAGCAACAAGATTAAAAGGTGGAAGAAGAAGTATTCCAATACCTAAACAATAAAGAGGCTTATGAAACGATCAGATATTAGAAAATTAATTGAACAAGAAATTGTTAATATAAAAAATGAAGCTTC
>Ga0209279_10001376_pt1 | contig 13001 bp, 18 predicted proteins | sample CoawatmetaG00DNA_3_FD_187508 | JGI IMG/M metagenome (GOLD analysis project Ga0209279, IMG submission 187508) | Marine microbial communities from the West Antarctic Peninsula - Coastal water metaG006-DNA (SPAdes) (version 2) | ecosystem: Environmental > Aquatic > Marine > Coastal ... | reverse complement strand
CAGCAACAGGTAGCTAGATCGAAAAAATTGATTGATAAAATAGCTGGCATTATGATTAAGTGGGAATAGTGAGAGGCCCTGAGATATTAAATAAATCTCTATTAATCAACCAATAACAGTTGAATTTGTGCCCCACTGTCGTTATGATACGCCTCCCTTATACGGCATCAGCCGAACAAAGGTATAGCGCGCCCGTAGCTCAGCTGGATAGAGTACTCGGCTACGAACCGAGCGGTCAGAGGTTCGAATCCTCTCGGGCGCGCCATTTTATTTTGTAAGGCGCTGTTTTATAAGTACTTTTTCGTTGTATTATAAAACGGAACCGTCAAATATACCGTCATTTGTATTTCTTTTTTACCCTAATACCCTATTGGCTTCATAGCTGAATTAGATCTACCTATTAGATCGCTTCAGGGTATTTCTGTGGCTTGTTAGTTTACCCTACAGTAAGCCAATCCAACACGCTATAGCTCTCTATAACCCCTCCTATCGCACTACCAAATAGTGGGCGTACACTCGTGGCTAGTCAGGTCTCATGACTTGAGCCAAGTATCAATCGTTGTATGCTCTGTATGACCTTTGTTCCATTCTCTTATGCTATTTATAGCGCTAGCTTATTGCTTGGCCGGTGTAATCTGTGGTCAATAATGGCATCGGCATTTTGTCCATAAGTGCACGGGCTCTAAGGCCTATAATTGGCGCGTATGGTTATTAAATAGTGGGTGAGTGTGTTTTGTTTTCGTAGTAAAGTACACCGTACGTGCTTCGGAGTTACGCTACCGCTGCGCTATCGCTCACTCCTCGCAATACCTGAGCGCTTTACGTGGAGGAGTTGGTGTTTGACTTTATTATAAGTAGAAGGAAGTGTCGTTAGTCTTCAAAGTGAGAAACTTTACATGAGCTAAGCTGGTGGTAATGCTGAATGGCTTCCATGGCTGGCGTTTAACTGAGCGTATAAAATATAAAGATTTTATAAAAAATAGTATTTGAATTACAGGGGTAGGGTAGGTGATAAAGGATTATGCTCACAAGCCAAAGGTTGACGTCACTACGCCAGGATTACCTCGGTCTAAGGTGGTGTTAATAGTTGCTGTACTTATACTAATTGCAGTATTTATAGTAATTCTGCTAAGAGTGAATGCAGATCATAAAGTTGATGGATCTTCTGTGGCTCAAGTGGCTCAAGTGGCTACAAAGAAGGCTGAAGTGGTAAAGTCCATACCCATTGACCAACCTACGTCACCAGAGTTTACATATATAAAAATACTTCAGCAGGCCGATGTGACGCCAGCTTACGTTAAAGAATATGAGTCTACTGCTAAAGATCCAAATAAGAAGACTGCCAGCCTCCTACAAGTTGCTTCATTTAAGTCTGAGTACGATGCTAAAGAATTACAAAAACTATTAACCAGCAAACAACTACCTAATGTTGAAGTGAACAAGTCTACTGCTCAGTCTGGATCTGTTTGGTTCAAAGTAATGGTAGGTCCATTTCAGAATAGGTCTATGCTTAATAAGGCACAAGATATCTTGGTTCAAATGAACTATTCACCATTAGAGTTAAAGAATAAATAAACTACCCTAAGGGCATTCCATAATATATGCCCCCGTAGGGGCGGAAAGGGTGGAATCCGGAAACCCTTGATATACGGGGCTTTCAGAGGTATAAAATTGAGCATTCCAGTCGATTATCAATAACCTCCGGAATGCTCCCATCAAAGCCTTATAAACACTGGTTTCCGGTCCCGGAACGCTTATGGCCGGAACGCGGAATGGTCTGATTACTTATAAAACCTTACGGTTGATGCTAATGGGTCCTCCAGGTGGTTTGCTACGCCAATAGGCTATATCCTCATTACCGTTATTGATAATAGTTGGTTTATTTGGATCATCTGAGAGCAGTTTAATAGCATCGTATGCAGCGGTCGATTTGACTTGGTTGTCAGTCTCAAACTGAGGCTGAAGGGACTTCCACTCAATAAGTGAAGTGTTGCCAAATAAGCGCTCAAGAGCGTCTGCGACTATTACGTCATCCCATTTAACCTTGCTTGCAGAGTTGCTAAAGAGAGGTTGTAGGTTGACTGGTACGGGTACGCCAACACGATCACCATTGGTTAGTAGGCACGAATCCATCCTGAACCACATTGCATTAATGCATGCTTGAGAGAAGTTTTGTTTAGCTAAATCTAATCTAAAGTGATGAGACTGTTTGACCGAATCAAACTTTAGGCCAATGGCTTCCTTGTCCGTCATTGAAGTTAATGTAGCAACAATTCTGGCAGCATCCTTAATAGCAGAAGCCCCACGACCTATATCCGCATTGCCTGCCCAGCTACCTCTATCGCCCTGCTTACGTGTGTGATGGATCGCTATGATGCCAGCACCAGTCTTAGCCGCAACCTTGCGATATATAGACATGACTTTATCCATCTCCATGTTATCGTTCTCAGGTGAGTTGTGAGTCGATACGAGCGGGTCTACGATGAGTAATCCGATATCGTTGTCGAGCATACGTTGGATCAGGTCACCAGTAAATGCTGCTCCCTGTTGGACACTATCCCTCAACTCTGACAGCATGTACTTCCCTTCGTATCCAGAGGCGTAAAACAACGTATCCTCTAAGCTATTGGTACAAATTCCGAACTGTGTCGTTATGCCTGCGATCCTACGCTTTAATTCATCAGCTGAGTCTTCGTTGTTGATAACAAGCACGTTAGCCTGTTGGCATATGCCGAGCTGTAGTATGTCCTTGTGGGACGCAAGTGATACAGCTATAGCAAGGGCTAAGGAGCTTTTACCAACACCTCCAGGAGCCACAATGACAGTTATATACTCCCTCAAGCACAGTCGTTCTACCAGCCACTCTCGTTGTGGTATGTTGCCAATGTCGGCAGTGAAATTCTTACCAATAGTGGTAGGGTTAAACGTGCTATTCTTGCTGTAACCATTACCTGTGGTATGATTAGTCTGTCCTTTTGGGATAGAGCCCTTTGTTTGCTTGGTCGCGACAAGGGCTTTTTTATTTATAGCATTCATTTAAATTACCTCCTTACAAAATTTCACATTACAGCCAACCACTCTGTAGTTGCTGACCCAGCACCGAACTTCATTATTCGCACCTAGCACTGGAACTCTCGTTGACTCAATGATCCAACCATCGGGTCTGAGTGTATGAAGCTTTTGGCTAATCCCACAGTGGCCTAGTTCTCCCAGCTTGATTGTCGTGATCCCAATTCCCCTATGATCAATAAGATCTTGAAGAAAACGAGCCATTGCGGGTGGGTAAGATACCTCCCGCTGAAAAGCGGGAAGTATTACGGCTTGGTGTGGCTTGCGTGTGGACTTACTCATTGAAAGCGCCTCCTGCATCACGTTCTGCTATGCGTTGATCAATCCAGCTTTGCACTTCGCTGGCTACCCAGGCCACGGATGTACCTCCAGAAATCAGAGAAACTGGCTTCGGGAATTTGCCTTCTTTACTGAGTTGGTAGATGTAAGCCCGACTAATGCTGCATGCTTCAGCGACCTTTCCTATTCTAAGGAGTGTGCTTTTGTTAATTGGTGGGTTTGACTTGGTAGTTCGGTTACTAAGGGTCATAAGACACACTCCAGATAGACGTCATCATAATTCGTGGATGCCAGCATAATGTATGGTTCGCATTACACTGTACGGCGAGTAGGATCGTCTATATCACGTGAAGTAAATATCTATACTTAGATGCCATTTGCTTTAGGTTACTAGTGCTCCTTTGGTGAGCCATTTATATTAAATTCCTCGTCCTTACATAGTTCAGTCAACGATTCGTTCTCACCTCTGAGCCTTGTGTGTATGGTCTCAGCGGTGGAAGCTGAAATGTTGAATTCTTCGCCAGCTGCAAAAAATGCGCCTTTGCCCTCTCCCTCGATGTTGCCAGGATCTTTATGTAATCCAAGGCTACTTTCACAAATAAAGTCATAAATATATTCATCTGATTCTTTAGGGTATTTCTTCTTGCCCGTTAACCGAAGGTGTTTTGCAGCCTTCTTTGGATCGCTTAAGATTTTTGTAATTGCCTCCGCTAACCATTGATTCACGTCCTCAGGTATCGAAGATGGGTCTGTCTCCAGTGCTTTGGAGATCTGTTTCAATAGCTGCTTAGCAGCCCTCTTGTGGCCTATTTTGGTTTCGGCTAAGACCACTGTCCAACAATCAAGCTTACTTAAAATGTTTTCTGACATAAGTGTATTCCTTAGAAGAGTTGTTAGCTGAGTGCTTGTCGTTAATGGTTTATATAAGCAGAAATGATCGGCCTATTGCAATACATAAGCCACCCCAAGGTAGTTGATACCTTACTAGTAGTTCTTAAACAATTTAGTAGTTCTTAAGAAGTTAGTAGTTCTTACACAGTAGCTCTTGAATCACTTAGTGCCTTAGTGGTAAATATCTGCGGACTATCTTAGTGGCAACTATCTTATGTGGTTAAAAGCTGCCTTCTTGGCAGCTGGTTGGTTTATTTATAGAGCCGGGCCAAGTGATCGTCCCGTTCTTCTTGGGAGGTCTGAAGATTATTGAGTTCGTTTATGGCCTCGTCTATTGATTCTTGAAGGCTCTGATTTAATGATACTTCTAAAATCTGAAGGCCTTTGGAGGCGGTTACTCCAGCTCGGTTTACGGTCTTCCTTATAGTCTTAAACATAATGTTGTCCTGTTAGGGTTATTGGTTATTAGTTATTAGGCCTAAATCGGCCATTGATACTACGGTTGAGGTGGTTACTATTAAGTGATCTAGTACCCTTACGTCTATTTCAGAGAGTAAGGTGGTTAGTTTTTTAGTGATGTTGATGTCGCTAGCGCTAGGGGTTGTTGAGCCACTAGGATGGTTATGGGCGAAGATTAGAGCTGCTGAGTTGAGCTCTAGGGCTCGTCTGAGTATGACTCTAGGATGGACATTGGCATGGTCTACCGTACCTCTGAAGAGTTTCTCGAAGGTGATCAGCTGGTGCTGGTTATTCAAAAACATGCAACAGAACCATTCATCGGGTTCATTGGCTATGGCTAGCTGGCAATATTGTTTGACGTCCTTGGTGCTGTTCATAAGCTCGCTATCACAAACTCTATGTTTTAAGATTTTTATAGCATTACTAATGATAGTATTTTCTTTAGTGGTATATTTGTATGTCATATTTGACTCCTTAGGGTAGTTGTTCCAGGACAGAAGAGGCTGAAGTATCCATTCGTAGAAAAGGAATGGTGCTAGTGGCTCATTGATGGGTCTAGGTCTGGTTGACCTTAAGCATCCCTTACCTTATGGGAACATGGCTAAGAACTAGCTAACTTTGCGAGTGTTTAAGTGTGGTGTCTATAATGATTCTTAGGGGTAAGACTCAGGGGGGGATGTCTTGGTTTGAGAAGGGTGTGGACCTTAGTACTTGAATCGTAAGCAAGTGTTATATTTTTTGTAACACCTTTGGCTTGCCGTTCTATATATTTACAGGTAGGGTCAAACTTTATGAGCATATATTCTTAAATAGGTGGCAAATAAAATGAGGATGCTGATATTGATTTTATTTTTTGGAATGAGTTTTAGTGCTTATTCTAAAGATCCAAATAAGTATGAAACGGGTAGATTTATCGAAGGAATGCTTGAGAAATATGGTTATTGTCGATTTGAAACAAATAGAGGCGATGGTGGAGAAAATCTCTCAATCACTTCATCTGTTTTTGATGATGCCAATTTTATGACTATAACGTCATTAAATAAGAATTATCTTAAGTCATATGGCAATGAGATCGGTAGTGTGCGCTTGCTAATTAAGCAACATACTACGTTTAATTTACGAGATGTTGAAACTGTTGAGGCAACTCCGCTTAACGGAAATGTACAAATATTACCAAATTTTGAAAATGTTCCTTTTTGCCAAACGTCAGTAGTCTTTCAATGCAAACTAAACTTAGAGACAAAATATGATCGGTTAGAATGTTTTCAGGAGGAGTGGGGTAACAATTCACTTATAGCATCCGAGCTCAACCTCTCGAGTAAGAGCGATTGGCCTATTCATCTGCTGCATCTAAGTGCTGATATGAAGACTGCAAAAAAACTCACTAAGGCATTAGTGCATTATTGGAAGTTAAGTGGAGAAACTCTAATAGATGATTCTTTAAATGAAGACTTATTTAATTAGTAATTTACTATTAGTTGGAGAGTGGTTATGAAAGTTAGAGATTTTGGTAAAAAAATAGGTGATATAGAGATCAAGAAGCCCAGCAGTGAATCACTATCAAAGTCTGGTGTATTAATATCAATTATAGGATCATTACAAAGGGGTGGTCGTCTCGCTTATGCTTAGAACAATAATGATTGTGCTTACTTTCATCATTTCACCGACATCCGCATTGGCCAATGAGTTTGTAGTTCCATATCGTGGCTCTCTAGCCAATTCACACGTATGTAAGGCCTCATACGATGTGTTGATATCTGACGAAGGTAGTAAAGCTGCCGCAGATAACATGCTGCTAGAGTATATTAATCAGGATGCGCTTCGTTTTTTGGTGGTCTACACGGGCGTGGGCAGTGTACATAGTCAAGACTACAAAGCTGCATACAAAAAACTTGACCGTGGCCCATGGAATACAAACACAATGCAGTTGGCATATTGTATAAGTTACAACTATAGATAGTCTAAGAAACCACCGTAAGCAAGTGGAAGAATTATATATTGAAGGCTCGTTATATATTTGGAGATGGATATGATTAAAAAAATAATAGTTTCACTAGCTGCAATGTTTATCTCACTCATATTGGTTATCCTTTTGCTGCAATTTAACGGGGTGAGAAATCCACAGCCAATAGCGTCGATTGTAGCTGTCGTAATTGGCTTCATGGCATGGAATTACATGGCATCTAGGAATAAAAAGGAATAGGTATGCCGTTTTATATAATTATAGCAGCCCTTGGTATCGCTTTATTGCCACTTCCTACGCCTTTATATACAGCCGTCAGGGTTGTAATTACTGTTGCAAGTATTGTTCACATAGTAGGCCAAAAAAATAAGGGTGACCATAAATTATACCCATACTATGCGTTAGTAATATTATTTAATCCGTTGGTGCCTATATGGCTTGATCGCTCCATTTGGGTTGTAATTGATCTACTAGCAATAGCAACTATTGGATATTTGAAATATAACGATCGGGAGGTGAAGGGAGATAGCGTTAGCACTCTACATAAATCAGAACCCATGGCTGTGAAAGTAAAAAAGGCAACTGCCAAAGCTGAGTCAGCAATTGATAACCACGTTTCTAAGACTCAGCCTTATCTAGTGGTGTTAGTAATAATATTAATTGTAATTACTATCGCTAAGAAGGGGTAGCTGCCCCTATACTTACCCTAATTCCTTTTTATGGTACTTCTCTTATGGATTACAAAAATTCAATTGTCACTCTATGTCTAGTTGTGTTGACTGGCTGCTCAACCTCAAATCAATACCAAGTCACATATAATTCTAATCCGCAAGGTGCGACATTAATTTGCTCTGGCAAAGATTGGGGTTACACTCCAGTAGAGCTTTACTATGATGAAAGCGTGAGGTTAGAGCGTTATATAAATGCAAGTAGTTGCAGTGCTAATTGGGTTAGTGGAGTGACAAAAAAATACTCTACTAAATTAAACGTGTTCCCCGACAGTCAAGGGACAACGGTTACACTGGAAAGGCCTAAGGGCCTGGGTTATTCTCAAGACGTAGAATTCGCATCAAAAGTACAACGAATGAAGGCAGAAAAAAAAGCAGCATCAATTCCTGTGCGTGGGTATGCTGGAGGGGCTGATCCGGTAGGCTATGAGCCACCAACCCAAACATTCACTACTTGTTATCCAATAGAGGATAAGATCAGCTTGGCACAACACATATGTATTAATAGCACGGGATATGATTTTTAAAATGGGGCTAACTTGGGTGGCAAAATGAAATTGAAATTAATTGTATTGTGCGCAAGTCTTTCGTTGCCTTTTTTAGAGACCGCCTACGCTGGCCTTAGAACCACTAGTGAATTGCCAGGGGGAAAATTGGGCCAGTGGTATGCGTGTTTTGATGAACAAGGGTATTTAGACGGTTATCGTACCATTAAAGACTATATGTTGGTGAAGAGTGGGTTTCTTGCTTTTGAGCAGGTCGAAGGAAACCAAAAGCTTTTATCATTGGTATTTTCAGCAAAAGGCCTAACAACGGACTGGAACCCTAAAAACCTCCCAAAATGGATAAATAATGACAAGCAAAGGTATATCAACGACAAGCTAGTTAAAACGGAAAAGTATAAATGCAGACGAGTTGAGTCATATGAAAATTATTTAGAGGTTGATTAGAGCAGTTTGTCGTACGTTCGTCTTAACTTCAATAAGAGCCCTGTGTGTTAAATTGCATCCAATTATGGCCGCACCCTCCACCCTCAGTTATTTGCACTGAATTTCTACCTCCGTGTAACGACTATAGTTATTTTTGAATTACCTGCACGCCGCTTTAGCTGCATTAATCCTGTTATGGGTAAACCTTAACCTATACTTAAGCTTCACTTGAACATAAAGATCAATATACTCTGCACACTTCCCATCAGCGAAAGCATAACGAGAGTTGCGCAACTTGGTTATAAACTTGAGCGGCAGGTACGCGTTCTTTAAAGTACGATTGATATAAGGTACTGAGGCAACGTGATTTAACGGATCATTTGCGAAAGCTCGCTTTTGAGAACTGGTCCAGCCCTGCCCTCCTGATATATAGGCATCTTTCAACGCCACAACATGATCAACGTCGGTGGCGCTTCCATCTATACCCGTATACCAACCTAAGACAGAGCTTGATACCGGTGATACTGACGAGCGAAACTTCCAGTTGTCTCGGTTATAGCTAACAGATGCACTACTCTGACTAGCTTTGGACTTGGTGCTGGAACGGTGGCAATGATATGTTCCAGCTTTGGTGTCATTGTGGCAACCCTCAGAGTTTAGTCGTCCACCGTGTGCCCATGAGTTAGCAGAGGCACCAATCAACCCTATTAAGAATATCGAAACAACTACCCCGTTTCTCAGCACTACATATCCTCGCGTTAATGATCATTCTCATTAATAGTATACATCCATGCTCCTAGGTGCCTTGCTGATATGTTTTAGTGGACCACTAGCAACCACATTCCTGCCCTCTAAACTTTACAATCAGTACAATAAATACTACGTCCGTAAGGTGGTTATAGATATAAGAAGAACTCTGATTTTGCCCTTTATGAGTCCCCTTAGTCAGTGTACTTTAGGTGTTTACCATCATGCCACCACTCAAGTGTCAAATCGGATAATTCTTTACCATCATAAGACCCTTCAACATCCATGACACCGCCTGTGGCCCTATTCCTCATTCGGGCTGTAAAGGTGACTGAATTCCCACTGCGCCTGGTGTTATAACCTGCCGCACCGCGAGCACCTAACGAATGCCAAAATAGCGACCCCCCAAGAAATGATACGCTAGCTTCAATTTCTTTAGAGCCATGGTCTAGATCATCACTGGCATTCCTCAGTTTGATATAAAAGTGGCGACCTTTTAGACTGAATCGATCATATTTGGGCGGCTTTATTAGAAGTCGATACAGCTCTTTTATTAATTGGTCATCAGCCTGATCAAAGAAATGGTAAATTAAATCCACAGTATCCGTCACTTCAACTATTACGTAATCACCAACATTATAGGCAGGGCATGTGGATAAGGGGTTATTAGGCTTGTTCTGATCCACAAGGTCAAAATCAAATCTCGAATAGCCGAATGAACTGATTGTCCTGGGGCATTTAATTTCATCGGCGTGGATCATCAGAGAATCCATCGGAACTGCCAGGGCTTTATGACGCAGATCTAGAGATCTAAGGTCTATACCAAGACTACCGATATTCCACATAATAATCGGCTCGCCTGCGGCAGAGCCTATAGACGCTAGATTATAATGGCTTACGATACTAAAGGCGTTGCTAGAGAGTGTAATGGTTAGCAGGGTAGTTAAGGTCAGCCAGCATGTCTTCATATTAATACATCACCTTGCCCAGCAGCTAATGTCAATAATTTTAAATCGGTCTTTCCCTTCATAGGTGCTCCCTCTACATTCTCCTGTTAACGATAATTCTTATTAGATAGTATAGATATATGTTTCTAAGAATTGTTCTGATGTGTTGACCGTTGCTAGGAAAATGGCCTAGCCATGATTGGAATGATATGTCCCAGCCTTGGTGTCATTGTGGCAACCCACCGTAGTGTTGATGTGGCCTAATTCACTGTACCACTACACACAGCACTCCACGCTCAACAAGAGGTCGGTGGGAAGAATATCTAGCGGGTGCAATAACTCTGATATATAAAGAGGATTATGAATAGAAATACGTAGGGCCCTGTAGATAATCAAATGTCATTGACAGAGCTCTTGTGGTACTTTTTATGGGAAGAGTAACTAGCAATACAGATTTGGAGATAAGTACATGGGATTTTTAAAGTTTTTTTGGGTAATTCTAGCATTAGTTTTGGCTATTCCTACTTATGGAATAAGCCTACTATTTTTATTCTTACTATTTGTTACTAAAAAAAAGGAAGTCCTGTTAAACGTGGAGCGTGGTTCCGACATTAGAACTATATCCTTAAGTTACGGAGTCGAGCCTGGCTTTCACAATTTTTTGGTTACTAACGAAATTGAATCAGTAAAAGCTGGAGCCTTGATCATAAAGTCTAATACTGGCTGCACATGGAACCAAGCGATGGCTATGTCGATCAAAGAGCACACCGAAGATGATGTATGGAAGGGCCTTTACGAGTTATATGAGACTACGTATTAGTTTGTGTATTTGCTTATCATTAACCACTAAGGGAGGTAAGCCCCATGACCCAAAAGAACTATTGGTGATTGCCAAAGACGCTGCCAGAGTATGAAGGCTGAGAAAGATTTCAGCAATTTCAGCCACATGCTCAGAAAAGGCACAGTAGAGGCCGCTCTAGGAGTTGGAATTGACGACCACCTAGGTTAAGACCAACACCAACTCAGTACCGGCTCAAACAGCCGTAATGGCAATTCTAGCATGACTGTTTAAGCCGGCGATGGGGTCGTGCCACGTGATAGAGATAGCCCATTTAAGCCTCAGCACGTTAAGAAGCAACAAGGCGCATAATTTGAAGGGCAGGCGTTGGCTGTTTTAGAGCATGTTGAACGATACGGGTCAAATATGGATTTTCATGATAAAAATATTTCTTGTGCTGGGAGTTGGTTTATATGGTTGTTACATGGTTAGTAATTGCAGGACTTCTTTATATACCTTTTAAAAAATGGGTAGCAACAGAAGGGGCTCCACTAATTTCAGCGCTGTTGTGGCCGCTGATTCTGTGTCTGTTTGGATTAGTCATCGCTGCCTTACCTTTTGTATGGCTATTTAACCGGATAAGGGGGAATGATTAACTATGTATATATTTAAAGTAAATAAATCGGCTGGCACATCAAGCTAAGTGAGAACGTCGATGCAAGAATGCCCCGTGAGCGCCGATTCAAAATTGACAGTCCCGAGACGGTCTGCACGCTAACTCAGTGAGGCTGGTTCAGTGATATGATCAGCCCATTCCGTCATCATCTTAACCCTTGTAGGCATTAGTTGTGCTTTGTTGTAGGTTCCTCTAACGATGTTCTGAGTTACGTGAGCCATTTGAAGCTCTATCGCGTCAGCAGGGTATTCAAGCTCATTTAGCATAGTGCTGGCAGTGTGTCTGAAGCCATGGCTAGTCATAAACCCAGTACCAAAGGCTTTGCCTGTTCTAGGGTCTATCATTCGTTTAATAGCGTTGGTGGTTGCGCTTTCACCTATGGGTATTGGCTTGTCCTTACCTATTCCTATGGTTGACATAAATACGTACTCGAGTTCGCCAGTGCTCTTGTGGGCTTCTTTTAGGATAGCTATAGCTTGGTTTGCAAGAGGGACTTTAAGCTCCTTACCCATCTTCATGGCTTCCTTAGGTATGGTCATTAAGGCTGCTTCAAAATCAATGTACTCCCACTTCATAAAACGGATGTTCTGAGGCCTCAGGAAGACTAACGGCATAAGCTTTAATGCAAGGGTAACGGCAGTATCTCGCCTTGGGTCTGGCTTGTGTATCTGCTGGAGTAATACCTTAAAGTCTTCGGGGTTAGTTATGTGTCCAAAGTTAGACTTGGTTTTAATGTCTGGTGCAGGTATTAGGTCGGTTAATCCATTGGCAGGGTTGGCTTCAATGTCACCCAGTATGAATGCTTCGTTGAATACCTTACGTAGTATGCCAGCCATACGGAAGGCTGTTTCCCTTGTGCCCCTGTCAGACATCTTCTCCATGATCTTAAGTAGGTCTCTAGTTTTATAACTTGTAAGACATTTACTATCCATATAAGGGTAAAGATTTTTCTCAATTCGTTGGACTAGATCTTTTCTGGTGGATTCAGCTAGGTTCTGTTTGATGAGCCATGCCTTGCAGCGAACACTAAAGAGAATGCTGCTGTCGGCTGTTAGGTTCTTTATGGATGTAGGGTTGGATCCAGCCTTTACAAGCCTCCTAGCGGCTGTATGGGCCTCTCTAGCTTCCGCTAGGGATGTATCAGGGTAAGTGCCTACAGTATGGGTCAGTCGCTTGTCATTAAGTCTGTAGTCGTATCTCCACACCTTTGATCCATTGGGCCTAACGAGCAGGTATAGGCCTCCTTGATCACTCAGCTTGTATTGCTTGCCTGTTGGCTTGGCATTTTTAATTTGGGTGTTAGACATACCCATAAGATACTACTCCTTTGATAAACTCAGACCGTTACATATACCGTCATATATACCGTCAAAAGCTATGGATAGTATAATACAATAAATACGCATAATACAATAAGTTGTTATAGAACAAAGGGATAGTGTAGTGTAGTGGGCTGCATAATACGCATTATACATAAAGACGGCGTTTCTCGGGCGCGCCATTTTATTTTATAAGACGCGGTTATATAAAGACTT
>Ga0209279_10001375_pt1 | contig 13009 bp, 8 predicted proteins | sample CoawatmetaG00DNA_3_FD_187508 | JGI IMG/M metagenome (GOLD analysis project Ga0209279, IMG submission 187508) | Marine microbial communities from the West Antarctic Peninsula - Coastal water metaG006-DNA (SPAdes) (version 2) | ecosystem: Environmental > Aquatic > Marine > Coastal ... | reverse complement strand
GCGTTAAAAACAATATTAACACTAATGAATACACGGTACGTTCAGGAGAAACACTATACTCCATAGCTTGGCGAGCAAACTCAGACGTACGCCAAATAGCTAAATTGAATAAAATATCGCCTCCTTATAACATTTATTCAGGACAAAAATTATTTTTAGTCTCTAAAAATAAAGGAAAAAGTACGAAAGCTAGTAGTAGTAAGCATTCGAGCAAAAAACAGACTAAGAAATCTAATCTGGCCAGTACTAAAAAGGTAAAAAATACTATTGCATCTTCTAAAAAGCAAGCGTATGGTAAAAATATAAGCAAGAAGAGAATAGTACAAAGTGATTTACCAAAGACAAAATTTTCACAAAAAATTAGTCACTGGCGATGGCCAGTAAAAGGTAATGTTATTGCAAAATTCTCTTCTAAAGCACAAGGTAATAAAGGGATAGATATCGCAGGACGCCGTGGCACTAAGATTAGATCTGCGGCAAATGGCAAAGTAGTTTACGCAGGTAGTGCGTTAAGAGGATATGGTAAGTTAATTATTGTAAAACATAATGATGATTACCTTAGTGCTTATGCTCACAATGACAAAATCTTAGTAAAAGAACAGCAACAAATTAAATCTGGTGATGTTATTGCTAAAATGGGTAATACAGATGCGCAAAGAGTTATGCTCCATTTTGAAGTTCGCTTTCGCGGTAAATCAGTGGATCCTTTAAAGTACTTACCAAAAAAAAAATAAATGTATTTAGCGTGAAATAGAAAAATTAATAATACTAATGAACAAAAATAACAGGAGGTAATGTGAATAATTAATACAGCGTTGATATTTAAGGAAGAACAATATGTTAAGGGATAACAATATGTTAAGGGATAACAGTATGTTAAGGGATTATAATATGTTAATACAACAAGATACCGCAGTGGGCAAAGATAAAGAAGAAAAATCATCAAGTTTAGATGCTACTCAAATTTATTTAAGTGAAATTGGTTTTTCACCCTTACTAAGTGCAGAAGAAGAAGTTTATTTTTCACGTTTGGCTCTAAAAGGAGATGAAGCCTCACGAAAACGTATGATTGTAAGTAATTTACGTTTAGTGGTTAAAATTGCTAGGCGATACAACAATCGTGGCTTACCTTTACTTGATTTAATTGAAGAAGGTAACCTAGGGTTGATTCGCGCAGTAGAAAAATTCGATCCTGAGCGAGGTTTTCGTTTCTCAACCTACGCTACTTGGTGGATTCGCCAAACTATTGAACGCGCGATAATGAATCAAACTCGTACCATTCGTTTACCTATTCATGTAGTCAAAGAATTAAATATTTATTTACGTACCTCACGAGAACTTGTGCAGAAACTCGATCACGAACCCACCGCAGAGGATATTGCTAGTTCGTTAGATCGACCGGTGGCTGACGTAAATAAAATGCTGCGCTTAAATGAGCGTATTACCTCAGTTGATACCCCTTTTTCAGGTGATTCAGATAAAGTGTTACTTGATGTTATAGCGGATGAAAAAAGTAATGGCCCTGAAGATGATTTACAGTCAGAAGACATGAGCAATAGCATTGTAAGCTGGCTTAATGAGCTAAACTTGAAACAAAGAGAAGTATTGGCGAGGCGGTTCGGTTTAATGGGTTATGAAGCGGCAACACTTGAAGGTGTGGGCCGTGAAATCGGATTAACCCGTGAGCGTGTTCGTCAAATTCAAGTAGAAGCACTGAAACGACTTCGTGATATTTTAAGTCAACAAAATTTATCAATAGAGACTATATTTGAAATTTCGTAAATAAATATATCAAATTGTATTTTTAGCGATAAAAGCATTACCATAAAAAGGTAAACGGAAGGCTGTAAAGTTTAACTTTACAGCCTTTTTCATTATAGTCTACAGCTTTCCTTTCAATTCAAATAATAAATCTAACGCTTGTTTTGGAGTTATATCATCGACATCAATATTACGCAAAGTCTCTAATGCGGGATGATCGTCAGGCATTATATTTAACGGTTCAAAGTGTGATGATTGTTCAGGTAAAATTGATGGTATCTGCTTACTTTCTAATTCAGATAAACGTTGTCTGGCACGGTTAATTACCGTTTTAGGGACGCCAGCTAATTGTGCTACTTGCAAGCCAAAACTTTTACTTGCTGCTCCTTCTTGAATTGCATGCATAAAAATAATGTTATCGTTATGTTCCATCGCATCTAAATGCACGTTAGCAAGCGTTTTTATTTGGTCAGCAAGTAATGTTAACTCAAAATAGTGCGTAGCAAATAAGGTAAATGCTTGCGTTTTTAATGCTAACCTTTCTGCACAAGCCCATGCTAAAGATAAACCATCATACGTACTAGTACCACGACCTATCTCATCTAATAGCACTAAACTTCTTTCGGTAGCATTGTGCAATATATTGGCTGTTTCGGTCATTTCTACCATAAAAGTTGAACGACCACTAGCTAGGTCATCTGAAGCGCCAATACGCGTAAATATACGATCGACTATCCCAATATTGGCTGAATCAGCAGGTACATAACAACCAATATGAGCAAGTAATACTATTAGTGCTGTTTGTCGCATATAGGTTGATTTACCCCCCATATTTGGACCTGTGATAATCAGCATTTTACGTTGTTCAGTTAATACAATAGGGTTAGCAATAAAAGCCTCACTGGTCATTTGTTCAACAACAACATGCCTTCCTGCTTCAATATTAATACCCGCTGCGTTTGATAAAACAGGTTGTACATAATTTAATGTTTGTGCTCGTTCAGCAAAATTAGTTAATACATCGAGTTCCGCAATGGTTTGGCTTAATGTTTGTAATTGGTCTAGTTTAGGTAGAATTTGATCAAATAGTTCTTGATAGAGACGCTTTTCTAGTGCTAAAAATTTACTTTGTGCACTGAGAACTTTATGTTCGTGTTCTTTTAATTCTTCAGTGATAAAGCGCTCATTATTTTTTAATGTTTGACGACGGATATAATCATCCGGCACATTAGCTGCAGCAGTGCGACTCATTTCAATAAAAAAACCATGCACTTTATTATAACCAACTTTTAACGAATGAATCCCTGTACGCTCTTTTTCTCTTTGCTCTAGCTGTGCTAAAAACTCAGTAGCCCCATCACTTAAATCGCGTAGTACATCTAATTCTTGATGATATCCAGGGGCAATAACACCACCATCACGAATCAAGACCGGGGGGTTTTCAATAATAGCCTGTTCTAGTAAGTTTTGGATAACAGGAATGGGCTGAATAAGTTTAGCTAAGGTATTTATATAACCAGATGACGCAGGAAGAATATAACTTTGCAGTAAGGGTAATTGCTGTAAGGCATAGCGTAAACGAGCAAAATCTCGTGGTCGTGCAGAGCCCAAGGCAATGCGAGAAACGATACGCTCTATATCACCCAAACCTTTAAGAATAGGTTGAATATCATGGTGTAAGTCCGTTGCTATAATTTTCGCTATTGCATTCTGTCTATTGTTTAACGTTGTTAAGTCGCGTAGAGGAAAATGTAGCCAACGCTTTAATAAACGTGACCCCATAGGCGTTGACGATTTATCTAAAACAGCTGCTAAGGTGTTATCTGTTCCACCATGTAAGTTTTGCGTTAACTCTAAGTTACGTCGAGTAGCTGCATCTAGCACAACCCCTAAACTGGCTGACTCACTAATTATCGCACGAATATGTGGCAACGCCGTGCGTTGAGTGTCTTTAACATATTGAAATAAACAACCAGCAGCAGATAAACCCAATAATTTATCATCCACTCCAAAGCCTGTTAATTCTTTGGTACCAAATTGTTTATTAAGTAATGAAATAGCAGTTTCAATATCAAACTCCCATTCTGGGCGGCGACGTAAGCCTTTATATTGTTTGATTAATGTTATATCGGTTAAGGTTTCAGGGTAAAGTAATTCTGCAGGTGTAAGGCGCTGCAATTCAGCTTGTAATTGTTCACTTGTTTTTGGCTCTGTTATGACAAAACGACCACTAGCCATGTCTAAATAGGCTAAACCAAAATCAGCATCAGTACGTTTTCTTGATTTAGAGTGATTTTCAACAATAGCAACAATTAAGTTATCTTGTCTATCAGTGAGTAGTGCTTCATCACTTAACGTGCCGGGGGTTATTACGCGAACAACTTTGCGCTCTACAGGTCCTTTACTGGTCGCTGGATCGCCAATTTGTTCACAGATAGCAACCGATTCGCCTAGCTGTACCAATTTCGCTAAATAATTCTCTACCGCATGATAAGGCACTCCAGCCATAGGAATAGCATTACCGCCGGTTTTACCTCTAGCAGTTAATGAAATATCTAATAAATCAGACGCTTTTTTAGCATCATCGAAAAATAACTCGTAAAAATCACCCATTCGATAAAAAATTAAAATATCAGGAAATTCAGCTTTAATGGTTAAATACTGACGCATCATAGGGGTGTGAGAGGAAATATTAATTTCTTTTAAAGGTTTGTTCATACTGGTTTTTACTCTCTGATAATTCTTTATGGCTACGGTGTTATTGGCTTTGTTGTTTTTTATTTCTGAGTTTTTTAGGTCGTATCTAACTAAATCGGTAAAGTAAGTGGATCTAGTCTAGTTTTTTGTGTGACCTAGTTTTTATTCTGATCTCAAGAGTTCATAAAACACTCAAAATTTGAACTAAAACGTTATTCCAGGTAACAGTATGGAAAATTCTAATTCTACCGTAACAAAACTACAGATCAACTAAAGCAAGTCAAAATTGACTCATATTCAGAAATTTCTTTAGGGCTAGCCAAAGCAAGGGTGTATTACTATCAATTATCAATCTAAGTCAAAAGTGAGCGTAGATATCAGCAAAAACAGATGGACTGACAAATGTCATAGAATGAAGGGGAAAAAACATTATTATAGAGTATCACCATATGGAATTATAATTAAATTAAGTAGATAGTTGCAACGTGTACTACACTAAAGGATTCACTTAAATAGCTTGATAGAATCCAAGTGCTTTCAGCTGAACTAGCAGAAAAATTGGCTAGAATTTTTAAGAGAATTTCATTGTTTAGAAATCATAACGAAATAATCGGATGTATGCGTGGCTTAGTCGGTCGTTTAGTCATTGAATGTGCGTTACATGACAGCCTACACATGAGCAATACAATATAGGTATCATCAATCGCAGATTATAACCGTGTGATAACGCATTTAAATTAAGGATAATCTTATGCAAAATAAATTATATTTTTGGTTAAAAAAACGCAAAACTAATGAGAAAAAAACGATAAAAAAGTGTACAGCCATCAATCAAACAACAGGTAAAAGATGTCCTTAGGATTCAAAAATATTCGACATATTAGAGGCCCAATATGAACACTAAAATTAGGTTAACTAGGTTAGAGCAGCAGAAAAACAGATTTACTTATCCGACTTTTTCTGAGATGTGTACATTGCTGGAAAAAACTGATTACAATGAGTGGATGATTGAACACAATAAAGGCTTAAGCCAATCAATGATTGATGGGCTTGATGTTTTACCTTTTGAATATTTATAAATGAGATAATGATTAAAGTACAAATTCTTACAAAGAAATGTAACGCAGAGTATTATTTTATCAGCCTTTCCCAAAGGGGGAGGTTACAAGCATCTCATGCTGCGTTATTGATTTTGACAAGTGAGTAAACATTCCCTTCAAACAATACGTAGCCTAAAAGGCGTTTCTAATTCCAGTTAAATAATGCATCTTCATATAGAACAGATATACACCCTCATCTTTACAAGTTTTTAATAATGTTCCTTATATAATTCAATTAAGAATAAAAGGGAGTATTGATGGAGTTATTTGCTAATACTGTCCTTAGTAAAAGGCACCACGGCAAAAGTAAACCATTATCGACGTATTACGGTGTGATATGATAAGTTACAAACGCACCTTGTAGATTTAAGAGTATACGTCTATTTAGAAACTATAAGTAACTTTTTTTGAAATAATTTTTAAAAGTTATAGTTCATAATAAAATCGTTTAATATTAAATACTTAAAAGTACGGGTTGTTTGTTTTTGTTATCATGAAATAAAAAATCAATAAAAAACTTGATACTGTACAACTATACAGTATACTTGCTTCATAAAATGAAATTCCAGAAACCATCCGTGGAGCTATATATGAAAGACGATAAAGAAAAAGCACTATCAGCAGCGTTGAGTCAGATTGAACGTCAATTTGGTAAAGGTTCAATCATGAAGCTCGGTGACAATAACACAATGGATGTAGAAACCATTTCTACTGGTTCATTGGGATTAGATATCGCCTTAGGTGCTGGTGGTTTACCGATGGGCAGAGTTGTTGAAATTTATGGCCCAGAATCAAGTGGTAAAACAACACTTACTCTAGAAGTTATTGCCGAAGCCCAACGTAACGGAAAGGTTTGTGCTTTTATTGATGCTGAACATGCGCTTGACCCTGTTTATGCTGAAAAATTAGGCGTTAACATCAATGAATTATTAATTTCACAACCTGACACAGGTGAACAAGCATTAGAAATTGTTGACATGTTAACTCGATCGGGTGCTATTGACGTCATTGTGGTTGACTCGGTTGCTGCACTGACACCTAAAGCTGAAATTGAAGGTGATATGGGTGACTCGCACATGGGTCTTCAAGCTCGTATGCTTTCTCAAGCGATGCGTAAATTAACGGGTAACTTGAAAAAATCTAATACCATGTTGATTTTTATTAACCAAATTCGTATGAAAATTGGTGTTATGTTTGGCAGCCCTGAAACAACTACGGGTGGTAATGCGCTTAAGTTTTACGCCTCTGTGCGTTTAGATATTCGCCGTATTGGCGCAGTGAAAAATGGTGATGAAATTATTGGTAATGAAACTAGAGTAAAAGTCGTTAAAAATAAAATTGCACCACCATTTAAACAAGCAGAGTTTCAGATTCTGTATGGCCAAGGTATTAACAATTTAGGTGAGTTAATTGACTTGGGTGTTAAAAATGAGTTTGTAGAAAAAGCAGGTGCATGGTACAGCTGTAATGGTGAGCGTATTGGCCAAGGTAAGGCCAATGCCGCTAAATACTTAGAAGAGCATCCTGATATGGCTAAAGATGTAGATACTAAATTACGCGAACTGTTTTTAAGTAAACCAGATAAAGTAGAAAAAGAGGTTGTTGAGTAATTTGATTGATTAGGTGAATATTTACCATTGAATAGCCTTTGTATTTACATAAAGGCTATTTTTTAGTTATGGTTTTAGCTAGTAAGAGAGCAAAATTATTGTTGCTAGCATTAACTGAGCTTTATTCAAAATCTTTTTTTTACCACCGATTTATACTTTATAAAATAAATCTTTTAGCCATCTATACGTTTAGAAGTTGACATATCTAGCGATCCAAGTAGTATTGTTATTTAGTCTATTTTTACTCGTAATAGGTGTGTTATGCCCATCAAAATTCCCGATCAATTACCAGCATTATCAATTTTAGATAATGAAAATATTTTTGTTATGTCTGAGAACAGAGCAGCATCTCAAGAAATTCGTCCAATGCAAGTAGCTATCCTCAACTTGATGCCGAATAAAATTGAAACTGAAGTACAAATATTACGCATGCTGTCTAACACACCGTTACAGATAAATATTGAATTTGTTCGTATACATAAAAACGTGTCGAAAAATACGCCAGAAGAACATCTAGAGAATTTTTATCATCTGTTTGATGATATAAAGCACAAACAATACGATGGTCTAATTATCACTGGTGCTCCACTAGCCTTACTTGATTATTCACAAGTAAAGTTTTGGGATAAAATTTGTGAAGTGTTTGATTGGGCTGAAAAAAATGTCACTTCAACTATGTTCTCATGTTGGGCTGCCCATGCCGCTCTATATCACCATTATGGTATAAATCGTCATTTGCGAAAAGAAAAACTTTTTGGTGTGTTTAAGCATAAGCCACTTAATGATAAAGAGCCGTTAACTCGAGGCTTTGATGAAAACTTTAATGTGCCACATTCTCGATATGGCTACATTGATAAGTCAGATTATGAAAGTCTTCCCGATGTTCAGATATTAGCTGAATCCGCGGATGCAGGCGTGTATTTAGCAGCGAGCAAAAATAAGCAACAAGTGTATTTGACGGGTCATCCTGAATATGACACAAGCACGTTGCATGAAGAATATTTACGCGATAGTGGTCATAGCCGTAATACCACTTTGCCTAAAAATTATTATCAAAATGATGATGCTAGCAAACCGCCTATTGGATCATGGCGTAGTCATGGCAGTTTGCTCTATACTAATTGGTTAAACTACTATGTTTATCAAATGACACCATACCAATTAGACGCTTCTAATATGAGAGCTATCCACCCTAATACCGTTCTTTGATTTTCAGTAAAATATCAGCTGATATTATTCAATCAGGCTGTATTATTAATCTTAGCTAGAAATTAAATAACATTTAAAACTGCGGAAAAAGAACATGAAGAAATCATTATCATTTACCTTGCTTGAGCAACAACTAGCAAAAAACATTTTACTTTTAGATGGTGCTATGGGCACCATGATCCAAGCATATAAGTTTGAAGAACAAGATTTTCGCGGTGAACGCTTTGCTGATTGGCACACTGACGTAAAAGGCAATAACGATATGTTAGTGCTTACTCAGCCTTATGTGGTGAAAGCTATTCATCTTGAATACCTTGAAGCCGGCGCTGATATTCTAGAAACGAACACATTTAATGCCACGACGATTGCCATGGCTGATTATGACATGGAAGCTCACAGCGCTGAAATTAACCGTGTTGCTGCTCAAATAGCGCGAGAAGCGGCTGATGAGTACACTAAGAAGAACCCAGATCGCCCACGTTTTGTTGCCGGTGTTTTGGGCCCAACAAACCGAACTTGTTCAATTTCTCCCGATGTAAATGATCCCGCCTATCGTAACGTTACCTTTGATGAGTTAAAAAATGCCTATATTGAATCTACGTTAGCGTTGATTGAAGGCGGTAGTGATATTATTTTAATCGAAACTATCTTCGATACATTGAATGCTAAAGCGGCAATATTTGCGGTAGAAACTGTATTTGATCAATTAGGTGAGCGTTTACCTGTGATGATTTCAGGTACTATTACGGATGCCTCAGGACGTACTTTATCGGGACAAACAACAGAAGCCTTTTATAACTCATTGCGCCATGCAAAGCCTGTTTCCTTTGGCCTTAACTGTGCGTTAGGTCCGGTTGAATTGCGCCAATATGTTGCTGAATTAAGTCGTATTTGTGATACGGCTGTTTCTGCCCATCCTAATGCGGGTTTACCAAATGCCTTCGGTGAGTATGATTTCACCGTTGAAGACATGAACACCCATGTAGAAGAGTGGGCTTCGTCAGGTTTTTTAAATATCATTGGTGGTTGTTGTGGTACCACGCCTGAGCATATCAGAGGCATGGCTAACACGGTTGCTAAACTTAAGCCGCGTAAAGTTGAAAAACGTGAAATTGCCTGTCGCTTATCTGGTTTAGAAGCTTTAACCATTAACAAAGATAGCTTGTTTGTAAACGTGGGCGAACGTACCAATGTTACTGGCTCTGCTATGTTTAAGCGCTTAATTGTTGAAGAAGATTACGATAAAGCTATCTCTGTCGCTTTACAGCAAGTAGAAAATGGCGCGCAGATTATTGATATCAACATGGATGAAGGTATGTTGGACTCAAAAACCGCCATGGTGCGATTTTTGAACTTGATTGCTGGCGAACCAGATATTGCTAAAGTGCCGATCATGATTGACTCCTCTAAGTGGGATATTATTGAAGCGGGCCTAAAATGTATTCAAGGTAAAGGCATTGTTAACTCTATCAGCTTAAAAGAGGGCGAAGAAAACTTCCGGCACCAAGCTGAATTGCTTCGTCGTTACGGCGCGGCTGTTATTGTTATGGCGTTTGATGAAGAAGGACAAGCTGACACGCGTAAGCGTAAATATGAAATTTGTCATCGTGCTTATCACATGCTTGTTGATGAAATTGGTTATCCGCCAGAAGATATTATTTTTGACCCGAATATTTTTGCTGTAGCCACGGGTATTGAAGAGCACAATAACTACGCGGTCGATTTTATCGAAGCAGTTGATGATATTAAGAAAAATCTACCTTATGCGATGATTTCAGGTGGTGTATCTAACGTTTCTTTCTCATTTAGAGGAAACAACCCCGTTCGTGAAGCGATACATGCAGTCTTTTTATACTACGCCATTAAAAATGGTATGGACATGGGTATTGTTAACGCTGGTCAGTTAGCTATTTATTCAGACTTACCTGCAAATCTAAAACAAGCGGTAGAAGACGTTATTCAAAATAAGGATGACGGTGCGACTGAACGTTTACTTGATATTGCGCAAGAATTCCATGGTAAAGCTGGTGGGCAAGCCTCAAAGACTGATTTAACTTGGCGAGAATTGCCGATTAACGCGCGTTTATCTCATGCGTTAGTTAAAGGTATCAATGAATTTATTATCGAAGATACCGAAGAAGCGCGTTTAGCGGCAGAGAAGCCATTAGATGTAATTGAAGGGCCATTGATGGATGGCATGAATACCGTTGGTGATTTATTTGGCGCGGGTGAAATGTTCTTACCACAAGTCGTAAAATCAGCGCGTGTAATGAAACAAGCGGTTGCTTACCTAAATCCTTTTATTGAAGAAGGAAAAACTGAAATAAGTACTAATGGTAAAGTGTTACTGGCCACCGTAAAAGGTGATGTACACGATATCGGTAAAAACATTGTGGGCGTAGTATTGCAGTGTAATAACTATGAAATTATAGACCTTGGCGTGATGGTTTCTTGTGATGATATTTTACGCGTAGCCAAAGAAGAGAACGTTGATATTATTGGTTTATCAGGCTTGATAACTCCATCGCTTGATGAAATGGTCTATGTTGCCAAAGAAATGAAGCGAAGAGGTTTGAAATTGCCGTTATTAATTGGCGGTGCAACCACGTCAAAAGCACATACAGCAGTAAAAATTGAGCCGCAATATGATGAACCCGTGGTATATGTATCAAATGCCTCACGCGCCGTATCTGTAGTAAGTAATTTATTATCAAGTGAGCATAAAGCAAAGTTTTTTGCCAGTACCAAAGAAGAGTATGAACGTGTACGTGTTCGCCATTATAAAAAAGGCCCACGCTCAAGTTTAATAAGCCTTGAAGCAGCGCGTGCTAATGCCACTAAAATTAATTTTGAAAATTACACACCGAAAAAACCTAACAAACTGGGTGTAACTGTCCTTGATAATATCGATTTGAACGAAGTAAGAAAATATATTGATTGGACGCCATTTTTCATGACATGGCAAATGTCTGGCAAGTATCCTCTTATTTTAAAACATGAAGTGATTGGCGTTGAAGCAACTAACTTATTTAATGATGCTAACGCCATGCTTGATGATGTTATTAACAATAAAAAAATATGTGCTAGAGCAGTATTTGGTTTGTTTCCTGCGAACAGTCATCAAGATGACATACAGCTATACACAGATGAAAGTCGCAGTGATAAATTAATGAGACTTCATCAACTACGTCAACAAAGTAAAAAACCAGCAGGGCAGTTTAACCGTTGTTTAGCTGATTATATAGCACCAGATGATTCAGGAATTGAAGATTATGTTGGTGCGTTTGCTGTGTCAGCAGGTTTTGGTGTTGAAGATTTAGTCAAAGTGTTTGATGCAGATCACGATGCCTATAATTCAATATTACTCAAAGCAGTAGCGGATAGATTAGCAGAAGCAAGTGCTGAATATTTACATGAAAAAGTGCGTAAAGAATATTGGGGTTTTGCGCCTGATGAAGATCTAAATAATGACGCGTTAATTCGCGAAAGTTATCAAGGTATTCGACCTGCACCAGGTTACCCTGCGTGTCCTGAGCATACTGAAAAAGGTTTGTTATGGGAGTTGCTTAATGTGAAAGAAAACATTGATATGGACCTCACCTCAAGTTATGCCATGTGGCCAGGTGCTGCCGTAAGTGGTTGGTATTTCTCTCATCCAGAATCTAAATACTTTGCCGTAGCAAAATTGGCTAAAGATCAAGTACTCGATTATGCCGCGCGTAAAGGTATGACGATAGAGCAAGCTGAGCGTTGGTTATCAGCAAACTTGGATTATGAACCTGAATAAGTTAGATAATTAAAAGGCTATACCATATAGAGGGTATAGCCTTTTTTGTTGAAGAGCCTTGCTTGTAAACATTTACGTTATCACAAATACTTCATTAGGCAGTGTGGTATAAGTCTGTTTGTGGTACGACAAACTTATTATTGAATTTTGCTGATAATACACCTTTACGATGTGCTAATGCTGATTGTAGTTTTTTTGCTACTTTTGCAATAGCGATATAAAGTTGTTTGTCAGAAGCATTTACGGTTACTTTTTCACCTTCATATAATGCAGTGACTTCAAGTTTCTGTAAATGTGGTTCAACAGTAATTGTTGAGTTTAGTGTCATAATTGACGGATAATGCTTAGAGATTTTTGCAAACTTATTTTCGATAGATTGCTTGATACCTTCGGTTATTTCAACGTGGTGTCCAGAAATTTTAATCTTCATAGTTGTGCCTCTTTTGTTATCTTTGTCTATATATTCATCTTCATCTTCAATTTTATAATCCCTCATCAGTCATAAAAATGCAATAAAAAAATGGTAGGTAAATGAAATTAAATGTAACTGAATTTTTGGCCTGTTTTGGGCATGAAAAATGCTAATAAAAAACTAATGAGTAACAAAATAAGGTAATAACTGATCAGACCAAAAGCGACATAATAAAAAACGGCAAGTAACTAAGTTACTTGCCGTTTGTATGGTTATTAATAGCTAATGCCTAGCAGTTTATTCTAAAGTTAACGCTAGATCTAAAGTAATAAAGCTCAACAGGTTATTTAAACTTCCTGTCGAAGAAATTCATAATAGTTTTATTCAGATGAACTTTTACCTTTTTACCACGCATGCTGTGTTTACTGCCAGG
>Ga0209279_10001372_pt1 | contig 13014 bp, 7 predicted proteins | sample CoawatmetaG00DNA_3_FD_187508 | JGI IMG/M metagenome (GOLD analysis project Ga0209279, IMG submission 187508) | Marine microbial communities from the West Antarctic Peninsula - Coastal water metaG006-DNA (SPAdes) (version 2) | ecosystem: Environmental > Aquatic > Marine > Coastal ... | reverse complement strand
CCTAATTTAGAAAATGTTCGTATGGAAGCAGCAGCTGCATTTGCTGCACAAAATAGAGCCGTAACAAGAGAGGATTACATTGTACGTACATATTCAATGCCAGCAAGGTATGGTTCAATTGAAAAGGTTTATATTGTAGGAGATTCTCAATTGGATTCGACTGATAAAGATTATCCTCGTGATGTTGTGAGTAATCCATTAGCATTAAATATGTATTGTTTAGGATATGATAGTAATAAATATTTAACTACACTTAACATGGCAACTAAAGAAAATTTAAGGACATACCTATCCGAACATAGATTACTTACAGATGCAATAAATATTAAAGATGCTTACATTATTAATATAGGCCTTGACTTTGAAGTAATTACCAAACCAAATCAAAATAGTCATGAAGTGATTTTAAAATGTATTGAAAGATTAAAACAACTTCTTAGTTCTGATAAAATGCAAATAAATGGATCAATCAATCTTTCAAATCTAACCACAGAATTAGATTCGGTTGCTGGTGTACAAAGTGTTGCATCCGTTGAAATTAAAAACTTATTCAATATGGATGCAGGTTATTCTGGAAATGTATATGATATTAAAACGGCTTCTAAAAATGGAATAGTGTATCCATCATTAGATCCAAGTATATTTGAACTTAAATATCCAAATTCGGATATTTCAGGAAGAGTAATAAAACCTTAAGGGATAAACCATGATTAGATTATTTTACGCAGAGAAAGATACAACATTATACGAAAACTATACAGAACAAAATACTGGCATAGATCAAATATTAGAATTAACAAAAATAGCTTCAGGTTCTAAACTTAATGGAGAAATACAAGCTAATACATATAATAGTAGAATCTTATTAGATTTTGGTACCGAGATAACAACATTATCCCAATCAGTTGTAGATGGTGATATTCCAATGCCGCATACAGATAATCTATCATCTTCTGTATTTATTAAATTATATGCAGCAAATGCAACCGATCTGTTACAATCATATAATATAAACGCCTTTCCAATTTCAGAGTCATGGGTAAACGGGGGAGGAAATTATTCTGATATTCCTGTACAGAAATATGGAGCTTCATGGTATTATAGAGATTCAGCTGATGTAGCTACATTATGGGCAACTGGTTCTGCTAATAGTGGCAATCCTGTAGCCGGAGATGCTTCAGAACAAGGTACAGGGGCAACTGAATTAGCCGGCGGTGGTACATACATTGTAACGGGTATAGATGGAGGTGTTGGATTACAATCATTCCAAAATGAATCACCAGATATACGAATGGATGTAACTGCAATAGTTAGAGGATGGATAAAAGGTGATAGACCAAATAATGGATTTATTATTAAACGACCTCAGCCAGATGAATTATCTGGGGAAGTATTAGGTAAGCTACAATTCTTTAGTAGAGAATCTCATACAATATATATTCCAAGATTAGAAGTATGTTGGGATGATCTAAATAATGAATTTCTGAATACAAATAATATAACATCAGATTCATATGTACCGTATATAAAAAATATAAAAAATGAGTATAGAGCATCTGATATTGCAAGATTTAGGATAGGTGTCCGCCCAGAATTTCCATCAAAGGCTTACACAACATCATCATTTTATCAGACAAATGAAAGACTTCCTGCATCAAGTTCATATTCAATATATGATTCAGTAACAGATGATGTTATTATACAAGATGAAATAACATATGGTGCATCAAAAACTAAAATATCAAGTGATGCTAGTGGAAATTATTTTGACTTAAGAATGGATTCATTTATGCCAGAACGATATTACAAGATACAATTAAAATGTGTAAGAACAAAGGATACACAAACATTCGATGATTTTTATTTTAAGGTAGTGAGATAATATGGGAAATAGATATACAGAAAAATCTAATAAAGAAGAGCAAGCACCTAATCAAGAAGATTTATTATTAGAAATAATGAAACAGGAATTTCCTGATGATCCAGTATTTGAAAGTGGTGAATTACTTCAATCAAAGTCACAACAAAGGGCTTTTAATCAAAAGAAGGCTGATCCTATTGATGCATCATTAAAAAATCGTATCAAACGAAATGAATCAGGTATATTAAATGTGACAGCAGAATTTGTTCATGAAATGAAGGATGGGACTACAATGAAAGGTCTTGTACATGACGGAGATGCAGTTCCAGGCACAGAAAAACAAATACCTGTATATGCTAAATATAACATTAAAAAATCATTTCCAACAATTGATGAAGATGAATTAGATGAGATAATAGATGAGGAATGGGAATATTTTGAAGATGCATTAGATGAACCTGTAGAAGAAATAATAGAAAAGGGTGAATCTGGAATTTTTATTGCAAACCGACCTTTTGCTTTACGAGATATACACGACTTGTATATACAAGAAGGTCCAGAATTAATTATGCAAATTGATGAAGATGATTTAGAAGATATTACTGATATATTTTGTATATTCTTTACTGATGATGGAATTGCATATCCTATACCAAATTATAAAACATTGGAAGTAATGTTGGTAGAAAAAGGTCTACAGTATACATCTGTAAAGGCGGCTAACCAAGACCAATTCGATCAATTTGATTTAATTATGGATGGAGATGGTGATCCTGATATATCTCCTATTAATGAATTTCGTACTAGGATTGGTAAGGGTATAGTAAGAGATAGGTCTTTAGAATGGTCAACGTCTATAAGATTCCGATCTGGATATGAAGTAAAAATGCCATTTAAAAGAGATCCAGCTGATTACCTTAAGCCAGTTGCTCTGAGAGGAAATAATGAATCTGAAACAGCTACGGGACCTAGGATAGACTTATATCAACAAGAAGATTTAGAAGATTTATACTTTGACATGGCCTTTATGGGTCAGACCACTAGAGAAAAATTACGAGATCTTTTTGAAGGTAAACTAATTATACTTGATTGGACAGATCCGGATGCATATCGTTCAAGTGATGTCGGAAGAGATACGGATGTTGGCTATGATGATGCAGTCCTAGGCCTTCGTATGATGATAAATGGTCATTGGAAACAAGTACGTTCACCATTTGTAATGAGGTTATACGCAGAAATGAATTCAAAACTTTTTACAGATGATAAAGGTAGGATGGCACTTACTGATTATAATGAAACTCAAGGTAGGTATGGAACTAGAGGTTATATAAATTTATTAGTCAAATCAGGAGCAGTTACAGTAATAAATGATGTAAAGAGAACTGATATAATAAGTGATGATGGCAAGAGTGATCCAATATGGTCATTATTTTCACATATAGTCGAAGCAGATGGTGATGAGCAATTTGCAGATAAAGAAGCGGCTGCAGCTGCAGGTATTAGACCTGATGGTAGAAGAGGCCTGGATAAATTAGAATATATTGAATATTTAGATAATTATACAAATGGAGGAAAACCATTTATAGTTCCAGAACTTGCACCATATGAGCCAGCTGGTTCAGTTGCATATTATGACCAAGATCAATATAGATCTTTAATTGCAGAGGCAGTTGTTCAAGGACAAATAGATTCGATAAAGGATGATATATTAGAAGTATTTCCAGGAGTAGCAGCTACTGTACAAGAAACAAGAGCATTATATAATACATTACCAACTAATTATAATGAATATGTTACTAATATGTTAGGTGCAAATAGTCCAATGTATAAGGTAATGAGATCAGATAAACCTTGGAAATTTGTTAAGAAGCGTAGGAAAAAATTAAAACGTAAAGATACTAGGCATAATATTTTTAAATTATATTCTCGTAATAGAAGATTACGATGGGATCTTAGTGAAAGTGAGGAAAATCGTATAGTATCTAATGGTGGTAAGCATTGGATGAAGACAGTTGCAAGAGATAAATTCCATCAAATGATTGTACAGCTTTCTGGTATGACTCATGGATTTATGTGGGCAGTTCATCCATTAGCAGGACAAGGATCATTATCTGCATTCGGAGTATCTTCAGTAGTAAATAGACTAATGGGGAGAGTAGCACATGGTAGAACAGATAAATTACCACCATGGAAATTTATGGATGATGATTGGTATCTAAACGCTTGTATTTCAGCACAATGGATAGGACCAGTTAAAGAGATGTATGAAAGAGGATCTGAAATTGATCTTAGATGGCAAGAAATTACTGATTATCTTAACTATGCTGAAGGTATAGTAGAAGATTTTGATGACTTATTTACAAATGCTAGAAATGTAGAAGACTTTCAAAACCTCTTAAACAGTTTAGATGATATAGATGCTGCAATAAACGATCCAGAGGTACTTGCTTTAATCGGCCGTGCAAGTCAAATACGATTAGATGTTGATAACTATCTAAAAACGGCGTTATTAAATCAATATAAGGCAATAGAGTATATGCGTATGAAGGTATGGGCAGACCTAGGTAGAAGAAATAGATTTGGAATTATTTATCCAAATTCAGTCCAACAGATATTTAACAAATATGTATATGGACAAAAATTGAATTTTAACCGTTACATTCCAAGATTATAATTATGGCATTAGATAGATTTACAAATAAAGAAGAAATATTAGATACTAATGGTATGGTGAGAGGTATTGTCTGGAACGAAGAAGATCAGAAATTACTTAAACTAGACTCAAATGCAATTTCACCAACAGATACACCATTTGTTGAAATACATGCATATACGCCATCAGCTGATTATATTACAGGTGGACCAACAGATTCATTTGTTGTTAAAGGCAGTAAAATGCATATTGATTATTATGCAGCATTAAATGAATATGAATTAACGCGTGGATTATTTGAAATTGTTGTAAACGTACATAGACCATTATTAGGAAACCCAGAAGATCCAGAGTTTTATATAACTGAAATTTCACCTGATAGACGTGAAGTTAAAGTATCAGCAAATTTACCAGCTGGTGTGGATAAAGGAGCTCAAGCCGATCTTATTAAATCGTATTTAGATAAATTTGGACGAGATTCTTATATTGATATAATATATGATGATGCGGGTAATGAAATTGGTACAGAAGAACGACCATCTAGTGATGATATAGCTATTAATCTTGGACAAAATCAAGTTTATAAAATTATTAATCAAAAAGAATGGGGAGAAGGTAATGAATTTGTTATAAGGTTATACAAAAAATTACCTATGAACATTAATGAAAAACGGACTTTATGGTTTGTAGAAGAACTAGCCGATTCATTTATTGATAATGTTGATATTAATGTTGCACCAATTCCGTCACCAACTAATATAATGTCCGGACCAAATTGGACCGCAGATGCCGATTATAGTACAGTTACAGAAACAGATTTTAGGACATGGAATGATTTATTAGGAACTACTGCAGCAACTAGCCAGCAAATAATAGATAAATTATTTTCAGGATCATTTGGAGTAGGTCCAAGTTATGAAGGACCAAATGATTACTCATCCGCACCTGCAATAGATTATAGTGGATTTCAAAATTGGGTACATTATTCATCTGCAGAAGAAAGAGTAATTAATTTTAGATATAAATTACAGTTAATTGAATATTACGAAACTCAAATTGGAACTTTAGGATTAGCATTAGGAGATGATACAGGATCTTTACAAGGAAATATTGGTAAAAATACTCGTAATAAGAATAATGTAATTGGAGGCCTAGATGGATTTGAAAGATGGTGTTATAATGATCAAACATCTAGTTTATTTTCTCATTTTGATGAGTATGATAGACCCGGAGTTAATATTAGATCAAATGGTGGATTTATAGGAGCAGAGGGTTATTCTTTACAACCATATCCAAAATATATCCAAGGTGGTGGATATATATTACACCACTCAACATCTTCAATTGCAACTTCATGGTATAACGGAACACTTGCATCAGCATCTTTATATGATCAAGAGAATGGAGATCAATTAAGGAATACTATACCAACTCATATACAAGAAGATCCAAATAATTCACAATATGTAATGTTTATTGATATGATGTCACATCATTTTGATATTTTTTATAGCTATATTAAAGCTTTAACCAAAAGGCCTATAGGAGAAGAACATCCTGAATTAGGAGTTAATAAACATTTATTATATGATGCCGCAAAAGGAATGGGTTGGTCTCTAGCAAATGGAAATCAGGCATCACAATTATGGCAATATGCTTTAGGAAAATCGGGTTCAGGAGAATATAAAACAACAGGAACATTATTTTCAAAATCAGATGAGGATATTACAACTGAAGTATGGCGTAGAATTGTTAATAACTTACCATACCTATTAAAAACAAAAGGTACTACAAGAGGAATTAAGGCCTTAATGAATACATATGGAATTCCTCAATCTATGTTAAGTATTAGAGAATATGGAGGACCAAAAGTTTCAGGAGATGTACCAGCATTAATTGAAGATCGATTTTCGTACGCATTAAAATTGAATCCAGGAGCTAGATTAGATGTTCCATATTCATATGCACAAGACAAAGCCGGAGTAAATGGTACAGTTAATGCCGAATATCCTATACAGACACATGAAATACGATTTAAGCCAGGAATGAAACAAGATATGTTATTACTTTCAAATGCATATGTTCCTGCAGCAGGAGGCCTTGAAGCTCCTAATTGGCATGTAGCAATACAACATACAGCATCATATTCAGGAAGTACAAATTATGGTAGAGTGCACTTTTCAATGGCCTCGGATGCAACAGGTGGTGCATCAGCATCCATGACCCAATATATTCCAATATATGATGGAAATTTTTGGAACTTGAGTGTCGGGTATACAACACCAGGTACTCATTTTAATACAGGTTCAAACATAGATACCACCTATAAAGTAAAGGTACAGCAAGCATCAGATTATATAACAGGAAAAATAATACATTCATCAAGTTTAGCATTAACACCATCAACTGGTAGTCATCATGTTAGGTGGGGTAACAACCATGAATCTCGGAGAATATTAATTGGCGGATCAACTGGATCATCAGGCACATTACAAAATGGTGTAAAGGCTGCATTAACAGCATCATTTGGATCACTTGCAAGTAGTTATCCAACAGCAGTGACCAATACAAGTGGTCTTCATGGAACATTTCCAACCGTATTTTCTGGATCAGTTCAAGAGTATAGACAGTGGTTAGAAGAAGTAACTGATGAATCATTTGGTTATCATACATTGAATCCAACATCATATGTATCATCATTACATCCGTCAGCATCATTTGATACATTAATAAAACATTACCCATTAGGTACAGATTTAAAAGCAGTTGGAAGGCATGAAGGATCAGGATTATATGTATCATCATCACATCCAAATCAAAAAATATTAGATTTTTCTTTACCTGTAACAGATGGGTGGAATACATTTGCAACCGCATCAGGATTTGATACTCCAACAAATGCAGCTCGTGGAAATTATGAAACAGTTGAAGAAACATATTATATACAAGGAATTTCATTAGGAGGAAATAATCCTAGATCACAAAAAATTAGATTAGAATCTAACGAATTAATACGACCATTATCAGTAACATCTACATCAGAACGATCATCATATGATTATGCACCTGTAGATTCAAATCGATTAGGCTTGTTCTATTCCATGGCTGACCAGATTAATAAAGATATTTTTAATCATGTTGGTGATGTAGAGTTAGATGATTATGTTGGTGATCCATCACATGAGTTTGAGACATCGTATGTAGATTTACATAAATTCTCAGCTAACTATTGGAAAAAGTATAGTAGACAAAATGATATAAATGCGTATATACGAATATTTTCATTATATGATTTTTCTTTATTTAGCCAAATAAAACAATTGATACCGGCTCGTACAGAAGTCGCAACTGGTTTGATTATTGAACCTCATGCATTAGAAAGGTCAAAAGTAAAAATATATAATCAACCTGTTAAATCAGAACCAATGTATTCGGCTAGTATCCAATATATGGATATATTTGAAAATACAAATCCAATTGGAGACTCTTTATTATCTGGATCAATAGTCCCAATATCAGCATCAATTGACATGCCATATAAATATATAAGTTCAGATGTTGTTAATATGGACTCATCTAGTGGATATTGGCAATATGAATATACAGCCTTCTTACCAGGATCATCATCAAAAGATATAGAAGGAAATTCTCATTCATCCGTACTTGTTGCTGATAATAATGTATATAATGGAACAGAGTATAGACATGTATCAATTAATTTTCCATATAAAGTAGATTATGCTGCAGCCGTTTCATTATCATTACCTCAAGAGGTTACAATGTCTCAGCATATATTAGTAACATCGCCTACTGGGAGTGCTATTGATAACCATAGAAAAAGTTTAGATGGAGATATGTATCAAATTTTTCATTATCATTCTTCATCTCAATATTTAACTAAAGCAGGAAATACTGCAAACAGAATTGTGAGTGAATCATTACATAATTATTGGAGCCAAAGTTTAATACCAGCACCAAATAGATTTGTGCCAATTGATATACAAAACCAACGATTTTTAGGATGTAAAATTACATCACCAGGGATAAATGAGCAATCAACTATTCCAGCATTAGGATTCAAACCTGTCATAGAAGTGTTTGAAGTAAATGCAAATCAATTAGTGTATACACAAAATAGAAGATTAGGTAATTTAGATGTTCAGTAAATACCTTGAATTCAAGGTATGTGTATATTTATTTAAAAGAATAAGGGAATAACTATGGGATACTTAGATAACAGTTCAATTACAGTAGATGCAATTCTAACCAAAAAAGGTAGAGAATTATTAGCTAGAGGTAGAGATGAGTTTAAAATTACTCATTTTGCATTAGCAGATGACGAAGTCGATTACGACTTATATAATACAGAACATCCATTGGGTACTGCATATTATGGAGCATCAATTGAGAACATGCCTATCGTAGAAGCATTAGCAGATGAAACTCAAATGCTAAAATATAAATTAGTAACATTACCAAAAGGATCTGCAAGGATACCTGTTGTACGTGTTGCATTTACTAGTCTGAATTTAGAGTCTGGAGAAAGTACAATTGTTCAACCTCAAACTGTTAACTTCCAAGGAGGGAATAGACAATTTGGTTATACAGCAATATTATCAGATTCAGATGTAGCATCAATTAGAGCTACAAAATCAACAAGAGGCCAAGCATCTGTACCACAATTTATTGGTGATACAGAAGCAGCTCAATCAATAACAGTGACTGGATTTGAATTTGAAATAGTAGCTAAAGAACAATTAATTGCTGATAAGTCAGCGACAATATTAATAATAGGAAATGAGACGGGAGGTAGAGTTAGCATTACAGTAACGGCTAAACGTTTAACAGTTGCAACTACAATGGCAGCTCCTACTATTCAAGGAAGTTAAAAGGGAATAAATAAATGGCAGTAAGAGGAAATTTTTATAACAGGTCAAGCCGAATGGCATCACCAGGGAGATCACAACAAACATCACCAGTAAGAGGTGGAGGAGCTGCATCCCAGCAAGTAATGGCATTAGCTCAAAACTTGGCCAACAATATTATTAGACAACGTGAGTTAGCTAATCGTAGAGCAAGGCTAGGAAGAATATTTACATCTTTTGATCCTGTAGATGATATATTACCAAATAATCAAGAAACAGTTACAAGAGGAATATTTACTGGTAATGTAGGTACATTAAAAGGTTACTTTACGCAATCAGGTCTAACCGCTGCACAGCAATCATATTTTACTGATGTACATAACAAAGATGTATCTGATGTAACTTCTGTAGAACAATTAAGTTTGGCATATGGACATTATGCAGGTTCAGGCTCAAAAGATACTACCGGAAATTTAAATAATGATACACCTTCAAGAGCAATTTATAAACAATATGCTCAAATATTACTACCTCCAAATGATAAGAAATTTACATTCGGTGGTACTGATTCTGATTCTATTTATATTATTAATTTTAATAGAGCTCGTTATAGAGAAAAGATTGATCCAGGTAATTTAGAAATTAATTTAGCAACTGCTCCAGCTGCTACAGCAACGCCAGGTAATTTTATCAGATTGATTGATGATTCATCAGTAGCAGGAACAGTAGGAGAAGCAGGATTAATTTATAATATTGTATCAGGTTCAATTGATACAGGAACAGTAATACATAATTCATCTGCTCCAGTAAATTTTGGATTATTATATCCTCAACATGGAATTGTAATTCTTAATGGAGATAAATTAGATGAGGCAGTAGGAAATAAAGGAGGAGCTGCATTTGCTACAGTAGTTACATCTGGAGTTCCTGAAAGAAATCATATATCTCGTTTGTTCCGTGCAATGTCAGGATCACATTCTGTATTTCCAAATACATATGGGTTACAAGCAAGGTCATCAGAAGCAGTTAAATCAACTTATTACTTTGTACGATTAAAAAATGCAGAATATAATTATTCTAACAATCCATCATTTATAACAGGTTCATTAGGCCAATTAGCATTTAGTACATTTGTATTTGATCCTCAAGTATATATTACAACAATTGGAATGTATAATGAGAGAAAAGAATTATTAGCAGTTGCAAAATTGAGTCAGCCTTTATTAAAATCTTTTACAAGAGAAGCATTAATTAAAGTTAAATTAGACTTTTAAGATAAAATAGCAATATGATATGCCAACAATTCCAACAGTATTTAGGTCAATCCAATCCGGCGATTTTAGACGAACATCATTTAAGGCATTCAAACAATATAATGTCGCTTTAACAGGTAGTGGTTATAGTCTTTTTGCTGGACAACATCAAAAATATACTCCATCAATAGGAGCTGCAATAGCAGCTGATGATCCAATTAATCGTGATGGTACTAATCAGTATATGGTATGGAATCATATAGATCATAGATATTATAGATATCCATATGATCCGGCACGCACATTTGAACATTCAAATCGACGAACAACAAATAAATTTTTATTTTTAACTGCTTCATTATTTTCTATTCCATATTTTGAATGTGGTGAACAAGTTAAAGCAGGATCTGTACATGTTGAAGATATTGGATGGTCTGCATATGATGATGCTAAAGGAAATCTAATAGATTCGTCAATTGATTCTGCTAGTTTTGCAGATAAAAGAAAGTTAAGTGCCCATTGGACATTTAATAACGAATTTAGGCAAAATGATAATAATTATGGAAACATAAATGGTTCCATGAATTTTTTAAGTAATACATTTACACCAGAATACGGATCAACTGTTACTGATGTTGATATTGGTAAAGGAATTAAAACGACTGGTACAAAAATAATAAATTCTGGATTACAAGGAGGCTTCAACGGCCAAACCAGCTTTATTGAAACAGTAAATCATAAAGAGTTTAATCCAGGAGCTGGAGATAATTTTGCATGGTCTTTCTGGATACATGCACCTATATCACAATCAAATCAATCGACTAATTATAATTCTATAATCAGGAAAGATACAATTCTTAGAGAGGAGTATTATGATAATAATGATAAACGGATAAAGACTCGTACTGTTCAAACGAATATTAGTAAATTTCCATACCATATAAAAATTTATAATAATCAAACAAATGTATTGACAAATGGAAAAATAAATTTTGGAATAGGAGGAGAGGATAGATCTGTAGGAATTTCCTCAACAACTCAATGTACAGGATCACATCATATTGTCGCGCAACGATCAGGAAGTGAAATGCAATTATGGATTGATGGCGTAAAAGAAGCATCAAGTACTGCTTTAACTGGTCCAACAAAAAATGAACGTAATTTAACATTTGGTGGAAAACAAACCAATAGTAACTTTGCAAGATATTCTGGTAGTATGGCAGAACTTAGATATTATAAATATGGATTAGCAGCAGACCAGATTTTATCATTAGCTAATACAGACTATAATTCATCCAGTGTATATCAGACAAATACTATAGGAAATGTATTTTATCGTAATGGACATATTATAATATCATCACCATCACCAAAATACGAAGGAGCTTTAACAGGTTCATTTAGTATTGGATATAAAGGTACTCATACTATTTATGAAAATGAGGTATTTGTACAAGTACCAAAGGATGCATGTAATGTATCAATGAATCCAACCGCAACATATAATCCACCAGATGGCCAAGAATCAACTAATGATTACCTAGCATCTAATGGTCCAGGAGATTTAATACATCCTGGCTTTATATCTGGTACTATGAGTCCATATATAACAACAATTGGTTTATATAATGATAAAATGGAAATGGTGGCAGTTGGTAAATTATCACAACCAATACAAAAACGAGATGATATAGACATGAATTTTGTGGTTCGTTGGGACTATTAACATATTTATATAAAAGAACAAGTTATGGCATGGAGAAATAAAAGCAAATTACGGTCAAATGCAATTAAACATGGTTACCGAAGCGGATTTGAACATACAGTATCAAACCAATTAAAAGAATCAAAAATTGCATTTGAATATGAAACAACTGTAATACCATATATTAGACCAGAAACTAAACATACGTATACAATTGATTTTACTTTACCGAATGGAATATTAGTTGAAACTAAAGGAAGATGGGTTGCAGAAGATAGAAAAAAGCATTTACTTATAAAAAAGCAACATCCTGAATTAGATATAAGAATGGTATTCATGTCAGGTAAAACAAAAATACGAAAAGGTTCAAAAACCACATATGGATCTTATTGTGATAAACATGGAATTCCGTGGGCAGAAAAGTTAATTCCGGAATCATGGTTTTCTGAAAAAGATTAGGTTATTCGAGATATTTTTGTTATATTAGTTTAAATGAAAGACTTTAAATTACGTACATTAATAAATACTGTATTAGGAACAGGTAAATCTACAAACAATAACAATGTAGCATACCATTGCCCATTCTGTCATACCCAAAAGAAAAAATTAGAAGTTAATACTATATCACAACATTGGCATTGTTGGGTATGTAATATAGCTGGTAGAAAATTGGTTAC
>Ga0209279_10001371_pt1 | contig 13015 bp, 8 predicted proteins | sample CoawatmetaG00DNA_3_FD_187508 | JGI IMG/M metagenome (GOLD analysis project Ga0209279, IMG submission 187508) | Marine microbial communities from the West Antarctic Peninsula - Coastal water metaG006-DNA (SPAdes) (version 2) | ecosystem: Environmental > Aquatic > Marine > Coastal ... | reverse complement strand
GCCTACTACATTGGCCAAAAGCTTGTTGCGATGTTCACCTAGAAGATCACTACGATTCATAATGATCAACAAAAATACTGCCACAATCGGTAACAACAACCCATTAGCGGCCTGAGCAAACAGTATTGCGGCGATGGGCTTAGTACCCATGGCGGCAAATATGGTGCCTATTGTTAAGACCGCTATCCAGATCGCTCGGAAACGGCGATCAGCAAATTCAACAGGCCATCCCATTGCGCCACTAACAGCATAGGAGGCTGCCAGCGGTGCTGTAATCGCACTGGTCAAACCCGCCGCTATCAACCCAAGTGCAAAGAAAAGATTGGCTGACTCACCCAAGATCGGCTCTAGTTGCGTGGCCATAGAGGATGCCGAGAAAGCTCGTCCAGTATCAAAAAATGCCACTGCAGAGGTGCTCATCACCGCTAGTGTTATTAAGCCGCCTAAACCAATAGACACTATGGTGTCGCTACGAGATTCTGCTAATGCCGTCTTTACATCAATTCCCTGCCACTTCTCTTGAACAAGATTGGCATGCAAGAACAGATTATAGGGAACCACAGTGGTACCAATCAGAGCGATCACCGTTAATATCGAACCAGCAGGTAGCGACGGTATCAGTAACCCTTTAAAAAGCGCCGGAAAATCAACGCCCACAGCAAACATTGTGACGACGAAAACACTGCTCATAATCAGGACTAAAACGATCAGTACCGGTTCTAATAGTTTGTAACCACTAGTGCCAAGCAACAGAGCAGCGACAAGACCCAGTGCAATAGAGCAGGTGGCTGCTGAAAAGTCTGTAATGGACTGCAAGCCTAGTGCCGCACCCGATATATTGCCAGCCTCATAGGCGGCGTTACCAATACCAATGGCACAAACCACTAGCGCCACTGCGGCACGGTTGACCATAGGTCTATCAAACGTGGTACGCAAAGCCTCAGCCAAGCCAGCTTTTGACACCAAACCCAGCCGCGCCGACATTTCTTGCAGTACCACAGTGGCTATGAGCGAAAACAGTAATGCCCATAAGAGCACAAACCCAAAGTTAGCACCGGCAACGCTGGCCGTAGCAATACTGCCGGGGCCAATAAAGGCGGCCGTTACCAATAACCCAGGTCCAAAACGCCGCATTTTATTCTCCTACGGAACACAGCATTAACTAACCGCTGTTAATGCTCCAGTCTCTATGTCAAAAATAAACCCGTAAATATTTATATTACTCGGCACCAATGGATGATCTTTAATCAACTGTATATCAGTCAATACACTCTGTTCCAGATCCGTAAAAGTGTACCATGTGATCGATTTACCAATATCTGAACCGGGTTTTGTATTTTCGCTAGACACCCTTTGCACGTTAGCCCAAGTACCATTTTCTAACACGGCAGTTTCTAGATCTTGCTCTAGTAACTCGCCAATAACCTCATCTGTTACTGTAGTCATCCCACAGCCAGTATGATGAATAACGCACCAGTCGGTAGTGCCTAAGAATTTATGCGAAACAATCAGCGAGCGGATTGCATCCTCAGTAGCGCGCCCTCCTGCATTACGAATAATATGCGCCTCTCCATCTTGTAGACCCGCAAATTTATAGGGGTCCATCCGGCAATCCATGCAGGTTAATATCGACAAGGCTCTGGTCGGCTGATTACCAAGCTCAGACTGTCTGAACGTTTTGTGATAGTGCTTATTGGCATCAATAATTGAGGCGATGTTTTGATTAGTTACAATATCTGGCATATATTCCTAGCTCTCTAAGTAGGTTCCAAACAGCCCCAACAGTCATCTGTTTTTGTAGGTCTCAATCATTCGTTGAGCGGCCACCGTGGCCGGCAAACTTCCATCTAGTACTGCTGACTCTAGCTCGGGCATCATTTGTTGTATACGAGTATCGGCTTTCAAGTCCACGACCAATGACTCGGCCATTTCACTCCACATCCAGGCCGTAGACTGTTGGGCTCGCTGTTGCTCTAATCGTCCATCTGCTGCTATTAGTGACTTAAATCTCTTAACCTCATCCCAGGCCTCAACAACACCCTGATTGTTTAATGACGAACACGCCATAACCGGAGTTTGCCAGCCGTCGAACCGAGCAGTTAAAAAATGTACTGCCGATCGATAATCGCCCATCGTCTGACTGGCCAGTGCCAGCTGTTCACCGTCTGACTTGTTGACCAATATTAAATCGGCAAGTTCCATAATACCGCGTTTAATACCTTGTAATTCATCACCACCAGCGGGTAGTAACAGCAGTAAAAACATATCTGTCATATCGGCCACTGCAGTCTCTGACTGACCCACACCAACTGTTTCCACTAAAATTATATCAAAACCAGCCGCTTCACAAAGTAGTATCGATTCTCTCGATCTGCGCGTGACACCCCCTAGTGTGCTACCAGCCGGAGAGGGCCTAACAAACGCTTTTTCGGCAAAGGCGAGTGTTTCCATGCGGGTTTTATCGCCCAGAATAGAGCCACCGGTCACAGCTGAAGAGGGATCAACTGCCAGTACCGCCACCGAATGGCCAATCTCAATAAGATGGGTGCCTAGGGCTTCGATAAACGTTGATTTACCAACCCCTGGCGCACCGGAAATACCTACACGAATGGAATTGCCAGTATGTGGCATCAAGGATTCTAGTAACGATGATGTCTGCTTTCGATGATCAGGTCGAGTTGACTCAACTAGCGTGATCGCCTTAGCCAAGGCTCGACGATCGCCCCTAATAATTTGATCTGCTAAAGACTGTATCTGATCTACCATTAAAACCTGTCTCTACTTGAACTCTAAAATAATTTGATCGACCGCAAGACTATCGCCCTGCGCCGCACTAACCTTGCTTACAATACCATCTTGTAATGCCCGCAAGCCATTTTCCATTTTCATAGCCTCCACAACAGCTAACTCCTCACCCTCTTTAACGGCCTGTCCCACTTTAACAGAAAGTTTAACCAGTAATCCTGGCATGGGTGACAGTAAGAACTTTGACATATCCGCAGGAGATTTATAAAGCATGTGCGACATTAACGCAGCTGCGGCCGGCGTTATTACGCGTGCAGTAATCTCGGCCCCACGATAAAATAATCGATACCCAGAGGCCGCAGACTCAACTTGCACGGCAACAGTCACACCATTAATGGTCGCTTTAAACAGCGGATCTCCAAGACACCAGTCACTAATAATTTCATAGTCTTGTCCTGCATGTTCTACCCAATAACCCGTATCAGTTAGATCTACTTCTACCGCATGTTCTTGTTCTGCAATTGTAACCACCCAATGATTGGGCGCAGGTGCTTCATGGCCAATCATTTGGTCAGACAACAAACTAGCGCGTTCACAATGTAGCTGATGAACTGCCGCCGCCACCACAATGACAATCGCCGGATCTTGCTGCACGACCACATCGGGATTAAAGCCATCAGGAAATTCATCGGCAATGAAGTTAGTACTGAGGTCGCCTTTTACAAACCGAGGATGAACCATCAGCGCATTAAGGAAGCTAATGTTGTGATTAACACCACGAATATAATAGTTATCTAAAGCCTCGACCATCCGTGTAATAGATTGCGCTCGATCGTTTCCGTAAGTGATCAATTTGGCAATCATTGGGTCATAAAACATCGACACTTCGCCACCTTCATAAACACCCGTATCTACCCGAACACCCTCTCCCTCCGGTGGTGAATATTTCACTAGGCGGCCTGTGGAAGGTAAGAAATTGCGGAATGGATCTTCAGCATAAACCCGCGACTCCATCGCCCAACCGGTCAAGGTAATGTCCGCTTGCGCCATCGGCAACTTCTCTCCAGCGGCTACCCTAATCATTAATTCAACCAAATCATGTCCAGTTACCAACTCAGTCACTGGATGTTCTACCTGTAGCCGCGTATTCATTTCTAGAAAATAAAAATTCATATCGGCATCGGCTATAAACTCAACAGTGCCCGCTGATTGGTAATCTACGGCTCTTGCAAGAGCACAACTCTGCTCACCCATTTTTTGGCGAGTGGCCTCATCTAAAAAGGGCGATGGTGCTTCCTCAATAACTTTTTGATGGCGACGTTGAATAGAACATTCTCGCTCACCTAAATAAACCACAGTGCCATGACTGTCTGCCATTACCTGTATTTCAATATGTCGCGGCTGCTGAATATATTTTTCAACAAAAATGCGAGTATCACCAAAACTAGACCGCGCCTCATTAGTGGCTTTAGCAAAACCATCACGACACTCATCATCATTCCATGCCACTCGCATGCCCTTACCACCACCCCCAGCAGAGGCCTTAAGCATCACCGGATAACCAATGTCAGCACTGACCTGAACAGCATGCTCAGCATCACGCACCACATCGGTATAACCGGGGATAGTGTTGACGCCGGCTTTCTTGGCAATCAGTTTTGAGGTAATTTTATCGCCCATAGATTGAATAGCATGTTTACCTGGGCCAATAAAAGTAATGCCTGCGGCATCAAGAGCATCGCGGAAATCACTATTTTCAGATAAAAACCCATAGCCCGGATGCACCGCATCAGCGCCACTGTCAACGCACGCTTGAATAATTTTATCGATCACCAGATAGCTTTCTGAAGATGGGGATAGGCCTATATGCACAGCCTCATCGGCCATTTGAACATGCAATGCATCTCGATCAGCATCAGAATAAACCGCAACCGTGGCTATCCCCATTTTTTTTGCCGTGGCGAAAACGCGACAGGCTATCTCACCGCGATTAGCGACTAGAATTTTTTTCAGCATTGTTTTTCCAAGCTATGGTTAGTTATTTTAAAGAGGAATATTGCCATGCTTACGCCATGGGTTTTCAACTGACTTATTACGCAACATGGCCAGTGACCTAGCAACTCGTTTGCGAGTACTGTGCGGCATAATTACATCATCAATGTAACCGCGCTTACCCGCGATAAACGGATTGGCAAATTTCTTGCGATACTCCTCGGTGCGTACAGCAATTTTTTCTTCATCACCAATATCCTTACGAAAAATAATTTCAACGGCACCCTTGGGGCCCATTACTGCAATTTCCGCCGTTGGCCACGCAAGATTAGCATCGCCACGCAAATGCTTTGACGCCATAACATCATAGGCTCCACCATAAGCTTTGCGGGTAATAACGGTTACTTTTGGTACCGTGCATTCGGCATAGGCATACAGCAACTTAGCGCCATGCTTAATAATGCCGCCATATTCCTGACTAGTCCCCGGCATAAAACCAGGCACATCAACAAAGGTCAGTACTGGAATATTAAACGCATCGCAAAAGCGTATAAAGCGCGCAGCTTTCTTAGAGGCATCAATATCTAGACATCCCGCCAGTACCATGGGTTGATTGGCAACAACCCCAACTGTTGACCCTTCGATACGAATAAAACCAGTAATAATGTTCTTGGCATAATTGACTTGGGTTTCAAAAAAAGCGCCTTCATCAGCGACCTTTAAAATAACCTCTTTCATGTCATAGGGCTTGTTGGGGTCGTTGGGCACTATGGTATCTAACGACATTTCGATACGATCAGCCGGATCTTCGGTGGGCCAAATGGGCGGCTTCTCACGATTATTAGCCGGTAAATAGTTGAAAAACTGACGGACTTTCTCAAGTGCTTCAACATCATTAGCAAACGCTAGGTCAGCTACGCCAGATTTTGTTGAGTGAGTCACAGCGCCACCTAACTCCTCAGCGGTGACCGTCTCATGGGTTACGGTTTTAACAACATCCGGTCCAGTGACAAACATATATGAGCTATCTTCGACCATGAAAATAAAGTCGGTAATTGCCGGAGAGTAAACCGCACCACCTGCGCAAGGGCCCATCACCATAGAGATTTGTGGAATCACTCCTGAGGCCATAACATTGCGCTGAAACACCTCAGCATACCCGCCCAAAGAGGCAACGCCTTCTTGTATACGCGCACCACCAGAATCATTCAAACCAATAATGGGCGCACCTACCTTCATAGCCTGGTCCATTACTTTACATATTTTTTCAGCGTGAGCCTCAGACAGCGCACCCCCAAAGACAGTAAAATCTTGGCTAAAGACAAACACCAATCGACCGTTAATAGTACCGTAGCCAATCACAACGCCATCCCCCGGCACATGTTGCTGGTCCATATCAAAATCGTTGCAGCGGTGTTCAACAAACATATCCCACTCTTCGAAACTATTTTCATCAAGTAGCAAACCCACTCGTTCACGCGCGGTTAACTTGCCTTTTGCATGCTGGGCATCAATTCGCTTTTGTCCACCACCCAGACGAGCCAGACGCCTTTTTTCTTCTAATTCTTCAAGAATTTCATGCATACTTTTCTCCCTTGGAGACAAGGTTTATTTAATAAGATCTAGTACAGTTGACGCTGCATCAGGAATATTGGTGCCGGGGCCAAAGATTGCAGCCACCCCTTGCGCTGTTAATTCATCATAATCTTTGGGTGGAATCACCCCACCGCAAACTACCAAAATTTCTCCGGCACCCTGACTTTTTAGAGATTCAATCATCTTAGGTACCAACGTTTTATGGCCTGCCGCCTGAGATGAAACACCGACCACATGAACATCATTTTCAATGGCCTGACGGGCTGCTTCAGCTGGGGTCTGAAACATTGGCCCAACGTCAACATCAAAGCCTAAGTCTGCAAACGCGGTGGCAATAACTTTAGCGCCACGGTCGTGACCATCTTGGCCCATTTTAACTACTAACATCCGTGGTCGACGCCCATGGTCATCGGCAAACTGTTCGATTTTTTGTTTTATTTTCATAAACCCCTCGTCCCCTTCATAGGCTGAACCATAAACACCACTGATCGACCGAGTTTGCGCACGATGACGCCCCCACACCGACTCTAAGGCATCACTTATCTCACCGCCTGTGGCTCGCGCTCGTGCAGCACTTACTGCCAATTCAAGCAGGTTACCTTCGCCCGTTTTAGCCGCGCTTGTGAGCGCATCAAGTGACTGCTGCCAGAGCTCGGTATTACGTGACGCGCGAATAGCATTCAAGCGTTCAATTTGCGATTCTCTAACCAAAGTATTATCAATATCTAACACATCAACGTCAGGTTCTTTGTCTAACTGGTACTTGTTGACGCCAACAATAACCTCTTCACCGCGATCTATAGCCGCTTGTCGCAGTGCAGCGGCCTCCTCAATACGCAGTTTTGGCAGCCCCGACTCCACCGCCTTAGTCATGCCGCCCATTTCCTCCACTTCATTAATCAACACCATCGCGGCATCAACCAGCTCACTAGTAAGACTTTCGACATAGTAAGAACCCGCAAGTGGATCAACCACATTGGTAATACCCGTCTCCTCCTGAATAACTAACTGCGTATTACGTGCAATTCTGGCAGCAAACTCTGTGGGCAAGCCCAGTGCTTCATCAAAAGAGTTAGTATGCAGCGACTGAGTACCTCCCAGCACCGCAGACAGCCCTTCAATAGTGGTGCGCATAATGTTGTTGTAAGGGTCTTTGCTGGTCAGGCTAACACCTGATGTTTGCGTGTGTGTACGCAACATCAAAGAGCGGTTATCTTTTGGCGAAAAGTTTTTCTCCATTAAGGTGGCCCATAAAATTCGCGCCGCCCTTAGCTTGGCAATCTCCATAAAGAAATTCATGCCTATGGCAAAGAAAAACGACAGCCGTGGGGCAAACTTATCAACATCCATGCCACTACCAATTGCCGTGCGCACATATTCAATACCATCAGCAATAGTGTAGGCAAGCTCCTGTACGTTAGTCGCACCGGCCTCTTGCATATGATAGCCAGAAATTGAGATAGAGTTGAACTTGGGCATACGCGCGGTAGTGTAGGCAATAATGTCTGAAACAATTTTCATTGATGGTGCTGGCGGGTATATATAAGTGTTGCGCACCATAAACTCTTTAAGAATATCATTTTGCAAGGTACCCGCTAGCTGTTCAGGGGCAACACCTTGTTCTTCTGCGGCAACAATAAAGCTAGCCATTACCGGCAATACCGCGCCATTCATAGTCATTGATACAGACACCTTATCTAACGGAATCTGGTCAAACAGAATTTTCATATCTTCAACAGAATCAATCGCCACGCCGGCTTTACCCACGTCGCCCTCAACTCGCTCATGGTCTGAGTCATAGCCACGGTGTGTGGCTAAATCAAACGCAACCGAAAGACCCTGCTGGCCTGCGGCCAAATTTTTACGATAAAACGCATTAGATTTTTCTGCCGTAGAAAACCCGGCATACTGGCGCACAGTCCACCGTCGCCCGACATACATAGTAGCCTTTGGCCCACGTTTAAAGGGGGCAAAACCGGGTAGGTTGTCCATGTGCTCAAGGTCTTTAGTATCCTCAGCCGTATACAGTGGCTTAATGGTAATACCCTCTGGGGTTTGCCACATCAACTCATCCGCTGAGAGCCCCTTAGTCTCTTTTTTGACCAGTGTTTGCCAATCTTGCATTGCCGGGCCTTTCTTGTCGGTCATTGCTCTACCCACCTTTTGACGAGTTGTTTAGCTATCTATCATAACGTGTTTTATAGCTTGCACTATGCCCCACACCATTGGCTAATAGTAGGTCCATTTGCAACATAATAAATCACATATATTGCCAATTATATTGGGCTTAATCGGCAATATATGCTATAAAATCATTATAAACTCACAATTAATATCTATTTTATAGAGTAAATATTTTTTATGGCTACAATTTGCCAGCATCATGTCATTGCCTGCCTACAGGGTTTAGGGCGACATAATTTAGCTCAACAGCCTATTTTAGAGCGCGCAGGTATCAACCCAAACCGCCTAAAAAAACGCGACCAACGAGAGCATACCAATCAGGTTGCGCGTCTTTTTAAGGGCGTGCAAGATGCCCTAGATGATGAATTTATGGGCTTTACCGACAATCCCTGCAAGGTTGGCCTGTTTGCCACCATGAGTGAACTAGTGAGCCGCTGCGCAACGCTAGGTGAGCTACTGGAAAAGGCTGTTAATTTTTATAATCTTGTTAGTAGCGACATCCCCATGGTGTTAGAGAAAACTAATGGTAACGCTATTTTTGAATTTACTATGGCCAACCCAACACTTGACCCCCAACATTTTATGGCCGAGTTTTGGCTAGTCATTTGGCACCGTTTTCCCAGCTGGTATATTGGTGAACCAATTCGGCTACAAGAAACTCACTTTACCTTCCCTCAACCCAAGCATAGCGGCGAGCTACAGATAATGTTCCCCTCCACATTACACTTTAAAAGTAAGGCCAATCGACTTGTCTTTGACGCCCAGTATCTCGACAAACCGCTACTTAGGTCTGATCAAGAGCTCAGCCAATATCTTGAAAACGCACCCGCCGATGTGATGACTATTCCCGGATCAGACACACTACTAGAAGCGCAAATAGAGCGTATTATTAGCCAGAGAAATGCAGACCGTTTAGTCTTTGGCACCATTCATGAACTGGCTCATGAACTGGGCATGAGTTCGCAAACCCTGCATCGTCGTCTCACAGACAGCGCCACTAGCTACCAAAAAATAAAAGACAACCTTCGCCGCAACCTCGCCATCACTAAGCTAGTCCATGAAAAGCTGTCCGTTGAGCGAGTATCTGACGCCGTTGGGTTTAGCGAACCACGCTCGTTCACTCGCGCCTTCAAACACTGGACCGGCCTAACGCCCAGAGAATACTGCAAACAAAACCTAAAGTAGACAACCGAACATAAAACCCCTGACCTACCCATAGCGTGTGGGTAGGTTAGACAGTATTGTGCAGTTTTAACTTTCTTCTTTTGGGGCAAAGGCTTGAACGCCGCATAAAGAAACAATAACAATAATGCCTACCAACAACCCCAACCAAGGCTCAAAGACACTAAATGCCATTGCAGTAATTACCATGGCTCCGCGCTCTGTGGCGTCGTGTACAAGTGATAGTGCCAGGGTGGCACAAGCAAATGCTGTGAGCACTAGCGTGACGGCCAACGCCAAGGGCAGCAGTGGCTCAAGTAGGGTCACAAAGGGTAAAACCACAAATAAAAGCGGTAAACCGAGGACATAAAAACTGCCTATGCTGTCAAAAATTGAATCAACTTTTTCTCGACCCTCAGACCACCCTTTTAACAGGACTACTTGAATACCGGTCCATAAAACGCCTTGGGTAGCAAAGAAAGGTGCAACGATACTCATTAACACGTTTCTAATACCTGTGGCCATGTGTGCGCGACTACTGTTGAGTTCAAGTTTTTCGTCTGTGCGAGTGGCCTGCGCCTGTTCTATCATTTCATTGCCCGTCACCAAGTCACCGAAAAACAAAATGTAGGTGATCAGTGCCAAAGGAAATGACGATACAAAGGTTTCAAGCGGCGGCCAACCAATTGCAAACGGCGATGCCTTTGCCCATAAAGACGCAGTCGAAGCGCCCACATCAAGAATTTCCCAGCGAATATTGTATTCAAATTCGCCAGTAAAATAACCAACAGTGCCCGCCACCAGGAACCCAGGAAAGAGTCCAAGCCCAAGAAGCTTTAACAGCCATGTTTTATCCGTGGCATAGGCCTGTAACGGTTTAGAAAAAGCGAATACTAAACAAATTAAAACGCCTAAAGTGCCTGCAATGGGGGCTGCTTGAAATACATTAGCCGCATCCCCGTCTTTTGTTACCCGTAAAAAAGCAGCGACTGCAGCGCCCAAAATAATGCCGCCTTTAAAGACATTAGGCACTATATTAATTAACTTCGCACCCAGCCCTGTGACCCCCAAAAAGATCAAGATAAAGGCAAAATTGAGTGACAGTGCCGTCATCACTTGGAATTGGGACGTGTGATCACCTAGATAGGCCGGTGCGGTAATAAACGCGACCACAAAAGGGATGGCAGGTGTTAGCCAGCCGGGTGCGTACGGGTCGCCAAAGAACATCCAAGAGAAAGAAATAAGCGTGCTGTGAAACATTGCCATGGTCACTGCTTCTTCAAACGTCAGCCCCAGTAAAGCAATAAAATAAGGTACTAGCGCCATACCTGTTGCACCGGCAACGGCTAGTCCTTGTAGCATATTAGACAGTGAAAACCGTAAATGAATGAAGGGTATCCGCATAGTGAACGGCCCCCATTTAAAGCCGGGTTGAACGTCTCCATCTGGTCTTGTCTTTAGCATATTGTTATTCTCATTATTTGGCTAAAATTAATTACATACACCCTAGTATGCTGCGTTTTTAGTGTTGGTCTAGCGCCAACAATCTAACTATTCACGTTTCCATTACAACACCATTTAAAAAAAAGACCCATATATTTTAACCATCATTACGGGGTTTACTCACAAACCTCGCAGTGCACACTCACTTTGAGGCATAAAGAACTACTCCATGGATGACCTAACACCACAAACCAAGTACCCTGTGCAGTCTCCAACAATTAAGTCTGTGTAATGACCACTGAAATTAGACTCACACAATTTAGCCATGGCGCTGGTTGCGGTTGCAAAATTGCCCCAAGCGTTCTTGAGGAATTCCTAAAGACTGACTTTGTTGCACCACAGGATGACAACCTGCTAGTGGGCAATAGCACTAAAGATGATGCTGCAGTTTATGATTTAGGTGATGGCTCTGGCATTATTAGCACTACTGACTTTTTTATGCCCATTGTCGATGACGCTTTTGAATTTGGCCGCGTTGCTGCAGCCAATGCCATTAGTGATGTCTATGCTATGGGCGGCACACCCATGATGGCAATTGCTATTCTAGGTTGGCCCGTCGAAAAGTTAGGCCCTAAAGTAGCACAGCAGGTTTTAGAAGGCGGCCGTCATGCCTGCAAAGACGCCGGCATTCATCTTGCGGGTGGCCACTCTATTGATACTCAGGAACCTATTTTTGGTTTAGCGGTTACCGGCAGAGTTAATTTATGCGATCTTAAACAGAACAGCACTGCGCACAGTGGTGACCAACTATTTTTAACAAAGCCGATTGGTGTCGGCGTGCTAACCACCGCTGAAAAACAAGGTGTGTTAAAACCCGAACACAGCCGTCTGGCAGTAGAAAACATGATGCGCCTGAACTCTGTTGGCGCTGTTTTAGGCGCAGTCTCCGGCGTTAGCGCCATGACCGATGTGACAGGTTTTGGTCTTCTAGGTCACCTGTTAGAAATTTGTCAGGGCAGCAATGTTAGTGCCTCAATTGATGTGTCTGCAGTGCCTGTATTAGATCCCGCTATCTTTGACTACATTACGGCGGGCTGCGTGCCCGGCGGTACCCAACGCAATTGGCAAAGTATTGCGCAACATATTAGCCCCATTAGCATTGAGAATCAGGCGCTACTCTGTGATCCACAGACTAGTGGTGGGTTATTAATTGCCGTCAACCCAGCAGCGGTAGATGACGTTGCTAGCCTTTTGCAACAAGCAGGCTGCCATTGCCAACCCATTGGTAGTCTGGCGGATTATAATCCTAGCCAACCTACTATTGAGGTGATGGTTTGAGCAACGTGGCGCTGTCATTAACAAATGATTATCTAAACCTGCTGTTAAATGGCGTACCAATGATTGATGTGCGCGCGCCGATTGAAAGTCAAACCGGTGCCCTACCCTTTGCCACTAACTTGCCGTTGATGACCGATGAGGAACGCCATGAGGTGGGCATTTGCTATAAAGAGCGTGGGCAAAAAGAGGCTATTGCCCTAGGTCACTCGCTGGTTTGTGGTGACAGCAAACAGGCGCGAGTTGATGCCTGGCAGGCCTTCTTTACGGCCCATCCCTCCGCGGTATTATATTGTGCACGCGGCGGCTTGCGCTCTCAATTAAGCCAGCAATGGTTAGCTGATGCTGGTATTGATTGCCCGCGCGTAGAAGGAGGCTACAAGCGCTTGCGTGGCTTTCTAATAGAACAATTAAATGAGGTGTGCAGCACCGAAAAATTAGTATTGTTGTCAGGCATGACCGGCACCGGTAAAACCGACATTATCAAGACCTTGGCGCAAAGCATAGACCTTGAAGGTGCGGCTAATCATAAAGGCTCAAGTTTTGGTCGACCATTAAA
>Ga0209279_10001365_pt1 | contig 13070 bp, 14 predicted proteins | sample CoawatmetaG00DNA_3_FD_187508 | JGI IMG/M metagenome (GOLD analysis project Ga0209279, IMG submission 187508) | Marine microbial communities from the West Antarctic Peninsula - Coastal water metaG006-DNA (SPAdes) (version 2) | ecosystem: Environmental > Aquatic > Marine > Coastal ... | reverse complement strand
AGTCATATTTCCTGTCATATCACGGTAATCACAATTCCACGGACTACTAGTCCATATACCTTTTTCAACATAATCTTCGGCTTCAATTTCATCATATAATTCTCGTTTACAAAGGAATATCATACAGCGCGCCATTCCATCATCTTCCATATTACCACCCACTTTAAACACTCTTCCTGGACACCATCTATTGCTTATAAATTTATAATATCCTTTGTCCATAATTTTTAATAAACTTCTAGCAGCCTCGCTTGTAAATATTGAATCTTCATGTACTGCACATACATATTCTCTATCACAACCTTTTAATGCTTCATTAAATGCAAATGCACCATACCAACTTCCTGCTGCAACTCCATTGTCATCAATCAATCCATTTGTTACACCAATTGGAAATCCTGGTGCAGTTGTTCCTACTCGTTGAGATACTCCTCCTTTTCCTGATACTACAATTGATTTTGATTGATCAACTCCTTTTACAACTTTAATACATTCCCTAGGATCTTGTATATTAAAATTTCTTAATTTATTTGGTCCTACTTCATTATATGGTAAAAGCTTTGTTAGATCGTTTATATAATGGTGTTTGAAATAGTCTTTATATTGATCGACTTCTTCTTCTATTTCATAATTTACTACAATATGTATTGTATAAGGTACATTATGCCAAAACTTTTGAATGCTAGCTACACATACTTTTATATAATCAAAAGTTCTAATATCATATGCTGGAATTATAAAGTCTATTCCTTGTTTATATTTTTTCTTTTCTGTCATATCTCTAAATATTTTAAAACTTCTGTTTTCCATTTTTCATAATAATCTATTGATCTTGCTGCACCCCTTCCTGCATGATGTACAAATGGAACTTCGTTAATAAATCCTTCTTCACCAAAATCTACATCTAATGCATGTTTTGATTTTAAACTTCTATCTTCTAAACTATTTTTTAATATTGTATATGGATATCCATTTTCACGTGCCCATAATGATAACAAGCCATATGTATCTTTATAATGACAATTAGGATATAAATCTCCTGGTTCTTTATAAAAATATGCATCAAGAGTAGATCGTTCTAATATAGACCATTGTGGTGTTAACGCTTGATCAATATCATGTCTCCATGCATATGATATGAACGAATTTGTGTCTAACATTGGTAATATTTCATCTACCCATTTATTTAGGAAAACTACATCATGTTCTACTTGACATACATATTTTCCATTTCCTGCTTTAGTTCCAATTGACATTGCTTCAGATTGTAACCAACTTGCAAACCCTAAAGGCCTTCTGTCATATTTTGAATACCCATCCCATCCGTAATTATCAATAAAGTATTGTTGAGAATATTTTTGATTTGGACTTGATGGAACACATGATCCATCATCTGCATTTATTTGATGTACTCCTTTTATAACTTCTACATTTGGTTCATCTTGAAACATTTCTTGTAATCCATTTAACTCAGGACTATCATCTGCATTATTACCATTATTAACAACATAATATGTATAAGGATAATCAACATATTTTTTTATGCTTTCATGAATTAGTTTAGCATAATCCAATCGTTTATAAATAACAGTTACAAAATCTATATTATCATTTATTATCATAAATCTTATCTCCCATTGGATCTGATTGTTTCCATGATGCAAAAACATTGGCACCACCTACAGGGCTTAATGTCTTACGTCCTTCTAAATTTAATGAAATAGGAATTTCAAATGTCTGTGCTTGTGAATAGTCCCAAATATCTCCATGAGATACTCTTGCTGGATGCCATGGATGAATTGCTGTTAATCCACATTTCTTTAACAACTCGGTTAAGGATCTCTTATCATAAATTAGATAATGACATTCATATTCATATGATTGTCCACCAACTGTTAATCCTAATATATTTTCAATTCGTTTACCACATTTATTATATACCTCAATTGATTTTTCAAAATCAGGAGTTGCTAATCTTAAGATTCCGTCTACTTTAAGAACTCGAATCCATTCTTTTAATATCTGTTCAATGTCATTACGCTTAACATGTTCAATTACATGTGATGCATAAATTATATCAAATGTATTATCAGGAAAGTTTAATTTATCAATTCCTGATATATGATCTACTCCTGGTAGCTTCCTACCGTCTAAGTTTTCCCATGGAGTTGGAAATATGGTACTACCACATCCAATGTTTAAATATCTTACTTCTTTTTTCATTTGAAATCTTTTATTGTTTTAATAATATATGATACATCTTTATCAGTTAATGATTGATGTAATGGAATACACAATGTATGATTTGCTGCATATTCTGTTCCTGGTAAGGAGTCATGTAATTCTGGCATATAATATTCTACCCAATGTAATGGATAATATCTAAATGTTGTATACACTCCTTGTACACGTAAATACTTTGCTAATTTATCTCTATCCTTTGAATCTTTAGTTTGTATATGATACATATAATATGAACTTTCATTTCCTGGTAAGAGCTCTTGTGGAACATCTAACCATTCTATATCTTTAAGTGTATTTGTATACATATCATGTACCAATTTACGTCTTATCAATTGAGAATCAATTTTTTTCAATTGCTCAATTCCAATCGCAGCTTGAATGTCATTTGTAATACATCTACGGCCTGGCATTGAAATATCATATTCCCACCATTTCTCATCTATGCTATTTGAAAATCCACTATTTGTTTTTAATCCTAAATATGTTGCATGTATTAGGTCTTGCATGTCCTCTTTATTATTACAATAAATCATTCCACCATCACCTATTACTAATTGTTTCATTGCATCAAATGACCATAATCCAATATCTCCAAATGTACCAGTACTTTTGATATTAACTCGGCTAAAAGGACTATTAGCGTTATCCTCTATTAATTTGATATTACGTTGACTACAAAGGTTCGTTATACGTTCGATATCACATGGTACACCGGCGTAATGTAATACTATTATAGCCGTCGTTTTCTTGGTTATCTTACTTTCAATATGATCTAACTCTACATTTAATGTCCTAGGATTACAATCACAAAATACAGGAACAGCTCCTTTTGCAACAATTGCATTTGCTGCTCCAATAAAACTAATAGATGGTAAAATTACTTCATCTCCTTTATTAACATATAAATCAATTGCTTGGAATAATCCTTCCGTACAACTTGATATTGATAATAAATCGTCAGGTCTAGCAGTTGTAAATCCTAACCCATTAAAATTAGATGTAATAAGCTTACTTGCAAAGTTCTCAAGGAACTCATCCGTCTTAGGACCTTTACCTATCCAATTAGATTTAAACACATCTTCAATTGCATTTAATTCTTCTTTGCCTAACGATGGCTGGTATATATTTATTGTTTTCATATTACTAATATAATAAATTTATTTCAATTATCCTAATCCATCTTCTGAAAAAACTTCTATACATAAAACCTTTTCATCATTAATAAACAACATACTTCCATTTTTCAACCAAAACTTAGTAAATTGGCCTTGCTTAATTGAATCAGATTGAATACCAGTAAAAGTTCTTTTTTGGCCGTCTACAAAATGTATTATTTGAGTCACATATTCTCCTACATCATTTACAGTTGATTGTAAATCTTTAATTTTTTCTGATACCATTATACCTTTTCTATTTTTAAATTACGTAATTTATTTCCTATCTCTGACTTTGTATGTAAATTAAATTGCATATCTTTATTTGCCTCAACTACATTAATAAAAAATTCCTGCATTGAATCAGTCGACTCTCCCCATCTAATAGCATGGTCACGTGTTGCCTCATCTTCTTTCCTCCCATGAGAGTTAGTAAAATATCCTGAATCATCATAAAAATCAAGTCCTATTATATTTAATACATCTGGTTTCAGCTGGTTAACACAATATAATAAAGCATCTAAACCACAAGTAGGAGATGTAAATGCATATCTTGGATGTGATATCATATCCTTTTTATTAATATCATCTAAATGTTCAACTGGTAATATGCCATTAGGTCCTTCTATATTTAATATTGCTTTTGGTATAGGGGGTGATACTTCTTTAACATATGGAACTACAATTTTATTAAAATTATAATTTTTATAAATGTTATTTGCACCTGAAGCCGGAAAGTAAGCTCCTAAACTTAGTATATGTGTTACAGTTTTACAATTAGATACATACTCATGTACAGGTTTATGTTCTAACTCATAATGGAATGCATTCACAAGAACACATTGATTAGATTTAGGTAGTTTGCTAATATACTTTAACGATTCGCCGCGGCATAATAATGTTACTGATTTCATATTAATTTCTTTATTAGTTCTAGATCATCATAAGTATCTACTTGAAAGCTTTTTTCTAAAGGCATTTCTATAATAGCTGTATTACCTGAATATCTAATTTTTGATGTTAATAATTTTTTTCTTGATGTTATATAGAATGCACCATTTTCTACATATGTCTCTTCTACATCTTGTCTTCTTGGTCGTTGAGATGGATTCCATTCTAATGGATGCACAACTTGTATACCTAATATGTTTTCCATATTCCATTTAGGTTGCCAATGTTCTTTGTATGCACTGAATACAGAATTATGTTCATTCATTAATTTAAGTCCTTGGTTTATATACTTATGTTCTAACAATGGCGATGTTGGTTGTATGAATACTAGTATATCAAAATCTACATTGTCCGCAAAATGTAATAACGCTTCTTCACTTTGAGATGTATCAGTTGCTAAGTTAGGAGGTCTCCTTAATACCAATGCTCCAGCATCTTCTGCAATTACTGCAATTTCATCATCATCAGTACTAACCCATGTTTCATGAACTTCAGACTTTTGTGAAGCATTTATAGTATACCAAATTAATGGATGGCCTTCTAGATTGATAATATTCTTTCTTGGAATACCTTTACTTCCACCTCTAGCTAATATAACAGATACTACTTTCATACTTATAACATTTTATTAAAATTTGTTTCTATGTCTCTCATTGCTTTATATGTTCCAGATCCATTATGTAAATGTCCACTCCAAATTTCAGTTACCCATGAAAAATCATATATACTAGATGCATTAAATACATCTTCAAAATCTATCTCACCTTCAAACATTTGTATTCCTTCACCATTTAATCCAGTTGCATCTGATATATGCATATGTGCTACATATGGCATTACCTGATTTGTATATTCCGTTAAAGATATATTATCTAAATTACATTGTAACATTGCATGACAAATATCATAAGTCATTTTTACGTCAGCTTCTTTACAAAATCGTATCATATCTGCATAAGGTGCAAATCCATATTGATGCCATTCACCTCCTAAATACCATGGACGTGGAGGTAAGTTTTCTGGTATGATATCTATTTTATCTTTATCATAGTTTAATCGTTTAAAATTATGAATAGCTCTAGTTATCATCTTATAAGAATTTGATAACTTATCATCTCCATATTTTGTAGTAGGTAATTTATCTAATGACATACCTCCTAAATGTACTACCATCTTAGGCTTTGCCTTAGGCCAATACTTTGCAATCTCAATTGTTTTATCAATTGATTTTTGTATTATATCTAATGACCGTTGTACAACTTGTTCATCAGTAGAACATATATCTACTAACTCTCTATTTATTATTTCTGGTGCATGTATTATTAATTCTGAATCAGTATTAGATTCTGTAAAATTAATATCTAGATCTGTCTCTGAACAATGAAATTCCATTACTGGAGCTTTTAATGCTTTATATGTTTCATAATCATGGAATCTACATTTTACTCCCCACCGTTTTGAAAAATTAAATGACTTCCAATTTTTGATAGTAGTTGTTTCTACAAAGTCTTCTTTGGATATATATTTACCACTAGGTATTGTAGATTGTAGTTCCTTACCTATATAACCGGTTATTTCATGTTCAAATATCCCTTTACCAGGAGATTTATATGAAATGTCTTGTTCTGTTAATATATGACCTATCTTTAATTCATGATTAGCTACTGCAGACTTTGCAAAGGCCTCTTTATTTAAAGTTTCTGCTTGATTGACATACTTTTTATTTGTCAATGATAATTCTAATGCACGTATATTCTTTACCATATTTTTCCATTGCCATGGTAACATTGATGCTTTATGATCAGGACCTTTTTGCTCCCTATTTAATGTGATATGTTTTTCAATAATTTTAGCTCCTAATGCAACAGCTGCAATTGGTATAAATGTACCACGCTCATGTCCAGAATAACCAACTGTAGATGATAATGTTTTTAAGGTATGTAAAAATTCTAATCCAATATCTTCATATGGTGCGGGGTATGTAGAATTTGCTAATAATAATGCAAATTGCATATTATCAGGATATTGAGAAACACATTTTTTAATATCTTCTTCTGACCACATACCAGTTGAAATCAATACTGGTAGATTATATGATGCACATTTCTTTATTAAAGATATATTTGTCATATCTGCAGATGCAATTTTAAATCCTACAATATCTAATGTACTTATGAATTCAGCTGATGATTCATCCATTGGAGTGATAATTAAATCTACACCTAATGTTTTACACGTAGTATTAATTACATGATAATCATCTTCTGATAATTCAAGTTCTTGTAGTAATGGTATTAGATATTCAAAATTCCATTCTGCAGAGTTTGAATCATTTAATATACGAGATGAATATATATCTTGTAGATTCCTTTTTTGGAATTTAACGGCATTAACACCTGCCTCAACTGATTTATATATTAATTGTAATGCAGTATCTAATGATCCATTATGATTGATTCCAATTTCGGATATAATATATGTTTCATTTGATGTTCCATTTACTATTTTTTGTAATTTATCCATTTGCTACTTTATCCAAATTTTTAAAAATATTATACCAATGCATGCATAATCTATCATAATCATATCCTTTGGTAAATTGATCACGTATCTCTAAATTTATACGCTCATTCAATTCATTAAAATTTGTCATAATATAATCAATCTTTTCCTCAAGATCAGACCAGTCATATTTACAGCCTATGTAAGTTTTGCCATCTTCATATATATTTGGAATCGTATGTACTAGATCTTGATTTGGTTTTATAAAAATAGTCCCAAATTGCATACACTCAAAATCTCTAAAACATATCTCACCCATTCCAAATGGAGAAAATGAAATTTTTGAATTATGTAAATTTTGTAAATATTCATTTTTTGGTAATCTATCACATACCATACTATAATTTTCTTTTAACCCATCTAACCTATTCCATAACCCACCTCGATGAGTTTCATAAAACTGATTATTTTGAGATTTATGGTCTTCACAATAATCATGTTTACCTCTAAATATTGCACATATATCTAATGACTTATCTGTATTGATATCTGCAAATTGTTTATAATCTGGAACTAATTGTCCAACATTCCATCCAGTTAATTTGATTCGATTCCATTGAGACTCTGATATATCATATGATAAATCTAAATCACTTCCAGATCCCCAAAACCATTTGTTATGCGCATATGGTGTTTTATAATGTTCTCTAGTTGGAAGAATTTGATTTTTAAACAAATAAATTGCATCACTTTGATTAAATACTTCATATCCTCCCATTAATGATGTAGAATCTGATCCTTCGAATAGAAAATAATCACCAGTTATCTTTGATATATTTTCTAAACCATAATCAATACTTTCTTGTAAAGATCGTTTCTTATCAATAAAGTCATGCATACCAACAAATAGATAATCATAATCATCTGAATCTGTAAATTCAATACTGTATTCACGTAGCTTATCTTTAATAAACCAAAATGGTCTAAAGGTTGGCTCATTTCTATATGTTGTTGGATTAAGTATCTTAACTTTTATCATAACTATATTGTTTCGTAAAATGCGTTTTGCAATTCCTGTCTACCTATATTCTTTGGATGTGCTAAAGCAAACTTCTCTTCTGCTGGAAGATTTGCAAACTTAGTATATCCCTTCAATTGTTCATGTACTGGTTTTATCCAATATACAGTATCTATATTTCTATATAATCTCATTTGCCAATCAGGAAAGTTTACCCATTGATTATCATCAACTCTCCAACCCCATTTTGCAATATGTTCATCTGTAATTCCTGCTACTGTATTTACTCTTGGAACCCAATATGCTTCAATTTCTGGATTTGCTTCTAATATAAAAGGAAGAGCTTCTAATAGATATGCATTTGGTATTTCATCTGCATCTATTGCAAATATCCAATCACCATCACAATTCTTATTAAGATTGTTCTTATGTGCTGCAAAGTTTTTATTTAATTTATGTTCGATGAGTTTGTATTCATCAAATGGATTATTCTCAAACTTTTCACACAATCTCCAAACATCTTCTGTTGCAGTTGTATCCATTTGGACAACAACTTGGTCTTTTTTTCTTTTATGCTCAAATAGAAATGTTAATAATTTCTCTATTTCTTTATGTTCATTACATACTGTAATTGCGTAACTAATTTTCATCTGTAGACTCCTGTACTATTGCATAAAATGCATCTAATGCTTTTTCAAATTCTTTTCCACCAAATGACATTACATTTTCAACATCTAATCTAGATGTAAAATATTCTCCATCCTTTCCTGGTATAGGATATTTTAATCTATCATCTCCGGTAATTTGCACAACTTTAGCTACACACCAAGAATAATCATCTGGAGATGCACATTCTTTCGAATTAAATACTAACTCTGTACGTGTTACAAATCCAGACTCCATACACATTCTATGTTCTTGGCCTGTAGTTGCATCTGCTTCTACTATTACACATTTGTTACTTGTAATAGGAGATTTTTCATCATACTCCAAATTTATTCCATTTGGATTATTTGTTATTTCTACTTTACTTTCCATTATACCTCAACCTTTTTTAATTTTGGAAGTTTAATTTGTCCTGGCGTATTACTTGTACTTCCAACCTTCTTCAACATTGGAAGTTTTAATGCAACTGCTTCTGGAACCTTTACATGAGCATCCATTATCTCTGTAAACTTTTCTGTCATTTTTTCCATACTAAAATTATCTTTAATATATTTAGTTTGCTTTCTAGAGTTTTCTAAATATTTTTTATAATTCTTTTCTGCGTCCTTAATTACAGTTGATGCATATTGATAATTAACTGCAAACCATTCTGCTTCTTTTAATAAGAAATGATCTGCTGCCGATCTATCTACATTAACTAATTTACCAGGTAATAATATACAGTGTTCTGGATGTAAGAAATCTAATTGTCCAGACCATCCTGGTGCTATAATTGGTTTTCCTGTTGCACCAAATTCCATTAATGGACGACCAAAGCCTTCTCCTTTAGTAAATGATATCATAATCTTTACTTTTGGATGATTATATAAAGAATTCATTTCTTGATCTGATAAATCTCCATGTAGTAAATAAATATTAGGTGTCTTATCACCATATGATTCACATATTGCTTTAATCTTTTTAAGTATCTCATCTCTGTCTATAATACTAAATCCTGCTCCTGAAGTTTTAAGTATCAAGCCTGGTCTATTTCTTTCTGATACATTTTTAAATGTTTCACAGAATGTTTTGATTAACATTCCAACATCCTTTCTATCATGTCCTAATCCACCCTTGATCCAATGCCCTACAAATAAATAACAAAACTTCTCTTTAATAGATGATAATTCTTTAACTACAGTACCATCTAATTTATCTGTCTTGAAATATGTATCTAAATCTAATCCTTCAAATAAAACTTCTACAGGTGTTGTACATTTTAATTCACCTTCTTTTTGGTTTGTCTGATTATTTACTTTCTCATAAGTCGTCTCAGTCAATCCGGCCTTGGAATGTTCTGATGTTGCAATTATAAGATCCATTCTATTACATCCTTCAATAAAAGATGCAGGTACTTGAGTTGTTTCAATACCAGCTGTAATACCAATATTAAATTTACCAGCCTTAAATGGCTTGCCATTTGGATCTAAACAAAATTCATTTGGAACTGATACTTGAATATAAATATCTGGTTGTTTTGTGATATTTCCTTTAGCTAATCTATCAATAATCAACTTATCCTTTTCATTTTGCAAATTTAATGCATCCATTGGACATGCACCCCATGGAAGTGATATAATCTCAATATCATATTTATCCATTGCAATTAAACTATGTACTATATCTCTTGTATGGTCACCATATCCAGATCTGGTTGCAACCGGTCCTTGTATTACTATATATTTTTTCATTATAATATAACTCCTACTTTATTAATATTCATATCTATCTCATTTGTATTGAATAGCGTAAATCTTTTTCTAGGTTTCCAATTTTCAAAACACTTATCAATACATTCAATAAACCTAACACCCATTCTTCTAGCTGACATATTTGATTCATTTCCGCATACCCATTCATATCCTGCTTGTCCTTTTGTTTCTCGTTCTTCTTTTGGCATTTCATACCAATATTGCATTGCTTTTGCAACATCTCTAAAGTCTGCTCTATCATCAAATATATAAGGCGTCATTGGCGAACCTTGTATTGATCTATTTGATGGAAATACTGGCTTTGCCCATTCTCCATGATTTTTATATGTTGCATCATGATTAGTTGGAAAGTCTGTACTAAATTCTACCCATTTTCCATCTTCATCTTCAAATCTACATCCATCCTGCAATCCACCAGTTACATTGTTAATGATAGGAGTTCCAGTATGAAGTGATTCACACCATGAAATACCAAAACCTTCATTAGATGCAATATTAACAGTTATATCTGCTAAATTATAAAAGAAGTTCATTAACTTTGGTTCTATATTTTGATCATGTATATATACTTTATATTCTGGACATAATGCCTTTTTCACAGCAATTAAATCTGTTCCATTATCATCTCTTGTTTGAGTTTTCATTACCAATATACATCTATCTGCTTTTTCTTTTGGTAACCCATCACAAAATACTTTGAATGCTAAAATTAAATCAGCTGGCTGTTTTCTTCTAATATTTCTATTGTTCCAAAACATCACATAATCAACATCATGATGTGATTTAAATGCATTTGCCCATTTATCAAATTCAGGCGCTTGTGCATGTAATGGTGTTATAGGAAAGAATGTACTTTCATTACACCCATGAGGCACCCATTGTACTGCCCAATCAGGTTTTGGAAACTTTTGTAATACATTCTTTACAATATTATTTGTCTGTCTAGATATATTACACAATAGGTCACATGATTCATAAAATGGCTCATTCCAATGAGGATAAGGTAAATCATCCCATATGTTATAATACATTAAAGGAACTTGTTGTCGTACTTGATGTTCTATCTGGTATAACCAACCCCAAAATCTAGGATCTGTAAAATGCATAATAGCATCTGGTCTTTCTATTGATATAATTTCTTGTAGTAGTTGTGGATTTCCATATCCATCACATGCATATATTTTACAATACGCATCCTTGACACCAGTCGACTTTTGTACATCAGGTGAAACATCAAATGCTTTACCTGCCTCTGGGTGTTTAATTGCGGCTCCTAATTGTACCCAATCATATTTATGACAGGTATTTAAAACCATTTCTTTACTCATCGTCCCAATACCAGAATATAATCTTAAGTCATCTGATAATAATAATATTTTCTTTTTCTTGGGTTTATTTGGGTCGATCTTTCTTAATGTTGGTAACTTATTCATTTCCATATATTCTCCTATAACCGTTCTTTTAATTTATTATAAATATGCTTCTGCACTCTTTAACCTTTCATTTTTCTGAAAATAAATTTGTCTATTGGCCAGAAAATACAAGCTCCGACAAATTGAAATCCAATCACTGTCTCAAAATTTGACCAACCCCATATATCTGAAAATAGATACATGCATGGCCATGATATAATTATACCTAATTGCCATTTGGCATGATATGTTAAATACTTTTTCATGTTATTATTGTTACTGGTTTATTTAATTTTTTAGCTGTCTTAATTGCACTTTCACTTCCATTTGGAAGCGCTCCATTTGGTATAAATGCCATCATAACAGTACATGCCTTTGCAATTAACATATTCCTATGATGAAATTGTGACACATGATATGTTTTACTATAGTAATTATCAGACATTGCTGAATATAAATTTTTAGTTGTATGAGCTGGATTAAATTCTTTATACTTAATTCCAAACTCTAGTGCAAATTTTCTTACAAATTTGTCTGCTCCAAATTGCCCACCTCCTGATATAATAGTTAATACGCTTCCAAATTTTTCTTTGAGTTGGAATAACGCATCTTTAATCTTACGGGTATTCTCATATTCTCTACTACCAATCATTGCCACTATCATTCTTTAATTCTAGCTTCCTTTGGACATAAATCAAATTGATTTTTGAATTCGCACCATTTACAATTTTTATTATTTTTACCAGCTACTGCTACATGTGGTTTATCTAGATAAGAACCATCTGATGCAAAGTTTAAATCAACAAATGATTTAATTGAACTAGCTAATTTGTTTCTAGTAGGTTTACCTGAAGCAGGCATAAATTCTGTAACACGTTTTTGAGGAAACATTGCTCCATCAATTAACTTACGCTTCATTATCATATATTTGATATCAATTTTCTCTACATCAAAACCATATTGTTCTGCAAAGTACTTTTTATATAATACCAATTGAGATGTCTTTGTTTTATCTGCTTTTTGATATTTATTCCAACCCATTGTACTAGTTTTAATATCAATAATAGTTATCTTACCATCTCTTTTATCTCTTACTACTATATCTAAATAACCTAACATCATAACTACATCATTAGTATCATTTACTGGATGATAAATAGGGACTTCAATACCTAACAATTCTTCATTCTTTGCTGAAAAGTATTGGCCTCTTTTCTTCTTGAACCAATCTAATATTGCAACACCATCAGAATAAAATTCATTTAATTCTCTTTGTGTACTAAAATGCTTTCCGTCCATCTTTTCAACGGCTTCTTTATATAAAGAATGCATTTGATCTGCTAAATATTTATTAATATCAATTTCATTGGCC
>Ga0209279_10001357_pt1 | contig 13137 bp, 9 predicted proteins | sample CoawatmetaG00DNA_3_FD_187508 | JGI IMG/M metagenome (GOLD analysis project Ga0209279, IMG submission 187508) | Marine microbial communities from the West Antarctic Peninsula - Coastal water metaG006-DNA (SPAdes) (version 2) | ecosystem: Environmental > Aquatic > Marine > Coastal ... | reverse complement strand
ATGCCCAGCATGAAACGACGGGTGCTTATCAAAATGGGGGGTAATAACGCCACCGGAAACTAGTTTAGCTGCCATGGCTCGAATAATTTTCCCACCAGGTGGATAGTATTGCTCAAGAATACCTTTCATGATCGGTAACGCGGTATTTGACAAAGAAGCCCATGCAGACTCTTCAGTGACGGCAATCTTTGGCCACTGCTCAGTATCAATAAACAGCATCACCAATGACTGAGTTTGCGAGTGCACGTCATAAGCGGTCTGCCGATGGCTATTGTCAAACCACGCCTTATCATCTACCGCCAAGATAGCGTCACGCAACGGCGCAATGTCTATATTGCCAAGATCTCTTACCGGAACACCAATGTCCATACCTACGCCCTTCTTATGTCTCTGGCAAAAACAATAATCAATATTGTTTGGTGAGTCAAATAAATTAAAACGGCCCTAGTTCAACTCGTTAACCGCGCGATAGGCTTGCTCAACCGCAGCGTCTAACAGTGCGGAGGCAGCTGAGTCTGAATTAGCTATAACTATGCGGCCAAATGGCTTACGACCAATCATATGAGGATAGCGTGAGTCTTGGTCATTGTCATAGACCGTATCAAATAATGGGTTGTACCAATAGGAGTATCCGTGGGACCAGCGATTGACCGTAATACCAATGATATCCTCAGCCGCATCAAAGCCTCCTTCACCCAATATGCTCTGTAATTGATCTCGCACATTACGCTCGATAACGTCAAAGGGCGTAGCAAGTAGCTCATAACGACCTAGCCGATATTGCTGTTGAGCGCTCAGCCCCTCGCCATAGCGATGAGGGAAGCGCTCCATATGGACTATCACAGGCTCATTTTCGTTAGCCGTAAAGGAGTAGTCACCAAAGCTTACAGGGAAATCAATCATTGCATTAATATGGTAGCTGCCGGGGCAGATCACTGCACCAATTTCAAGCTTTTTCCATGCTTTCCAATTGCGCAGAGCAACACTGGTATAGAGAATCGGAACCTTGGTTTGAAAGGCTAAAGCCTCGCGCTGAGTCTCTGGCATTTCGGGACACAAATAGGGAATCATGCTGCTATTGCAGGCGAGTATAGAGCCCTCTGCAGTCACCTCATAAGCCTGATCGTTTTGCACATAGGATACGATTACTTGCTGTTTTCCTGACTCAGTTTGAGTATTTTTTACATTAGTCACTGTACTATTTAGGCGCACTTGAATGCTTGACTCAGCACGATCAAGTTTTGAGTAATCGAAACCTCAGCACGATCAAGTTTTGAGTAATCGAAACGCGCATTAATCAAACTCTCCATACTCTTTCCCCGAGCGACTTCTGGGATTAAATGCCGCACTAGTTGCCGCGCAATGGAGGCATTACCATCAGGAAAATGATGTATATAGGCCTCATCAGATTCTTGTTTGGGCAATCCGGTAGCAGCCCAGCCGGGCAACCCGCCATATGACATTGCGCTGATCGTATTTACTGAGTCAATCCCAACCCCAGAGTCTATACTGAGATCCTGGAGTACTTTAAACACGTCAGATTCAGTAATCTTTAAGTGCTTTGTCAGAAAATCTTGGTAACTAATACGATATAAATATTCCCACTTATCGTCACCTTTGATATGCGGCATCTGATCTTCTTTAGTCGTCAATAACCGCAAAAATTGTTTTTTTGCCGCTGCTGAGATGGGCATCTGATCAACCGCTTGCTTATCAGAGAGTTTGGATGAAAGGACAGGAATATAATCATCAAATATACCGAGATCATAAGAAACGGTTTTGCGTTCACCCCAATATTCACTATTGAAGTGAATCGCGGCTCTGAGCTTATTTTTTTTAAAAAAATCTTGGTCATAAGCAGTATCAAAGACTTTTAGGTTTACTCCGAGTTCACCGAGTAATTGCTTAACAATCGGGCTATAGTCTGAGGGCTCCTGCATCGTCTGTGCGCCACCGTAACCGATCAATGTTTGGCCGCCAATGTCGAACTCATTACGCTTAGCATGACCACCAAAATCATCATGATTATCCAAAATTAGAATCGTCGATTTTGGATATTTTTTACGATAAAAGTAGGCAGCTGAAAGGCCACTAATTCCACCCCCCACAACAACAAGGTCGTAGACTCTATTTGACGCTGACTGAACAGGACCCCAATCAGTTTGGCCTTTGCGAGCCAATCCATGGCTCACATCAAAAGAGCCGTTATGATTACCACGTAACCCACTTCGTTTAGGCGGATAGTACATAGCATCGATTAGATCATAACCTTTTGGAACATCAGACTTTTCCCCCCAACCTGCTGCAGCGTTAGGGAAAAGTGTCGCGGCGGTCAATCCTGCAACACCATGAAGAAGATCTCGTCGAGTTATGGGACGATTCATACCTAATGACTGATCAGATTTTTTCATTTTTTTTCATTTTGCTATTTCTAGCTGGGCAAAATAGCCGAGCTAGTCTTTATTTACAGTCGATCAACTAATTTGTAGTACATCATCCCCAACGCTACCATCTGATTGCGAAAAATGTGTTGGCCCGGGATCCATGTAGGCTTAATATTAGCGAACACGTCAAAACGCTCCAGAGTCCCACCAACCGTATCAGCCATAATCTGTCCCGCCAAATGAGTAACATTCACGCCATGTCCTGAGTAACCCTGCGAGTAAATAATATTAGGCGCTAATTTCCCCATCTGCGGCACTCGGTTGGCCGTTACACCTATAGTACCGCCCCACCCAAAGTCGAATTTAGTGTTGGCCAACTGAGGGTATATTTTCAATAACCTAGGAATTAGGGTCTTTTTAATAACTTCAGGGTCGCTCCCAAAGTAGGTGAATCGACCGCCAAAAAGTAGTCGTTTATCAGCACTGAGGCGAAAATATTCCAAAATATAATTGGGATCACACACGGCTAAATCTTCAGAATTTATCTCGTTGGCTAGCGTATCCGAAAGCGGTTCAGAGCCGATAATGAAGCTATTAACAGGAAACAAAATGCCACGTAATTTGGGCTCTAGAAAATGGTAGGCATTACCCGCAAGAACTACAAAATCGGCAGTGACTGATCCGTTTGCCGTCACAACAGTAGCTTTAGCGCCACGCTTGATATCAAGAACTGGTGAGTGCTCATAAATCGTTGCTCCAAGAGACACTGCGGCAGCGGCCTCGCCAATACAAAGATTCAGCGGGTGGACATGACCATTACCGTCATTTCGCAATGCTCCAATGTATGCCTTTGTGCCCAATAGATGCTGAGTCTCTTGCTTAGACAGCATTTGATAATTATGGGGGAAATCGAACTTCTGCAACTGCTCATAGTGAGCCTGTAGATCTTTGATATGCCGAGGTTTAATGGCAACATCAACGTATCCAGACTTTAAATCACAGTCGATATTATAGGTTTTAACACGCTCACGAATAATTTCATGCCCAGCCCAACCCATGTCCCAAAGTCTACGTTCACCCTCTGATCCGAGGGTCGCAGCCATTTTATTGTCCCCAGATATACCACCAATCATTTGTCCTCCATTGCGTCCAGAGGCACCCCAGCCAACCTTATTAGACTCAACAACATGCACATTATAGCCGCGCTCAGCAAGGTGTAATGCAGTGGATATTCCTGTAAAGCCGGCACCCACAACACAGACGTCTGCGCTAACATCTCCCCGTAGCTGAGGATAATCTGTATTTTGATTCACGCTCGCTGCATAGTAGGAACTAGTATGTGATTGGGGAGTCATCATCACGTAATCAAAGCCTCAATTTGCTATTTAATAGAATGCAGTTGTTATCCCAAATATGGCTAACGCTGACATCCTACCCTATCGGCAAAAACAGCGCCTGACTATTAAAATAAGGTAAGTTATCTGTAAAGGCTAAAGAGTTAGGGGCTGCAATGATCGGCGGAATTGCGCAGGCGTCTGCCCTGTTGCCTTTTTGAAGGCTGCATAAAAGGCAGAATTTGAATTAAAGCCAACCGCGAAAGAGACATCTAAAATTGATTGAGATACCGCATCATTGCGAAGCAAAATCGACTTTGCCTCGGTAATTCTGTAGCTATTTAGGAAATCAAAAAAGCTCATCTTAAAGCCAGAATTCACTGCTTGAGATAGGTGATTCACTGAGCAGTCGACCATGGCCGCTAGCCGCGGAAGAGTGAGGTCTGGATCAAGATAGGCTTTGTGTTTATCCATTAGATCCGCTAGTTGACGCTTGTAGTTTTCAAGTTGCTGATCATCAAGTCCCGATTTTGCGTATTTAGGAGCGCCTATGTCATCGGTCACCGCCGCAAGAGAAGTGATGGAATGCATAGGGTCATAATAATCGGTAATCCTTACGGCACCATCACCTTTTAAAACAATGAATTCTGCACCGCTCCAACTTTCAGATTATGCACCGCTCCAACTTTCAGAGTTAACATTAATAGAGGACATTCTGTACTGGAATGCTAGGGAGTTATCACTGCACAGAACTTCGCTAGTAAGCTCATAACGACGGTCTTGGGATGCAAAAAATCCCGCCAGATTGGTAATTAGCTCATCGCGAGAAAATTGTTGATGGGTAGGAATATCGCAGTAGGTACCATTGATAGCTAGGTGATCGGCAACCCCTTTAGCATCACTGTGGTTCCAAGCATCGAAGTAGCTATCTACAAAATCTATTGCGCGCATCACAAGTCGCTCCTGACATTCATTACTTCTTGAAGACCGAGTATAGCCGAACTTTACGCAAGGAATCTAGGCCAAAGGCCTCCCCATAGGGGTAGCAAGTTCCGCAGTAACGATAGTTAGTAAGCCTAGAATCTATAGCGTACTTTGGCAATTATAGATTCCACCTGAACACCCTTCCAACCCTCATTAAAGAGCATGTCTGGGCCTTCAGTGCCGCTATCACTGCCAAAAAATCCACCGCGACTGTATACTACGAATATGTCTGAGAGAGGAGCAAGTTGATAGCGATAACGAATTTGAAATGCCGTATCACTGATACTAAAGTTCGAGGATTCTGTACCTGATACCTGCAGGCCTCCGCTATTATCAAGTTGATAACTATTAATTACCTCGGCATCCATACCAATCCACTGAAATTTAAGACGCACTTCTTGACGATTGGAGGGATACCAATCTAAGCGAATATCACCAGAGTATCTGTCGGTTTCATAACCCGCCAACTGAGACACTTCTGAATCCCACAAAAGCCATTCTCTATATTTTTTAAAACCAACTCTACCACCAAGAGTCAAGGTTTCAGTTAGATATAACTGCGGTCGAATAAAGGCGCCATAGTATAATTCGCCGGTATCCTCTGTCCCCGTATAGGCTTTAGCACTAAACACAAAATCATTGCCTCTGGGGCTCTCATACCGCACCCCAACATTATATTTTGCTGGCCGAAAATATGATCCATTACCACGAGTAATACGATCATCCCAACCCGATGATGTAGTTTCTAGATCTGCTGATATTTTACGAGTAGATTTAAATATCCATTCAGATTTCAATTCAGCCCAGGCGTATAGGCGGTCACCAGCTGTATTCTCAGCATAGGAGTATGAAAATTCAGTAGACCCCGATAACAAGGATGATTCCTGATCATATTTGCGACGGTCATAACGATGGTAGCCGAAAAATTCGTCAAACGCATTTCGTCTCATGAAACCCATGTCATTCATCTCAAATTCATCTCCGTAGTGAGAAAAATATAATGCATGAGACCATTTATCGCTGGGGGCATAGGACCAGTTCATCCATCCCGCATAATCTTGCTGATCAATCGCATAATAGTTATTTTCATCATTAGGTACCTGCTTAATATCACTGTGCAAAATTTGTCCAGAGACTCTGCCTTTATTACTGGAGTCCCATTTAATATCAATACCCTGGACTGTTGCCTCACGTCCTAATAAATCTCGAGTGACGTGGGTTAATCGATGTCCAAAAGACAAATCATCCACTTTTCTCTGAATACGGCTGGATATAAATTCACCACCAGCACCACCTTCAGACATATCTTCTCTAACAGCAAACAGACCCATATCAACTGACTTTCCATAGCGAGTCAGCTTTACTGCTCCATCTATATCTAGCAATCCACTATTAGCTCCGGCCCCGATCCGACGTGTATAGAGAACAACATCTTCATTAGGTTGAGCGCTACTAAACAGCGCTTGATTTTCGGTAAAGAACGGTCTTTTTTCAGCCACAAATGTCTCAAAGGCAGAGAAATTAACAACTAAGTCATCACTCTCGACCTGACCAAAATCAGGGTTTATAGCCCCTGTTAACTGAGTAGTGCTGTTCGGTCGCCATATAAAATCTAAACCTACCTTTGTATCATTAGTTAAAGTTCCGCCCTCCGGACTCTTTAAATTACTGTTATGGCTAGCATAAGGAAACCAGTCCAGTGTCGAGGCTTTTACCTGTTTAACCTCTATCGGATGCCAGTCCTCCATGAAGGTAGTTCGAGTATAAAAAGCATTAGGGAAAGCGAACCGCAATGACTCGTTATAAACCACTCGCGAGAACCATACAGCCATCTTCTTTTTACCATCTGAGGATCCAGACATTGGTGCAACTGTCCACGGAATATGTATTTCACTAAACCAATAATCACCGGTGGTAGAGGTCTGTGAATACCAAGTACCATCCCAGTCTCCAGAGTATGTTCCTGATCCTATAGTGCCATCTTGTCTTGAATTAGCAGAGCCCACAGTAAAATCATAGGCTGCAACAGCAGTTCCATCAAAGTCGATACTAACCACATTACGATCGGCTTCGATTTGTGCGTCTCTAGGAAAACGTCGATTAACCCGTTTAACCGATGCTGGCTGGAAGTTCTTAAAACTAACAAAAATACCCTCTTTGTTGGTGATCATGCGCACTTCGGTAGCATATTTAGCAACATCGCCGGTTAATGGCTCAACAGTAACGAAATCCGTATAGACATTAGCATTCTGCCACTCAGGCTCATCAAGCACGCCATCAATAGTAATATCACCATAGGCCGTAGAGCCCATCAGGAAAAAACCAAGGATAGCTAAGAGTAAAAAATGATAAGAAGACTGGTTCATAACTAAGGGACACTTTCGGAATGTATTGGGTAGCACGTTATTTTATGGATTCACCATAAAATTACTACATAAAAGATGATAATCAACCTGAATATAGGCTATTTTAACAGCTTAGAATGCTCAAAATAGTCGCTAAAACCTGCCCAACCAAGCGGGCGCTTTATAGGGTATAACCGTGACCTGGTCACCTGCGTGAATAATACCCGGGACTTCTATTACACCAACAACGCCTCGACTATATTTTGACGCTGCTAAAAATGTACCTTTGGGGATAACAGCCCCGCTACTAGTCGTATGAATCAACGCTAAATTCTCGTCCATATCAACGCATGGTGGATTATATTCTTCGACAATTAACTCTGCACCAGAGGGAAATTTAAGAACACTCCCTTTGGGTAGATGCGATAGATTGGGCACCCCCGACAAACAAAGATTAGCCCCAACGCTCGCTGCAGACAAAGACTGAGTTAAATCCATTTTTTGAGCGATATCAGCTAACTCTTCGACAGAAACTGCGGACCACTGTCTTTCATTGCGCCGGGTAGTACCTGACACTTGCTTATCACCCGATTCCCAAGCCTCTCTTTCAAATGAGGCATGGCGGTCGCCAACAAATCCGGAGAGCTGCGCATTAAGCAGTAATCGTGGCTCTTTGCCTATTTTCTCCTCTGAGGCTCCTAAACAAACCGAATCGACCTGACAAATGAATCGTTTCATATATTTCTCAATATTAAAAAGCGGCTGGTGGGGTTGCTCTAGCGCGCTCCGGCGCCCAATTAAAAAGCGGCTGGTGGAGTTGCTCTAGCGCGCTCCGGCGCCCAAAAAGGTTTTTCCTGGAGGGTACACTTCGCTACCTTACTATGGTGCCGTAGCTCTTTCGAATAGTAAATTTCCGCCCAAATGGTACTCTTGAGCGCTGAAGTCTTAACCATTGCTAAGGCAATGTTGGCCTTTACCACCGGCGACCACATTGCCGAGGTGACATAGCCAATCTCCTTACTACAGTCCTTGTCAGCATATAAAAAAGATTCTTCTGCAGGCTTATTACCCTCTATGTCTAACTTTACTAGGGTATATTCAGCGCCTTGATCACGTTCTTTCAAAAGTGCATTTCTGCCATTAAAGTGTGGTTTTTTAAAATCTACTAGCCAATCTAAACTTAACTCAAATGGTGTTTGGTCATACTGGAAATGAATCGTTTTCAACGCTTCATTAAACTCCATGCCCGGCATAATAAAGCCAGCCTCTAAACGTGCCATGTTAGTTGCAGATTCGCCATAAGGCTGGATACCGTAATTTTCTCCCGCACAATAAAGGGCATCCCAAAACTCTAATGCTAAGTCAGGGGAAATCCAAAGCTCATAACCCAGATCACCGGTAAACCCAGTTCGTGAAACCATTAATGGCGTATCTTCACTTCCCGCAAACGGAAAGTGTGCAATACAGAATGGTTTGAGGTTTTCAATACCCTGCAAACCCATCTTCTTAAGAACTTCACAGCTGGTGGGACCTTGTAACGAGAGCGCCGCAATATCATCGGACATATCAGTAATATGTAATTGATTAAAGCCAAACGCGCTTTTGCGCAACCACGCCAATGATGGACTGCCACAGGTAAGCAAAAATCGATCTGCGCCAAGCTTAAAAATTGTCCCATCATCAATAAGACGACCCTCATCAGTGCACCAGCAAACGTAGGTCACTCTATTTTCTTTAAGTTTAGTAATATCTCTGGTGACCATTCTATTGAGCATTGCTTCGGCGTCAGGACCACTCAGAATATATTTTTGCATCGGACAAATGTCATAAGTCGCACAACTATTACGAATACAAAAGTACTCATACTCTTCATCGTAATAGTAATCAGCAAACTTGTAACCATTCCAACTGGACCAAGCATCGCGTAGGTTCAATGCCGCCTGACGAGGATGAAAAGGACTTTCCTTTAGTCGTTCGCCTGCAAAAGGATCGGTGACATCTGGCATGCTATTCATCGTAAAAATCATCCTCTGGTACAGTATTGGGTCGCTTCAAGTCCATAAGAATTTCTCGCGCTGCATTGGCACCGCAAGCTGATGAAACTCCACCCCCTGGATGCGTAGATGAACCGCACATATACATGTTTTTAATCGGCATACGATACTGGGCATAGCCAGGAAACGGACGATTAAACAATAGTTGGTCAATAGTTAACTCGCCCTGAAAAATATTACCTTCGGTGAGTCCTATTTCAGCTTCTATATCATGAGGCGTGCGAACTTCCATATGAACAATCAAATCTTTAAAGCCAGGACTATAGCGCTCAAGTTTATTGACCACTGTCTGGCCAAAGGCATCGCGCTTTTCGGATGTCCATGGCCCATCGGCCAATTGAGGTGGGCAATATTGTACAAAATTCGACATCCAGTGTTGACCTGGCGGCGCTACAGTAGGGTCCCAAGCTGAGGGTATGACTGACTCTATAAAGGGGTCCTCAGACCAGCGACCATGCTTCCAACAGTCATAGGCACGCTCCATGGTTTCCATTGACCCAACAAACCCTTGTCCACCGCGATTAATATATCGGTTATCGGCCACATTATTGAACTTGGGCAAGCCCGAGAGGGCTATATTGACCTTGCCAGATGAGCCTCTAATTTTAAAGTTTTTCGCCTTTTCATAGATACCCGCTGGCAAGTCATTTTTGTCCATGCATTGAGTAAATGTGCGTTTGGCATCCATGTTAGAAACGAAATATTTGAATGTAACTCGTCACCATTGTCCAGTACCACACCCGTGGCTTTACCATTTTTAACTACGATTTTATCAACACCAGCATTGGTTCGAATCTCACCACCATGCTCTTGTAAAGCCCCAGCTATGGCGTTGGAAATAGCACCCATGCCACCTCTTGCTAAACCCCAGGCACCCACGTTGCCATCAACATCTCCCATGACATGATGCAGCAAGATATAAGCCGAACCCGGAGAGTACACCCCCAATGCAGTGCCAATAACACCTGGGCTGGCCATGGCCGCTTTTATCAAGTCATCTTCAAAGTAGTCATCCAAAAAATCAGCGGCGCTCATAGTAAAAAAACGAATGTACTCATAAAGTTCTTTCTCACCGAGAGACCAAAACTCTTTTGCCATCCACAGTAGCTCACGTATATCTCTTGGCTTAAATGAAGTTGGGTTTGGTGGTGTACGAAGTAATGTTTTACGAATTAGTTGTGCATAGCGTCCAAGGTCAGTCTGAAAGCGAAACATTGCATCCGCATCATGCGGGGAGCGACGGCGCAACTGATTATACTCAGCTTCTTCAGAGTGATAACTGGCCATCGTATCGCCGTTATCAGCAAATACCACCGTGCCCAGATATGGCACTAAAACTAGCCCATGCTTCGTTAAATTTAAATCACGGTGGATGGTCTGTCGCATCATACTGCAAACATAGGAACAGCTTGAATAGAACCAGCCGTCATGCATTTCGCGAGTCACCGCAGCACCGCCAATGTACTCGTTTTTTTCAACAACTAGCACATCAAGGCCTGCTTTAGCTAAGTAGGCTGCATTAGTTAATCCATTGTGACCAGCACCGACAATAATGGCATCATACTTTTTCATAGCTCTTTCTTCGCCCCAATAATTTCTTTGGCCGCATTATGACCAGGGCCACCCATTAACCCTCCGCCAGGATGACTTCCGGCACCACACAGATAGAGCCCAGGAATTGGGGTGCTATATTGGGCGGCCTCATAAGTAGGCCGCATCATCAACATTTGGTCCATAGACAACTCAGCATGATGCCAATGGCCACCGCTGAGATGATAGGTTTGCTCTAAATCTGCAGGCGTTAAAATCTCACCATGAATAATTTGTTGTTTAATACCCGGAGCATAAGACTCCAGGGTATCAATCAAGCGCTGATATAAATTTTGCCGGGCCTCATCTGTCCAGCCACCTTTGAGTTTATGGGGGACATACATAACATGGGCAGACAATACCTGTTGTCCCTTGGGCGCCAATGATGGATCTACCATGCTCGGAATAATAATTTCCATGACCGGTGACTTCGAGTATTCCCCGTATTTGGCATCATCAAAAGCAAATTCAATAGCATCTAATTTTGGTGCGATGATCATACGGCCATTCGGATTTTTCAAACCAGTGAATTTTGGCGCGCCGTCTAACGCAAGATGTAACTTGGCCACATACCCGTCGCATCGCAATCTATTAATTCGGTTGGTAAAGCCAATTTCAAGGTTGTTGGCGCCCACTAAATTCAAAAAAGTTTGCTTGGGGTCTGCCGAGGAGACAACCCGAGCGCTACTGATTAAGGTTCCATCGGCAAGTTCAACGCCGGTGGCTGCCAGCCCACTAGAACTCCCTTCAATAACAATGCGCTTAACCAATGCTCCGGTCTTGACCGTGACACCGGCATCCAAAGCAGCATTGTGCAGCGCACTAATTAAATTCTGGATACCCCCCTCTGGTAGTGAATGAGCACCATGATGCTTGCCGCTCATTCGATACAGCATGTTGAGTACAGTGGCGTTGGGAGAGCGCGGTGCCATCTTAGACCCAATAAGGCCATCCCAACTAAGTACCGCTTTTAAGATGTCGTTATCAAAATTCTCATCCATTAAATCGCGCGCAGGTAACGTCGCCACACGCATAAACTCACCCATATCCTTTTTACCCAAAAGACGCAGTTTAAGACCGAGCTGCCCAAACGTCATGAGGTCCGGAAAGCTATTGTCGCCAATGCGCGGCATGGTTTTGAGCCAGAATGGCTTAAGCATCTTGATGTCGTTATCAAAATTCTCATCCATTAAATCGCGCGCAGGTAACGTCGCCACACGCATAAACTCACCCATATCCTTTTTACCCAAAAGACGCAGTTTAAGACCGAGCTGCCCAAACGTCATGAGATCCGGAAAGCTATTGTCGCCAATGCGCGGCATGGTTTTGAGCCAGAATGGCTTAAGCATCTTAGCGAAACGCTTTAATAGGACAAGGTAGTCGGCATACGTTTGCTGATCCTCTTTATTAACGCCACTGATATGCTCCCCAGCAACAACGACATGCTCTCCATTTAGATTCAAGCCAATAGTATCGAGCACTTCGGAACTGGGCGTATAACCGTGTTTGAGTAAATTTAATTGCTCAACCACTGTTTCTGAAAAATGGCTCAAACTGTGAGCAACTGGAGCTCTAAAGCCTGGGTGAAATTCGCGCGTGGTCGCTAAACCGCCTAAACCGTCGGTTGCTTCTAATAGCAGAACTGACTGACCTTTTTGAGCAAGATAAGTAGCGCAGATTAGGCCGTTGTGGCCACCACCAATGATTATATTGTCGTATGTTTGCAACAGACACTCTCTTAAAGTTAAACGTAATATGGAGACTAGTAGCAGCCCTCTTTTCTCACCACCGCGCCTATACGCATTGAGCCTTAAGCTTCAGCATCATTAATCTCATCACGCCATTCGACAATATTCATCTCAATAGCCACAAAGCCAGCAATCCAAACAAATTCATCCCAGGCAAACATATAATGACCTCGATAAATCCAGTAACCAGCTGCAGCCCAAAGTAGAGAATAAAGACACAATTTTGCAATGCCCAATCCCTTAAAAATAATCCCCTGCCCAACATTTCGATCCTGTAGCCAAACTGCAACCTCAATACTAAGCAGTATGAGTAACCAAATGATGGCTTCAAAAATATCAATCCACGCTAATTGTTTTTCAATCGCTAACCCCGCTGCATCTTCAACAATAAAGAACGTGGGAGGATCCACATAAAAGAACTGATTGGCTGACGATAAACTGGCGCAATTACTACTGTTGATTTCGGAATACACTAAGTTAGACGCATAGGAGAGATCTTTTCCGATCAACTGACAAAGGTTAGTAACTCCTTCAACAGGCACTGCAGCATAGATTTCAGCCAGATAAACCCCATAAGCGTAAAGGGTGTGCGCCAATGATATATAGCAGACCAGCCTTATGCCTTGCATTAATAGTGTTTTAGCACGAGATAGGGGGTCGTCCGACAAAAGGTAGGTCTCTAGCTCGAACAGCAGTAG
>Ga0209279_10001352_pt1 | contig 13171 bp, 16 predicted proteins | sample CoawatmetaG00DNA_3_FD_187508 | JGI IMG/M metagenome (GOLD analysis project Ga0209279, IMG submission 187508) | Marine microbial communities from the West Antarctic Peninsula - Coastal water metaG006-DNA (SPAdes) (version 2) | ecosystem: Environmental > Aquatic > Marine > Coastal ... | reverse complement strand
ATTCTATAGCCTTTTCAATTTCTTTTCCAACAGCATCTCGCAACACCTGATAATTTGGTTCAAATAAATAATCTTGTAAATTTGTACCAAACTCTGGGTGATTTACCCGTTCACCTTTTCTTGTTAACAATAAATTTTTAACATTTGAAACGGCTTGATCAATTGAAAGGAAGTTTAAATCAAACATAGAACCATTGTCAGAATTAAAGGGCAAAGAAAGGCCTAAGGCTACATCTTCACCGTCTATTACTGGACTACTTATTATTTCTCTTTCTGGTCCTTGTGGCATTTATTATTTTCCTTTTTTCTTATTTATAGCCTTCATTAAATCAGAATAATCTCTTGTTAGAGCTTTTCCTACGTCGTCAGGTACTTCAACATGTTGTCTGTCTGCAGGTATCATTTGGGCCGTTGTTGGTTTACCACCAAATGCTTGGTCCATATTTCCTAATCCCATTGCGGCTGCTAATCCTGCTTTGCCACCCAATGCATCTTTACCAGACAAGGTTTTATTTCCGATTGTTGGCCATGATTCCCCATTGGCTGTTTCGTTTAGTACGTCATTCAACAACTTATTATCTGTATATTGTTGGGATTTTGCTTTTTGTTCTTGTACTTTTTTCGCAACCTTTTTCTTTACTATTTTCTTTACTGGTTGCTCACCAAACCCTTCACTAAGAGCAGCTTTGATTTCAGCTCTAACTGCTTCTCTTATTATTTGTATTAGTTCACTTTTTTTCATTTTAATCTCCTGATTATTAAAGATTATCTTACGCTATATAAATATAGAGCTATAACATTATTTATTACACCCAGGTGGTAGTTGCACCTGTTGCTGTTTGAATTGCTGTTCCCGACATAAACCATGGTTGGGTTACTGCAGCAAGGGCTGGTCCTAGTAGTCCGGTTGTTCCTGTTCCATCTAAATCTACTTGTGCAAATCCTTGGTAGCCCATTGGTGGAATTGCAGCAAATAAAGGAAGCATTCCAGGTGCCATTTGTGCTGCAAAAATACTTACACCACTGTTCATTAAATCTTTTCCGTTATTATCATTTTGATATGCCGCTAAAAATAATCCTTTCATTTGGGCCTTTCCAACCTGAGCAGTTAGACTTGGGGGTGTTGGGTTACCATAGCCATTAAAAAATGCATCTGTCCAATCTGAGGCAAAGGAGATTGCATCTCCCGGTGGGTTATTTTCTATTTGTGTTACCGCGGTTATAAATGCTGCTGAGTTAAATGCCATAATTATAGGGTAAAGTTTTGTGCGCTTAATACGTTTTTAGATGTTGATTTTGCAGTCGAAAAACCAGAAGGGTCTATTAAACCAGTTGTTGGCCCTTGTCCATGTGTATGGTTGTGTGTCATTATTGCTTGTGATATATCTTCCATCCATTTTACAAGAGTATCACCAAGTACCATTTTTTCAGTTGCATCTAATCCAAGATAAATGGCTGGACTATTTATTATTGTATCTTCACCGGTATCAACATTAAATGTTCCGTTTGTTGATATACCTACAGATTTATCAGAAAACATAAAAACTGAATCTGTTCTAGCGTTAAATAAAATTCTATTGGAACTTATTAGTACTTGTTTTCCAGCATATGCTGCTGGTGCCTCTGGTTTATATGCCATAGTTTAACTCCTCTTCTGTATATAAATATAGTTTTATTGGCAATTTTAGTAAGTTAGAAGCAGAATGTATCAAAATGATCTTCTTCAACAAAATCAATTCTTCGCTTTATTAACTCAATATAATTTTCATTTGTTCCAGCCATTTTCGGTCGTTGAGACTGTGGAGAAACATCTGATCCCTGTAAAAATCGTGCACTTAGTCCACCTGATCCTGCCTCGTTAAAGTAGTACTCTCGTTCACCAAGTGCTTCCTTTATACAGTCTGATTCTCCATCATATCCAGGCGGTACTGTTAATTTAAAACTTGGTTCTTCTGTTACTCTAAAATAGTATGATGCAGGCTCAGAATTTACAGTAGACCTAACTTGATCCTTTGAATATTCTTTTTCTTCTATATTAAATCCTTTATATGTAGTAATATTACCAACTGGATCTGGAACAGGATTTGGAATAGGTCTTGGAGCAGCTGTTCCATCGTTAACTCTTTTCTTGTAATCGTCTGGGTCTGCAGGGTAAAAGTCTGATTTTTTTCCTTTGTCCATTTCATAACCACCAATAAACGTTGTGTTATCGTATTTATCTGATATTTCTTGTAGTAGGTCATTAAAATCTAAACCAAGCCTGGTACCTTTTGCATTACCTATACCACAAAGTTTAACTGTACAGTTTATACTTGTTAAATATGAAAGTTGTTTGTCTATTGATGCAATATCATTTGTAGCATATGTGAAACAATTCCTCATTTGGTCTACCGTTTGAGACATATTTAGTTTAGATTTTGGTACTGTTAGTTCATAATGAAAGTTGCCAGGTAAATTTGAATCTGAACCTTCCATAAGTTTAAACATTTGATCTCGTTCAGTAGTTGTTCTTCCCCAGTCATGCCAAGTATAGAAGTCTCCTTCACTATTTAGCACGTTCTTTTTAACAAACTGGCTAGTGAGGCTGGTTCGTCTATAATATGAACTATTTACCCCAGTTGAAAAAGCTTGATAGTCTGTAACTCTGCCATTAGGGGTTCTAACTAAATGTACAATTCCTGGTTTAAAGTCTACACTATGTGCAATTAGACCACAACTTAAAACTACAGGTTTTCCTGAAATTTGATCTTCTGGATATTCTGTTAGGAATCGATGGACTGTTAGTGGGGATGCTAAATATTTACTAGTACCAAACGGAGTATCAGGGTGATCCTTTATTTTTCCTGTTCCAGGTCTTCCAGACAACCCGTGAGCAACAGCATCTCCAAATATAATATCTTCAATAACTACTGGTTGATTATCTTCTACTATATCTTCACATTCACCAGCTGTATTTTTTTGTTGTCCTTCTGGACATGGTGGTTCTTCTTCTTGTTTTTTAGTTTCTTCTTTTTCTGTTACCTGTTTTCTATCATCAACGGGAGTTTCTTCTTCAGGATCTCCCTTTTTTTCCTTTTCCTTTATTACCTTTGTATAATTTAACTCTGAAGCGTCTTGTTTTTTTGCTGTTGGAGTATTGTCGTAAGAATTCCACCTAATATTATCGCCATCAGTTGATATAATATTAATGGGTATTTTTTGAGTACATGCAAGTACAACAATTCCACCATCAGCATTAACATCTTCTAGCTTATAGTCACCTCCACTGGTTTTACTATGGTCATCACTAATGATAGTTATTGGATCACCGTTATTACCAGTTGAAGACCACCAATTTTTATATTCTGCTTTTTTTACAGTACTACCTAACCTAATACTATGTGCACCTCTCCCTTCAAGTATCAAATCACCTTCGTATGGAAATAAGCGTTGTACTTCTTTCTCTTCAAAAATGAATCCCAATGGAACTGGCGGATCAGGTTCAATGGCTTTTGCTGTTCCAGGGTTTGAAGAATATTGGCCTGAAGGATTACAAATTTCTGCTTCAGAGGTACCATCCATTACACCAAGCTGATAACTAGCACCAGGTAATTGGTTGTGGTTCGGGTCTTGCCATATATTTATTGGAGGCAAATAATACATTTCTTCAGATTTATGGTCTTTTTGGGCTCCCCAACCTAAAGCAGATACTAATTGTACTATTTCGCCCTTAAGTGGAGGAATCCATATGCCTGTTCCAAAAAATGGAGAATAATAACTCAATGATGAACTTTGTACTCCAAATTCTTCCTTAATTCGCCTGGCTTTCACAGATCCTACCCCTATTTTTTTTTCTAAACTATAGTCAGGGTGATCTTCGTTAAGAATAATATCAACAACTTCAGCCGATGAAAAATTTGATAATCCAACCTTTTGTTGTTTTTTGGCCTCTGAGTTATTACGCTTATTAGTTCTCTTGCTTTTATTTTTACTAGTTTTAAATCTTCCCATAATTTACCAATCCACTCTTTCACCATCGTTATAGTCGTCTATTGAATCATTGATACTCCATTTAATAATCTCAACGTCATTCCTACCACCTGAAATAGAACCACGACGCAATCCACTAGTAGTTTGTACCACAAATTCTTCAACCGATCCTTCTACATTTTCAGATTCATGTTGTACTGCCAACATTGAGTCTCTACCTGGGAAGTTTTTTTCTAGTATATCATATCCTTTATATTTTTCAATTAGTATACTTAGTGGTGGGGCCCCTGCTTGAGCAGCTGTATTATCAATGGGCGCTGGGTCAGGTGCAAGTGGTAAAGTAGATATTGGTATTGGTCTAGGCTTTGTTTCATCACCTAATGGGGTGTCACCATAATACATGTTCCAAAGTGTTAAGGAATCTGTTGCAGCTTCACCACGCTTTATTTTTGTTGCTTCCCAATCTTTTTTAGGTTGTTTTAATTCTTTTTTTCCGTTTTTTGTTCTATAATAGTCTGCCTTTTTTCTACGAATAAACGATCCTGGTACTTCAAAATTTGCAACGATTAAAACAGATATATCTTGTTCATCTGCTAATTTTACAGTACTACCAACAGCTTGATTTTGTCCATTGGAAGCAAACTCGGAAGATACATTAGAATTTCCACTGGGTTTATAAAGTGGATTGTATTCATGGGTTGTCATTGCTTGAAGGGTAGGTTTGTATCTACTAATTTTTTTAATTTCTTCATGCCATAAATATGCACATTGAGCAAGTACACCAACCTGTGGACCTAATTTTGGACAATTATATACTGCTTCGCGAAGTGCTTTATTATACGTTTCCCTATTTTGTTTTTTAGGCAATGGCTTACCATAAGGGGGTCCTCCACCACCATCGTAAAACCGTGTATTACCAATTAGTGATTTTTCTATTTTAGTTCTTCTTGTACCAGTCCATTGAGCTATACCAACTCCACCAGACCAATTTGAATATTCTCCAGAATAATATGTTCTACCATCCCATTTTTCTGTTTTTTCATATGCACCAACACCGACCCAATCACCAGGTACACCTTTACCCTTGGAGTGGTTATGTGCTGTTCCAGGTGTAGGAGTTCCTCCCCACATTTCTAATTCAGCAGCACATTGTTGTGGATAGTTACCAGAAGTTTTAGCAACAGAACCCATACCTTCAGAAAGTAGGTTACCACATAAACCAGAGGCTCCATGAGGAGTTGCTCCATTTTCAACAAAATAATTAATAACTGATGCATAAAATTCTGCATTATCACTATCTGCTATTTTTTGTACCTTTCTAGTTATGAATTCACCGTTGGTTTCTACTTTCTTTTCAGTTCTTTCCTCATCTTTCTTTTCGTCGGTTATATCATCTTCTGATGCTGATTCTGTATCTTCAATTTTTTTATCATCGTCTTCTTCTGCAGCATTTTGTGCGTCAGGGTTTCCTACAAAATCTAATCCTATTTGTACTGTATTATCCTTTTCAAACTGTACTTCATAAGACGTCCAATTATCTGAAGGAGTAGTTATTGGTATTTGTTGTCCTTCACAAAACATTATAATTGCACAGTCTCTATTTATATCTTCTAAATGAAAATCAGAATCTTTTGGTACTACATGGCCGTTACTTATTATAGTTATTGCATCACCATTTAATCCTTCATTAGACCAATAATTTGGCGTGTCAGCGTTTAGATTTGTTGCACCAAACCTAATACTTTGGCCGAACCTACCATTAATTATTGTATCTCCTTCGTATGGTAAAAGAGGAGCAACTATCTTTTCTTCAAATGTAAAACCTAATTCAACTTCTTCTCCACCACTTTGTTGTTCTGGGCCTGGAGTAGCCGTATATACTCCTGATGGGTTACAAATTTCTGCTTCTGAATCTATTGGTTGTTTAGTCCATGTTATATTTGGGTTTTGGTTGTGGTTAACATCTTGCCAAACGTTTGTTGCTGGTAGATAATATTTTTCAATATTTTCCGGACTAGTTTGTGCACCCTTGCCGGCAGAAGAAACCAATAAAACATTTTCACCTATTAGCGGATATCCAGCATATAGATTAGCAAACATTGGATTATACCATTCAACATTTCCAGGATCTGTATTAAATCTTGATAATGGTCGAGCTTTTATACTACCAACAACCCTGTTGGCAGTTAAATCAAATGCTTCATGTTTTGGGTGCATAATAACATCAATCACCTCAGCAGATTCAGCAACCTTTTGAGCAGACTTTTGAGTAGTTTTTGCAGTTGTTTGTCTACTAAAGCTAGTTTTATTTTGTGAATTACTGGTTCTTCCCATAGGTTAACTCATATTATCTTCTCTACCATACCTGCCTTCAGATGCAGCCTTATAAACTGCTTTTCCTTCTGGTGGTGGTATGGAATCTGCACCTCTAAGATACATGCCCTGTTTGGCTTCATGTTCATATCCAACCTTTTTACCGTTCTTTTTAACTTTTTTACAACCACCATAAACATATCCATCCCTATAATATTTACTACTAGGATCCCACTGGTCTTTGCAGGCTGGATAGTATCTATTTACCTTATTACATCTTCCTCTACAAGGAGAAACCTTTCCCCAATCTCCAGAACAATATATTTGCATTAGTCTTTCTATATTCCAATTTGCTTTTTCAGCATTCTTATTCATAAACGCTGGGGCAGAGTTAAGACCACACATCATAATAGCATACTCTCTTGCAGTCTTTGCTCCAAATTTAGGTATTAGTTCACTTACCTTTGTTCCAAACTTTTTCCATACTGCATTTGATTGGACCTCTCTTGAGTATTGATCTAGATTTACAAATTCTCGCATTCCTTTAAACCACCAATCATAATTTAATTCCTTTGTGTCTGCATTACATGAAAATTCCACTAAAACATCCTTTGTTATACGTAAAGTTTTTCCGGCATTTTTTCCATTATAGAACATACCAGGACCAGACTTATATGCTTCAATTTTTACAGACTTTGGGAATACTGCTTCTATCATTGTTTTACCTGCAAGACCACCAGCATTTGGAGGAAATACATACTCATCCATTGCTTCATATAGTGTTCTAATTGAACAACCTGTCCAGTGCAATATTCCTACCCAAGTTTCTCCACCACGTTTTGCTAAGGTATTATTATATTCGCCTTCCTTAAGTCTTGGATGAGGTACACCATATTTTGTTAAGAATTTATCATCACCGTTTGTTTTTCCAGGTCTACTATTTCTAAATCCTGACATCCAACCTAAGTCTGAATATTGTTTATCTAGTACTAGGGGTGCAAGTATTGAGGCTATCTTTTTATTCCATGGAGTGGCCAACCCACATGTATGTTCATTTGTATTTGATGGAGGATCTACAGGGTCATCTTCGGCTACTTCTTTATCTACACACTTACCTTGACTGTCTTGTTCTTGTCCGTCTGGACATGGTTTATCTAGGTCTTGTTTTTTCTCTTCAGATGTTGCTTTTGATGCTTCTTTTTGTTCTATTAGTACCTCTTCTGGAGTAGTTGCAGATGGGCCCGGTCTTTCGCCTTCAAATTCAGGTGGTGCTGGTACTTGTTTGTATAGTTCATTGGGTATTTCGGATAATGCTTCGGCGTCAAACGTTGTTTTATATGAGTCCCAATTATCTGATGGAGGGTTAAATGTAATAGCATTACCACCACATATCCATAAAGAAGATCCGTCTTGGTCAGGGTCTTCTATGTGATAGTTTTGATCTACAACTGTTCTGTGGCCATTACTTAGTATAAATATAGGATCGTTATTTCCTTCACCAGATGACCATAGATTTGGGGATGCACCTGTTTTGTTTGTTGATCCAAACCTAATACTTTGGCCAAATCTACCTTCAAACATTACATCTCCCTCATAAGGTTGTAGACGTTTAATGTCCATTGTTTGAAAAATTCTACCTAGTGGAGGAGTTAAATCGATTGCGCCTTGTTCTGTTCCGTTGTTAGCTGTGTATACTCCTGATGGGTTACAAATTTCTGCTTCAGATGGGGTTTCAGATAACATGTTTATATCGAAAGTTGCAGCTGGTACCTGATTATGATTTGGATCATGCCACGTGTTTACTGCTGGAAGATAATATTTTTCTAATCTAGATGTTCCTCCCCTGTTTGATTGGCCCATGGCCTCAACTAGTAATACTATTTCGCCTATTAGTGGAATTCCAGCAAATATATTTGGCCACATTGGGTGATACCACTGGCATTCGGAAATAGGTAAATTAAATGAACTAGCAGGTCTTGCTTGTATGTCTCCAATTTTTCTACCTGGCCATCTTTCAGGATTATACTCGGGATGCCTTGGATCCAAAATTACATCAATAACTTCGGCCGAATCGCCCAATCGTCCTGCTGTAGAATTAGCTTTCTTAGCAGTACCCTTAGGATTTTTAAAACTAGTTTTATTTTTTGATGTTTTGTTTCTTGCCATCGCCTATTGCTTCATCTTCCCATTCAACGGCTGTTGATTTTTTGACAGTGTTTAATAGTTCTTTTTTCTCATCATCTGTTAATGAAAAATCTCCACCATCTGATTCTGTTCTATTCATTGCACGTTGTATTATACCAGCCATTTTTATTAGTGCATCGTCATTCTTAATACCAACGTCTAAATAATCCTTTATTAATGGTACCAATATTGTTGCATCTGTTATGTTTTTAACTAGAGGCTGTAATTGGGCTATTAATGAGTTTATCTGCTTTTCTTTCTTTTTTGAATTGGTATGTATTTCCTTCAATAGATCTGAAAAGCTTTTACCTTCAAATATTTCGTCTTCAAACATTTCTTTTTCTCCACATATAATATACTTTACTATAAATATAGACTTTAGATAAAAAATAAATGGCCCGGAGAATTAACTCCGAGCCATTTAATGAATTATATGTTTTTATCAATTATTTCTTGACAAAAAATGATGCTACTAATACTAGTACCACTAATCCTGCGAAACCACCTTGACCAAATCCATTCACTAATGAAGTAAGATTTGCAATTACGTCCATTCCGAATACCGAACCGCCAGTTAATACGAACCATAAGATCGTCACTGGAAGAACTGCCATAAGAATTGTACCTAATCCGCCAAAAAAGCCTGTAATATATTTAATTACGTTTTCCATTTTGTTTTCTCCGTTTTTTTAATTGTTAATACTAAGTTGAGAGAGCATCTCGGTTAATTATTTAATTACTAGAAACGGTACGCCAACCCTAAGTTGAATGTACCTTCTCTATCTCCGTTTGCGTCTTCTTTAAGACCCATTGTGTAGTTAGGTTCTACTGCTAACCCTTTCCATACTACGAATGAATAACCTAAACCTAATGTTAAGTTGTCCATCATTTCTTCAGTTGGTGCTTGAATTGAAACATACATATCCTTATTCCAATTGTAACGACCGAATAAGTCGTAATTTTTGTCACCTAATGAATCCTCTCCAGCTGTTATTAAACCAACTGTCCAAGTATCGTTTACTACGTATCCAATACCCATGTTGTCGGTTAAGCTAGACATTTCCCACTCTGCGCCTTCTTCTGCTGCAGTGTAAGTTGTGACTACCATAAAATTCTGTGCTGATGCAAATATTGCTACCATGCACAATGCTACTGTTAAAATTGTTTTTCTCATAAATTTTCCTCTCTTTGTTTAATTTGCTTAGTTGAATGCTCTCTTCATTTAAGACTTTATTGAATAACCTTGCGCTATTCCAATAACCTTTATTTAATAACCTTTGTTATAACCACATATAAATATACTTTTAATACTAAAAAAAATTGCCATTTTCAAATTTTTTGTATAAAATAGCAAAATCGTCTCTAATGACATTCACAACCTTTGTTATGTGTTGTGTTTTGGTGTCAGTCATTTCTCTAATCATGATATATAAAGCCTTCTTATTAAATATTTCTATATTTTTTCTGTCGTTAAATAGTACTAAAAGTGAAAAGGCTATTCGCCTATCTCTTTCATTCCTAAACTTCGTTGTTATTTGTTTTTCGTAATACTCACTAAATCTATCTATGAATATATCTAATCCTTCTAATCTATCACTATTGGATATTTCAGAAGTTATGTCTCTACGGGTATCTATTACCGTTAATGGTTTTTTATTTTTTAAGTCCTTATACTGTTTATTATTATTTTGTATAAGATAGTTTTTTGCAACAATACTAAAATATGAAAAAGCCTTACCTTTTCCAGGAGAAAACTTAGTTAATTTTTCTAGTAAAAAGGCAATTACTTCGTGTTTTACTTCTCGTGTACCTCCATCCATATAATAAAACTTAAACGTATGTATAATATTTTCTGCTAGTTTATCAAATGGATATTTAATAAATTCATTATATATCTTATTTCTTAACCTATTGTCTGTTTCAATATTATATGCTATAATCGCTAAATCCGTTTCTGGGGTAAAATACATTTTATTTTTTCTTGGTCGACCACGTTTCTTTTTAGAAGCTGCAATAAGGGCTTCTTCTATGAGTCTTTCTTTTTCTCTATGTATTTCTATATCAATATAAAATTGTTGTACTGGGCTAAGTTTTTCGTTTTCTATCATTGTTTTAATTCTTCTAATTTTTTTATGGTTTCAGAAATTTGAGAAAATACAGAACCTACTTCGTCATCTGATTCAAATATTTTTTTATCATCTAATATTTGAATGTCATTTAAAATTGATGTTATACTGGTGTATAGTTGGTCTATCCAGTCGGAATACTCTTCGTTAGCTAATTCTATTTTTTCTAATTTCTTTAATAAATTAAAAATAACGTAAATAGAAACTAATAATAATACTGATAATATCCACACCATTAAACTTCTCCATCACCAAAAAGGTCTTTAAACATATCTTGAGCCTTTGATGCATCAGGAGTTGATACCTTAGGTTTTTTAGCGTATGACTTAGTACCATTACTAAATGCAGTTTTAACCCTATTACCAGATTTCCAAGCTTCATATTCTATTCTAGAAGCCATGTGATCTGCATGATGTAGTATTATTGGTAAGTTATTCCATAAGGATTTTTCTTTTCCCCATGGTTTAAGATACGCATCGTTTGCAGAATCATATACACCATCGTGGGTCAATATACCAATCATTTCGTTTTGTGAAAATTGAATACCATATTCTTGTAATAACCAAATACTTCTATGGGGTACTGTCATATGTTGTATATTTGGATTAGGGTCATATATTTTACCTTGATTTTTTCTGTGCCACTCACTTGCATTAGGTATATAGTATTCATTATCTTTATCACCAACTTTACCTAAGTCGTGGTTGAGGGCACAAAACATAATTTCTTCTATAGTATACCCAGACATATCTGCACCGCAATCTTTCCAAAGAGAATATAATTTTTCTGTGCAGTTCATAACATTTAGGACATGTTCAACATATCCACCAGCAAAGCTATTGTGAAAGTGCTCTATACCAGAGGCTGGTGCCAGCATCATGTTATTACTAAGGTCATCATATAGTTTATTTAACTTAGTTAACCTATCACCTGTAAAGTTATTTTTAATTTTTGATTTTAGATTCGACCAATTTTGAGTTATTTGTTCTTCTGTTAAGTTCATATTTTTATTCTCCATATAGACTAAATGATTTTGGTGGGGTTGGCTTAACCTCGGTTTGTTGTATTGAAAATACCTTTCCATCTAGGGCCCCCAAATAGTAATCCCTACACCTAGTTTCTTGATAGCACCATTCCAAACCGTCCGTTAGTGAATCAAATGTTATATCCGTTCTTCCAACAGGTTGCCATCTATCACCAGGGGGTATCCTGTTTAGCACTAAGTTTTTACTTTCTTTATATTCCATTTGTGTTTTATCAGTCATTTAGTAATAATTTCAACTGTTTTTCATTTGGACTAGTTTTATCGGATATTTCACCAAATGTTTTCCTAACAGATGCCTCGTGGTACCCTATCGCATGTGCCATTCTAATACATATAACCTTAAATTCTTCACAAGTCATATCCTTTGGTATAGTAAACTCTATTTGTTTAGCTTCTTTAGTTGATCCACCTCTATGGTAAACTAACCTATTTGTTTGATTTATCAGCATATTTTATCCTCTTTATAATTTTAATCAATGTTAAAATAGTTTGTTGAATAATAGCAATTAGTATGGTAAAAGTTACCATAACACCTACTCCAAAATATATCAGGCAGTTTGTTAATATTCTTTTCATATTATATAATATAATAAAATTAAATGAAAGGGAAAAATGTTTTTTGAATTATTTTTTGTATTGTTTTAAATACTCTACCCTATTGAAGTTTCTTGGAAACTTGGCAGATGCAACCTTCGAATGAAGTTTAATTTCTGCTAAAATAGGTTTTTTATCTTTTTTCCACCTAGTGGATTGTAACTGTTTCTTTAATTTGTGTAGATTTAGAGCAGCTGTTCCTGTTAGGTTTTGCTTTTCTCTGTTTGTCATTCTTTTTGCAGGTGAAGTTGATATTTTTACGTCAGTAGATTCTAAGGTTCCCTTTAACGTAGACTGTTCTACTCCTCTATGGTACACGTTTCCATCTTTATCTATAAATTCAGCCATTAGTGTCCAACCCCTAGGTTTATCAGATTTTATATAACTTGATTCAAGTGGTTCCCACATTTCAATTATACAATCAGAACAAGTTATTGCAATTGAGTCATCAGATGCTTTTGCCATTTGGCCACACTGTTTACATTCCATAAACTTATATAATTGTTCAGGTCGCTCATTCCACTTTGTACCCTTTCTGTATTCTATCTTGTAAGTTTCTTCATCCATAATATTAAATATAAAAAATTATCGTTTTCGTTTAAGTTTTTCCAATAAATTTAACGCCTCATTCATTCTACCTTCACTTATATTGAGTTTTACTAGTTTGGAGGTGTTATCGTTTGTTTTTAATTCATTGGCAATATCAATTAAGCCTTGCTTAGTATATGTTTCGCCATACAATTCGTAAGTTTTAATTTTGTTGCCTACACTATTTATTCTAGTGCCCAAGTCTTCCATATCATCAACAACTACATCTTGATTTTCTATTTTCATTCGTTCACTAGATAATTTAGTCTTATGTCTTGCAATTAGTGCTTCAGTTGATTGACTATATGTCTTATTAAATTCCTTACCTTCTGGTACAGACATTTTAACTTCT